>CXWK01000909.1_pt4 | contig 23076 bp, 21 predicted proteins | sample 590851 | NCBI WGS metagenome assembly CXWK01 (sample SAMEA3498364, study PRJEB10139) | wastewater metagenome | biome: wastewater treatment plant; material: activated sludge | place: Denmark | collected 2014-08-01
CGACGATCTCTCGATGGGCCGCAGGGAAAACGTTCCCGGGGGTGCCGCGTTCCTCCAGGGCGACGTGCGCTCCGGCGAGGACGTGCGCCGCGCGCTGCAGGGCGTCGACATCGTCTTTCACGAGGCGGCCCGCGTGAGCATCCGCGCGTCCCTCGCGGCATTCCACGACGACGCCGATGTCAATTTCATGGGCACCCTGAACCTCCTGCAGTGCCTGCCGAAGAGCGACGTGCGAAGGCTGGTGTTCGCCTCGTCCATGGCGGTGTACGCCGACAGCCCCGCGCCCGACCCCGTATCCGAGGACCATCCGACGGAGCCGATCTCGCCCTATGGGATCGCCAAGCTCGCCGCGGAGCGGTACTGCCTGCAGATCTGCCGGGACCTGGGCATCGCCTGCCATGTGCTGCGCTACTTCAACACCTTCGGCCCGGGCCAGGCCTTCACCCCGTATGTCGGGGTGGTCACGATCTTCGTGCGCAGGCTCCTCGAGGGCCAGGCACCCGTCATCTTCGGCGACGGGGAGCAGCGGCGAGATTTCGTCCACGTCGACGACGTGGTGGCGGCGAACCTCCTGGCCATGAATTCCCCTGCGGATTGCGGGGTCTTCAATGTCGGCACGGGCAGGGCGACCTCGGTCAACGAGATCGCCCGGCTCCTGTGCGATCGGATCGCCCCCGGGTGCATGCCCGAGCACCGGGAACCCCATCCGGGCGAATTGCGTTACTCTATAGCGGACATCCGGCGGATCGGGGTCGCGTTGGGTTATCGACCCGCAACCAGCCTCTCGGAGAGAATCGGCGACGTGATCGAACACGTCAGGAGCGCCCGGCAAGTGCGGCAATGAGCGAGTGCGGACGCCGGGAGATTCAACGGAGAGACCCATGGTGAGTGTTTCGACTTTCGCATGCGCGACTGCCCTGCCCCGCAGGGCGCTGGCGCAGTGCGCGCTCGCGATGGCCCTCTCCCTGCTGGCCGGCGCAGCCGTCGGGGCGAAGAACACCCCCTTCGGCATGGAGCTGATTCCCGCGCACTTTCCCGACAGCACCAACCAGGACGCCATCGACGCGCTCGAGCTTTCCGCGCAGGTCGGTGGCCACTCCTCGTTCGTATGGCATTGGTCCGACCGGTTTGCTTTCGATGCGATTCCGTCCTTGGTCTCGGGAATGCGCCATGCCGGGTTGAAGAGTTTCATTCAGATCGGTGCGATCTTCCTGAACGCGCCGGGGCCGCCCGACGGATACGTGAAGAGCTTCGGAGATACGCAGACGCGCATCCTCTACCTGAACGACGTGGCGGCGATTGCCCGGACCAAGCCCGACTACATGGTCTTCGCCACGGAGATCAACCTCCTGCACCGCTTCAATCCGGCGGAGTTCCAGAAATTCCGGGCGCTCTACAGCCTTGCCGCCATGACGGTGAGGTCTATTTCGCCCGAGACCAAGGTCGGCCCTTCCTTTCTCTACTCGCTCTGGTACTTCAACTGCGAGATCGAGAAGGTGGACGTCCCGTCGATGTTCTGGCCGCTGGACTTCATCGCGTTCACGACCTATCCGGAATGGCTGGTTCGCGAAGGGCATTACGCGAGCATCGCGGACATCCCGCCGGAATTCCACGGCGCCGCGCGAGCCGCGTACCCCAACGCACGCATCGTGTTCTCCGAAGTCGGCTGGGCGAGCAAGGTCCAGGGCACTCCCGAGGAACAGGCGGAATTCGTGCGCAATATTCCGCGCATGTTTTCGACCGCGCGCCCAGAACTTGTCACCTGGGCGGTCATGCACGACATGGAGTTCTACAACCGCAGCCTGCTGAACGAGGAATCCACCCGTTTCCTCGAGAGCCTGGGCGTGGACATCGACGCGCTGTTCGGGCACTTCAACGCGATGGGGCTGCGCGACGGGTACGGCAATCCCAAGCCGGCGTGGTTCGATGCGCTGGGGATGGAGTTTCCTCCGCCTTGAAAGGGCGGATGAAGTGACGGCATTCGCGTTCCCCAGGTCGGCGTTGCCGGCCCTTCTCGGCGCGTTCTTCGCGGCTTGCCTCTACGCGGTCTGGGACCTGGAAGGCCGCTGGTTCATCGTCACGATCGCGGGGATCTGTCTCGTTTCCCTGTCCATGGCCTTTGCGGGACGGTTCTCCGAACTGCTGCTGATCCTGCTGCTGCTGTGCGTTCCGCTGGCGGGATTCGCCAAATGGTCGTTCCTGGACGAGGGCTACTATTCGGAAGACGTCCGCAGCGCGTCGCTCTATACCGGTACCCTCGGCATCGGCGTACTCGACTTCCTCATAGCCGGGTTGTATTTCGCCTGGGCGTTCAGGATCTTCGTCCTGCGTTCCACCCCCTTGCCCGGGCCGCGACAGGCCGACGCGTGGGTGATGCTGTACACGCTGGCCTGCGTCGTTTCGCTGTGGGGAGCGCAGTTCCTCCAGCTCGGTGCCTACTCCCTGCAGAACCTCCTCAAGCACGTCCTGGTGTACTTCTACGTTTCCCGGCATTTCCGTCGCGAACACCTCCCCTGGTACCTGGCTTCCGTCGCCGTGGCCATCCTGGCCGAGGCCGCCACCGGCCTCCTGCAGTACCAGGGCTCCTTGCCGCCCGGACTGATCCTCGACAAGGGCGCCGGCGGCGACCTGCTGGAAAAACAGTATCGCGTTCCCGGCATCGAGGACGTGAGTCGAGCCACGGGCCTCACGTACGACTCCCATTCCCTCGGCATCTATCTCGCGATGCTCATGCCGACCCCGCTGGTGTTCCTGTTCCACCGGGCGCTATCCGTCCGCATGCGGCTCCTCAACGGCGCGATTCTTCTCCTGGGGCTGGCCACGATGCTCGTCACGTTCTCGCGCTCGGCCTGGCTCGGCTCGGTGATCTCGCTCGGCATCGTCGTGGGGGCGATGCTCGCCTGGAGGGAGCGCTACGTGATACAGGGGTTGATCGGCTTGGCCATTGCCGGAATCGTCGGTGCGCCATGGATCTTCAGCAGGTTTCTGGCGCGACTGGTCGACGCGCCGAGGGAGTTGCTCACCGCGCGCTTCGACCAGTTCCCCGTCGCCTGGAGCATCTGGCGCGAGAACTTCCTCTTCGGTTCCGGCGCGGGGAACTACATGGAGCGGATGTACCGGCTCAACGTGAACTGGTCGCTGCCGGAGCCCGTGCACAACGTGCCGCTTTTCATCGGCGCCGAGATGGGCCTCTTCGGGGTCGTCGCGTACTACGGATTGGTCCTGTCGGCCCTGGTTCGCCTGTGGCATCTGGCCCGGGGGCAGGATCCGCTCGTCCGCCGCGTTGCGATGGCCGCATTCGCGGGATTGATGGCCTATGTGTTCGACGGCATGAGCAATCCCCTCTTTCGCGAGCCGACCGTCTACATGTGCTTCTGGATCACCGTGGCGATCGGCGTGGCGCTCGCGGCCGAGACCCGGCCGACCGCGCAGCGCCGTGTGAGCACCCCCTGACAATCGGGACGAACGCGATATGGAACGCATGCCGGAATTGAGCGTGGTCGTGGCGACCTACAACCGGGCCGACACGCTTCGCGAGACCCTCGCGCACCTCATGGCGCAGAGCCTCGATGCGCAGCGCTTCGAAGTCATCGTGGTCGACGACGGATCGACCGACGATACGCGTTCGGTCGTGGAGGCGGCGCAGCAGCACTTCCGCAGCGACTTGCGCTACCTGCACCACGCCAACCGGGGCCCGGGATACACGCAGAACCAGGGCCTTCGGGCGGCCCGCGCGCCCATCGCGCTGCTGATCGCGGACGATATCTTCCTGGACGCGGGCGCCCTCGAAGCGCATCTGGAAGGGCACCGCAATCATCCTGAAGAAGGCGCCGCCATACTGGGGCGCGTCGTGCAGTCTCCCGGGCTCACCCACACCGTCTTCCTGTCCAAGTGGGACCCGTGGCGCCTGGGCGATCTTGAGGACGGAAAGCCCCTGCCTTATCTCCTCTTCTGGGCCTGCAATATCTCGTTCAAGCGGGGTTTCATGCTCCGGCACGGGATGTTCCAGGACGAAATGGGCCGCGCCGGCGCCGCCGCGCACGAGGACGTCGAACTCGGGTACCGTCTTCACCAGCACGGCCTGCGGATCCACTACGGCCGGCGCGCGTTCGGATACCATCATCATGTCGAAACCCTGGAGGGCACGCTCAGGCGCAGCCGCGAGCGCGGGTTGAACTGGCACGATTTCCGGCTCCGGGTTCCGCACCCGGAGATCGACATCGCCTATCGCGTCTACGATCTCGGGACGCTGTGGGCCCGGCGAGGCGAGCTTTCCGGCACGCGCCGACCCTATCTCCTGGATGATGACAGAAGCATTCCGAGACTCGCGATGCGCCACGTGCTGCGCCGGGTTCTCTTCAACCGGTGGATGGTGAGGGCGGCATGGATGCCGCTGTTTGCGTCAGCCGAGCGCCACCGGTGGATCGCTGCACTCGTGCGCTCGGGGATGTACCGTGGGGTGGTAACGCACCATTTCCTGAAGGGGCTCGAGGAAGGCGCGCGCCGGGTGGGGAAGATTCCGCGGTCGCTTCCGGTGGAGGAACGCTAGGAATACGACGGCCAGTCGCACCGGGCTCCGGTGAAGCTGGCCGAATCGACAACGAACACCGTGGCAATCGACGGGCGGTGTTGCAGCAGGAGGAATCATGAGAAGACTGATCCAGTCCGTCGCGGGCCTTGCGGCCTGCCTCGCCTTTGCAGGGACGACGGCCGCGGCCACAACCACTCCGTGGCTCACGGGGGCGGTGGTCACGCCGCGAAACTTCCCGGACCATGGCGCCGCGGAACTCACCGACATGTTCCGGCTCGACGCGGAGCTGGGATCTCTCGCGGTCATTCGCATCGACTGGAAGGATTCCAACCGGCTGGAGGCCGTCCGGGCCCTCATGGCGCTGGCGGCGCAGCGAAACCTGAAGGCGGTCGTGGAACTCAACCCGCTAAAGGCCGACGGCATCAAGGGCGCCGAGATCGATCCACCGAAGGAAGCCTCCGCTCGCCGGATGTCGTTTGCGAATCCGGAGGTTTCCGGGCCCTTCGAGCGCGCCGCCCTGGAGCTCGCCGAGCTGAAACCGGCCTTTCTGGCGGTGGCCACCGACGTGAACCTCCTCGCCCTGTCGTCGCCCGGGGAATACGCCGCGTTCACCGCGCTCTATCGAAGACTCTACGAGAAGATCAAGCGGACTTCGCCGGGCACCAAGGTGTTCGTGACCTTCCAGTGGGAGGCGATGCAGGGGCAGGGAGAAAGGGAGAACCGGAGGCAGGTCGACGCGGTTCGCTCGCACATGGACCTCCTGGCCTTCACCTCGGATCCCCGGAAGCTCCACGAAAGCCATGGCCCTTCGGGAATTCCGGGCGATTACTACGAACGGATGGCGAGGTACCGGGCGACACGCGAGGAGCTCCTCGTCGAGGTGACGTGGCCCACTGACGGGAGTACGGGCGAGGCGGATCAGCTGGCATTCGTGCGCGACCTTCCGCGGCTGATGGGCGGGCTCAAGCCCTCGATGCTGGTGTGGAACTTCCTGCACGACGTGAAGGTCCTGATCTTCACGTTTCGCTCGGGCCTTCTCGACGCCGACGGCAGGCCCAAGCCGGCTTTCAGCGCCTTCCGGGACCTGGGCGGGACGGTGCCGGCTCCGGTCGCGGCCGCGGCCGCGTCTTCCGCAGCCTCATCGGCGCCGCGGTCCCGGCTCGCCAAGGCGAACCGGGAGCCCGCCCACTTCGGCATATATACCGCGAGGCTGGACGGAAGCGAGATGACGCCGGTCATGACGAGCGACGACCAGGAGATGACCCATCCGCGGGTCTCCCCCGATGGCACGCGCATCGTCCTCACGCGCTACAACCGCAAGGGCAAGGACGGAAAGGCCACCGAGGAAAAGGGCTACGAGGACACGGAGATCATGGTCGTGAATCTCGATGGCACGGGACTGGAGACGATCGTGCCGGGAAAGCCCGGCGTCATCGCCGCCAATGGGCTCTGGTCTCCCGACGGGAAATCCCTGATCTACCTCTCCACCGACAACGCCGAGCGCGATCCCACGATCCGCGAGATCGACGTGGCGACGCGGCGCATCACGCGCGTGCCGACGCCGAGAGGGCTGAAGACGACGGATCCGCACTGGCTCGGTAACCAGATGGTGTTTCCCGTCAAGGGCAAGGACGTGGACGCGCTGTGGGTCATGAACGCCGATGGAAGCCATGCGCGGCAGGTCACCAACCCCCCCGAGAAGCGAAGTCTCTTCTCGCCAGGTCTCTACGGCGACTTCGATCCCAAGCTCTCGCCCGACGGATCCAAGGTGGCCTTCATGCGCATTGCCGGCGGCACGAGCTGGCGGGTCGTGGTGCTCGATCTGAAGACTGGCGAAGAGAGGCTCCTCACGCCGTCCGGACTCACGAAGAAAGGGGTCATGCAGTGGCTTCCGACCTGGTCAGGGGACGGAAAGCTCCTGCTGTACATGCACGTGGACTTGAAGAACCTCGGGGAAACGGGCCTCTACACGATGACGCCCGACGGCAGGAACCGGAAGCGGGTTCCGCTGCCGCGCGGCTACATGTTCGGCCATGCCACGTTCTTCCCGGGAGAAGGCTCTTCCCCGGCGGCGCGCATCATTTTCACGGCGACCAGAAACCCGGCGTTCTGACGCCCATCGGCCGCCGGGCATTGCGGCCGGCGGTCAGTCGGAGTGGGTCGCCCGTTCCTTTTCTTCGCCGCGTTTGCGGGGAGACACGACTATCGTCGCGACACTGGGCGAGGGACGCCACGCCGCTTCCTGCGCCTTGCCGACCGGATCGGGGCGGCCGGAATAGGAAGGGCACTGGTGGCAGGCATGCGGCAGAACGCCGTCCTTCATGTTCTTGCGCAGCGTCGAGAGGCCCGCCGCCTTCCAGATATCCGCGATCNNGAGGCCCGCCGCCTTCCAGATATCCGCAATCGGCGACTCGATGAGGTTGCCGAGGCTGCGCCGGTTCTGCGCCTGGCGGTCGCCGGTCTGCGTGGTGAGGCAGCAGGGGTGGACGTAGCCATCGCGCGTGACGAACGCCCGGTTCCAGGGGCTCGTGCAATGCTCCACCGGCACGTTCTTCTCGAAGAACGTCCACTTGACGATGACGCCGAGCTGCCTGGCGCGCTCGAAGGCCTTCTCGAGGCTCGCGTTGAAGCGCTCGTCGAAGAACTCGGCCTCCAGCCCCTCGGTCTTCTCGAACGTCTTCACGCAGTCGAACTGGACCAGGCCGATCCCGATGTCGTGGGCGAGCTCGATGATCGCGGTGGCCTCGACGTAGCTGTTGGAGGTGACCACGAAATTGGCGAGTAGCTCCGGCTTGAGCTTGCCGGACTCCCTTCGCATCTGGACAAGCCGGCGCGCGTTGCGCGTGACGACATCGAAGTTGGCTCCGATCCGAACTTTCTCGAAAGTCTCCTTGGTCGCGCCGTCAAGGGAGATCGCGATGCGATCGACGTCGAGGTCGATGATGCGACGCACCGCCTTCTCCGTCATCATCGTGAAGTTGTCCGTCATCGAGATGCGGATTCCGCGGGATTTGATCAGCGCGAGGTTCCTGTAGAAGTCCCGGTTCATGATCGGCTCCCCGATCCCCGTGAGCTCTACGCGCTTGAGCTTCGGCAGGTGGTCCAGGACCTTCTCGAAATCCGATACCCGAAGGTCCGCGGCGGGCTCGGTCCAATAGGACAGCTCGCAATGCGTGCACTTGAGATTGCACCGCGTCGTGGACTCGATCTGGATCGAGCGCGGCGAGAAATTGAGGGACGGAAACGCCTGACTCGCCCGGATGAGCGCCATTTCCACGATATTCAGGAAGGCGATGTTGACCAGCTCCCGCAGCCCGACGTGGCGGAGCTTGTAGGCGATGACGTCACGATAACTGTTCTTGTATGCCATGCAGAGGTCCCAGTATGCGGGGAGCGGGGCCGTTGCCGATCCCGCGGCGCCCGGGTGTGGACAGGCGGGGCTGCCGTCCCGGGCAATCGCGAGCCGCCAGCATACTATGCAAATATCCCTATGGTCGTCATGGCCTCTTGCCCCGCGCCGCGCCCCTTTGCGCGAGCGAGCGCAGTAGCGAACCCAGCACACCCTTGTCCTGGGCGTTCAGGCCGAGCGTCCACAGCGCCGCCGCATGCACGGCGAGCGCGGCTGCAATGCGAAGGGCCACGGAAAACACATCCCCGCCCTGCGCGATGCCGGCCAGTTCCAGGCCGTAGAAGGTGGCCGTGCCGCTGCCGGCGCTGATCGCGATGATCCTGAGGAAATAGGGCCGGAACGTGCGAAGGCCCATCAGATGGCGCGCCGTGAGGATTCGCGCCACGTTGAGCAGGATGAACGAGAATGTCGCGGCGGCCGCGGCACCAGCCAGCCCGAAGCGGGGAATCAGGACGATCGCCAGCACGATGTTGGAGGTCGTCGTGAGCGCCGCGTTCCAGGTCTCGACCGTCCTGCGCCCGCTCAGCATGAGGATGTAGGCGATCGTTCCGAAGCAGGTGCACAGGGAATAGCCTACGGACATGATCATCAGGGCTTGCGCGCCGGACGCGAACGCGGGGCCGGCCAGCGCGAGGAGGTCGCCGCGGTTCCAGGCGATGGCGATTCCGATCGGAAGCTGGAGCATCACCATCCATCGAATCGCNNGCGGTGCCGTACGCTTCCTCGAGCTCCGCGATCCGGTTCTCCCTCGACAGTATCGGGTAGATGGGCCCCATCGCGGCATGGAAAGCGAGCAGGATCATGTCGAGGGGCAGGACGATCTGCAGGCAGAACCGGTAGATGCCCACGGCCTCGCTGCCCAGGAAGAACGCCACGGCGAACAGGCCCGTCAACGCAAAGACGATGTAGAAGACGGAATTCGCCATGATTCCGGCCGCATACCCGTAGAGGGCGCGGAATCCGTATTTGGGGCTCGTGCGCCACAGGGCAGGACCCGCGATGCGCACGATCGCGACGATTCCCACCGCACACGCGAGGAGGCTTGCGGCGGCCACCGCGCCGGCGATCCATATCGCCTGGGCCCGGAAATGCGCCATCGCCCCGAGTGCCGACAGGAAGACCAGCGGCGGCGTGAGGTTCTTCACGATCACGTAATACTTGGCGTGCCCGAATCCCCGCGTGATCGCCCCCAGGATCTCCGAACCGGCCATGAACGGAACCGCGAAGGCGAGCAGGCGGATGAAGTCCACGACCTGCGCATCGTGAAACAGGTTGAGCGCGAGCCATGGCGCGAGGAACCAGGCCGCGATCGCGAACGCGGCTCCGACGACCAGGGGCAGCAACGCGGCGGCATAGACCGTCCCGATCACGTGCTCGGTCTGCGCCTTCTGGCGATACGCGGGAATGAAGTGAAATATGGCGACCGGCATGCCGAAGACGGATACGGCTTCGCCGATGCTCGCGACCGCTTTTCCGGACGCGTAGAACCCGTAGGCCTGGACCTGCAGCAGTCGCGCCGCAAGGAACTCCGCGAGGATCACCAGCGCCCCGCCGAGCGCGCTTCCCGCCAGGGTTATCCCGGCGCTGCGGATTACGGGAGCCTGCCCTTCCGGCTGCGGCTGCGGCGGCGGTTCCCGGCCGGACTGGTCGCGATTCTCGCTCTCCAACTTCACCGGCTCCGCACGGGCAAATCCATGAAGGCTCCCTTTGCCGCCTGCGGGCAGGTCCCGGGGGCTTCGATGGTCAGGAGTCTACCCTGCGGGGAGCGTCCGGAGGCGGCGTCGATGGACGCTGCGCGGGCTCGCGGCCTCGCCATCCATGACGGGAAAGCGCCCAGGCCACGTGTTCGCGCACCAGCGGCTCGGGATCGTCCGCGCGCGAGAGCAGGGCGCCTCCGACCGCCGGGGAGGAGGGCGCGTTTCCGAGCGCGACGGCGATGTTGCGCAGCCACCGCGTGTAGCCGATGCGCCGGATGGCGGATCCCTCCAGCCGCGATTCGAATTCCTCGCGCGTCCAGGAAAAGAGCGTCACGAGCGACGCCGCATCGAGCCCGTTTCGCACGGCGAAATCGGGCGCCACCGCCAGGTGCGCGAACTTGTTCCACGGGCAGGCGAGCTGGCAGTCGTCGCAGCCGTAGATGCGGTTGCCCATCGCGACGCGGAACTCCTCGGGAATGGAGCCGGGATGCTCGATGGTGAGGTAGGAGATGCAGCGGCGCGCGTCGAGCTGATAGGGCGCCACGATCGCCCGCGTCGGGCACGCCGCGATGCAGCGCTCGCAGGTGCCGCAGTGGCCGGACACCGGCTCGTCCTTCGCGAGGTCGAGCCCCACGAAGAGTTCCCCGAGGAAATAGTACGAGCCCGCGTCGCGGGACAGGAGCAGCGTGTGCTTGCCCTGCCAGCCCAGTCCCGCGCGGGCCGCCAGGGCGACTTCCATCACCGGGGCGCTGTCGGTGAAGACGCGGTAGGGGAATTCGCCCAGCTCGCCGGCCATGCGCTCCGCGAGGCCCTGCAGGCGCGCGCGCATCACCTTGTGGTAGTCGCGCCCGACCGCGTAGCGCGAGACATAGGCGAGCGAAGCATCGGCCAGGACCTCGTCGGTCCCGCGCGCACCTCCAGGCCAGTAGTTCATGCGCACGGTCACGACGCTCGCGGTGCCGGGCACCAGTTCGGCGGGCCGCGCGCGGCGCGTGCCATGGCGTGCCATATAATCCATCGCGCCGTGCCAGCCGCGGCCGAGCCACTCGAGGAGACGCGCTTCCTCCCGGGCGAGGTCGATGCCCGACACCGCGACGGCATCGAAGCCCGCCTCGAGGCCCCAGCGCTTGACGTGTTGCGCCAGGGCGGCGCGTGATCGGCCCGTGTCCATTTCGCCGATGGTAATCCGAAGCCAATCCGTCCCCGTGACCACCGCCATCCTTCCCGACGAAAACGCCACGCTCGCGCTGGGTGCCGCCCTGGCGCCGGCGATCGTGCCGGGGCTGGTGATCACGCTGCGGGGCGAGCTGGGCGCCGGGAAGACCACCCTGGTGCGGGGCCTGGTCCGGGCGCTGGGCCATGGGGGGCGGGTGAAAAGCCCCACCTATACCCTGGTTGAACTTTATGAGGTTTCGAGGTTAAACTTGTATCACTTTGATTTTTATCGGTTCCACGACCCATCGGAATGGAACTCCACCGGTTTCCGGGACATCTTCAACGGGCAAAACGTCTGCCTGATCGAATGGCCGGAGCGGGCTGCGGGCCGGCTGCCGCCTGCGGACCTGGAAATTGCGCTCGAAATGGCCGACCCGGGACGCCACGCCACGATCACCGCCCGCACGCCCGCTGGAGAGCGCTTGCTCGCCGCCTTGCCGCCAGCCTCGTCCTGACGCTCGCCTCGTCCGCGGCGTTCGCCGGGCAGGCGATCCTCGCCTCCCGCGTCTGGCCGGCGCAGGAGTACACGCGCGTCACCTTCGAGACGGCCAAGCCCGTGCGCCACCAGTTCTTTTCCGTGCAGGATCCCGAGCGTCTCGTGCTCGACCTCGAGGGCGTGGACATCGACGACGAACTGAAGAGCATCGTCGCCAAGGTGCGCGAGGACGATCCCTACATCCGGCAGGTGCGCGTGGCGATCAATCGCCCGAACGTCGTGCGCGTGGTCTTCGACCTGAAGAGCGCGGTGAAGCCCTCGGTGTTCCCGCTGGCGCCTGCGGGCGCATACCGGCACCGGCTGGTGCTGGATCTCTATCCCGAGACGCCGCGCGATCCGCTGCTCGCGCTCCTGAAGCCCGGCCCGGACCCGATCGGCGAAATCGCGAACGCGCCCGTGCTGGAACTCCCGCCCTCCCTGCCAGCCGGGGCCGTCGCGGGAATCCTGACGCCGGAACTCTCCGTCCCGACGCAGCCGGGGCTGCCGGTGGTGAAGCTCGAACCCGGCAGGAACACCGCGGTGAAGCCGGCGGGCGCCGCGCCGAAGGTGGTGCGCATGGTGACGATCGTCATCGATGCGGGCCATGGCGGCGAGGATCCCGGCGCGCGCGGGCGCAGGGGTACGCTGGAGAAGGACGTCACGCTCGCCATCGCCCGGCGCCTGAAGGAGCGCATCGACCGGGAACCCGGGATGCGCGCGGTGCTCACGAGAGACGGCGACTACTTCATCGGCCTCGCGCAGCGCGTGCAGAAGGCGAGGCGCGTGCAGGCCGATCTCTTCGTGTCGGTGCACGCCGACGCCTTCGTGCAGTCGCACGCGCACGGTTCCTCCGTTTTCGCGCTCTCGGAGCGCGGCGCGACCTCCGCCGCGGCGCGCTGGCTCGCCAATCGCGAGAACCAGTCGGACCTGATAGGCGGGGTGAACCTGGACGTGAAGGACCCGGTGCTCGCGAAGACCCTGCTGGACCTGTCGCAGACCGCGCAGATCAACGATTCCCTGAAGCTCGGCAAGGCCGTGCTGGGGGAGCTGGGCGACATCAACCGGCTGCACAAGAGCGCGGTCGAGCAGGCGGGCTTCGCGGTGCTGAAGGCCCCCGACGTGCCCTCGATCCTGGTGGAGACGGCGTTCATCTCCAACCCGCAGGAGGAGAAGCGCCTGAAGGACGGGGCCTACCAGGACAAGATGGCCAACGCGATCTTCCAGGGCATCCGCACCTACCTCGCGCAGAATCCGCCGCTCGCCCGGACGCGGCTTGCGCAGGGCACCTGATCAGCCGGCGGCCGTTGCCCGCGAGCCCGCCTGCGCACGCAGCATGGCGGAGGCCTCCAGCGCCGTGAGAGGCCTGGAAAAGAGATAGCCCTGGAACGCGTCGCAGTGCTTCGCGCGCAGGAAATCGAGCTGCGCGCGGGTCTCCACGCCTTCGGCCACGACCCGCAGCTTGAGGCTCCTCGCCATGGCGATGATCGTCTCGGTGATCGAGCCGCTCGAGGCGTCCTCCGGGACATTGGCGATGAAGGACCTGTCGATCTTCAGACCCGAGGCCGGCAGGCGCTTCAGCTGCGCAAGGGAGGAATAGCCCACGCCGAAGTCGTCTATCGAGACGCCGATGCCGACGGAGCGTAGCTGGGCGAGGATCTCGATCGACTGCTCCATGCTGCGCATCACCATCGACTCCGTGATCTCCACGGCGACGCTGCGCGGATCCACGCCGGATTCGCGCACGATCGCGAGGAGCGAGGCCGAGAGCCTTCTCGACATGAACTGGCGCGGCGAGAGGTTGACCGAAACGACCACGTCGCCGATCCCCTCGGCTTCCCAGGCCTTGAGTTGCCGGCAGGCGGTGCGAAACACCCACTCGCCCAGCTCGACGATGAGACCCAGTTCCTCGGCCACGGGGATGAAGTCCGACGGGAGCACCTCGCCCTTCGACGGGTCGTTCCAGCGCACGAGCGCCTCCAGCCCCGCGATGCGTCCCGTCGCGATGTCGACCTGCGGCTGGTAGCGCAGGAAGAACTCCTCGAGCTCGATGCCCTTGCGCAGGCGCCCCTCCATCTCGAGCCGGCGGGACAGCAGGTAGTTCAGGTCGCTCGTGTAGAAGCGGGCGGTGTTGCGTCCCGAGTCCTTTGCCTGGTACATGGCGCCGTCGGCGTGCTTCAGGAGCTGGTTCACGTCCGTGGCATCGTTGGGGTAGTGGCTGATCCCGATCGAAGTCGTGATGTGGACTTCCTGGGAGCCGATCTCCACGGGCCTCGCGAACTCGCGCAGGATCTTCTCGGCGACGATCCGCGCGTTCTCAGGGCGCTCGAGATCAGGCAGGATCACCACGAATTCGTCGCCGCCCTCGCGGGATACCGTGTCGATTTCGCGCACGCAGGAGGCCAGGCGCCTGGCGACGTCCTTGAGGATCAGGTCTCCGGTGTCGTGGCCCAGCGTGTCGTTCACCAGCTTGAAGCGGTCGAGGTCGAGGAAGAGGACCGCAACGTGGCGCTGCTTGCGCCGGGCCTGCATGATCGCCTGGTTCAGGCGGTCCTGCATCAGGCGCCGGTTCGGCAGCCCCGTGAGCGCATCGTGGTGCGCCATGTAGTGGATGGTGCGCTCGGTGTTCAGGCGCTCGGTGACGTCCTGCACCAGCGAGGCGAAGCCGACGATGCGCCCGCCCGGGTCCACGAGCGGCGTGTTGTACCACTCGCACTGGATCGAGCGGCCCGAGCGCGTCACGTTCTCCAGTCCCACTTTCGTGCCGTCGCGCGTGAGGCCGAGTTCCTCCCACATGGCTTCCACGGTTTGCGCCTCGGAAGCCGGAACGATGAACTCCGTCGCCGTCCGGCCCAGCGCCTCGTGCTCGGGGAAGCCGAAGATCGCCTCGGCCGCGGGATTCCATGCGGTCACGCGGTGCTGGCGGTCCCACTCGACCACGCCGAGCGGCGTGCGCTCGACGTGCATGCGCAGCTTCTGCGCGGCGAGCAGTTCGGCCTGCTGGGCCTTCAGGCGCCCGACCATCTCCTCGGCCAGCGCGTCGTTGGCGTGCTGCAGGCGCTCGCGCTCGGTCGCGAGCTCGCTCGAGATCGTCACCATGTCCTCGCGTTCCGTGAGCGACTCCACGAGCGCGCGGTGCAGGCGATCGTGGACGTACGGCAGGACGACCGCGAGCACGAGGATGGCGCCGGAGAGGAACATCTGGATGCGGTCTCCGGAGGCGCCGAGCGACACCGAGAGCGGGACCAGCGCGACGAAGGCGGTGACCTTGAAGGCGTAGGGGTGGGGCGCGTCGTAGCCCACTGCGCCCGTGACGAGCAGCGCCACGAGCATGACGACCGTCAGTCGCTGCGCCAGGTGCGCGGTGTCGGGAAAGAGCCCGCTCGCGATCGCCGCCCAGCACAGCGCGGCGAGGAGCGAGCCGGCGAGGAAGCGGCGCTCCCACCGGGGGAGTTCGGCGCCCGGCGGCTCCCGGTTGATGAAGACCTTGTAGAGCGCATAGCGGCCCAGGGTGACGGCCGAGATCGCGCCGAACCAGGCGAAGAGCGCCGGCTGCGCGAGCTCCTCCCAGAGAATCGCGCCGAGCACGAACACGACGAGCAGGGTGGCGAGATAGCCGATCAGGGAGAACCGGTAGAGCAGCCGGACCTGCTCCTCGCGCACGGCCCCGGGAGGTGCTGCGCCCCGGCCGGCGGCCTCGTGGGACTGTGCAGGCAGTTCTTTTGCGGTCATGCCGCTCCGCAGTCTTTCGGGCAGGGGCGTGGGCGCCCTCAATTCCCTGAGTTGAGTGTAACATTCGCCTTGCTTTCGAGGCCGATTCCTCCCCTGCCGCGGACCGGCTCCGGACCGCGATTCCACGATGGGCCACATCCGCGCGCTACCCGAATTGCTGGTGAACCAGATCGCCGCCGGCGAGGTGGTGGAACGCCCGGCTTCCGCGCTGAAGGAGCTGGTCGAGAACAGCCTCGACGCGGGCGCGCAGTCGGTTTCGGTCGATCTCGCCGAGGGCGGGATGCGCCGGATCCGGGTGGCCGACGACGGGGCCGGAATCGACGCGGCGGACCTGCCGCTCGCGCTCGCGCGCTTCGCCACCAGCAAGATAGCCACGCTCGAGGACCTCGAGCGCGCGGCGACCCTGGGCTTCCGCGGAGAGGCGCTCGCCTCCATCGGGGCGGTGTCGCGGCTCGCGCTGACCAGCCGGCGTGCGGATGAGCGGCATGCTTGGCGCATCGCCTGCGACGGCGGTGTGCTCTCGCCGGCCGAACCCGCCGCACTCGCGGCCGGCACCACCGTGGAGGTGGAGGAGCTCTACTACAACACGCCCGCGCGCAGGAAGTTCCTGAAGAGCGAGGCGACGGAATTCGCCCGCTGCGAGGAATCCTTCTCGCGCATGGCGCTTTCGCGGCCCGCCGTCGCCTTTTCGCTCGCGCACAACGGCAGGCGCGTGGCCCATCTTGTGCCCGGCACCGCGCGGCAGCGGTGCGCCGGCGTGGTGGGCGAGGAGTTCGCCGGGTCCGCGGTCGAGGTCGACGTGGCCGGCGCGTCGGTCAGGCTTGCCGGCTTCGTGGCGGCCCCCGGTTTCACGCGTGCGACCCGAGACGCGCAGTATCTCTTCGTGAACGGCCGATTCGTGCGCGACAAGGTCGTCTCCCACGCCATCCGCGAGGCCTACGCGGACGTGCTGCACCACGACCGGCATCCGGCCTACGTGCTCTTCCTGGACGCGGACCCGCGCCTGGTCGACGTGAACGTGCACCCGGCCAAGATCGAGGTGCGGTTCCGCGACGCCGGCGCCGTGCACCAGTTCGTCTTCCATGCGCTGTCGCGCTCGCTGGCCTCCCCCCTCGCGGGCGCCGGGCGCGCCGTGCCGCCGCCGGCTGCGGCGCCAGCGGGCTTCTCCCAGGCTTCCCTCGGCGTTTCGCAGCCCGCAGAGCGCTACCAGGCGTTTTTCTCCGCGGCGGCAAGCGACGCCGCGGCGGCGAGCGGTTCGGCGGCGCCCGCGCAGGTCGATCCCGGCGCCCCGGCCACGCTCGGCTACGCGCTCGCGCAACTGCATGGCGTCTTCGTGCTCGCGCAGAACGCGGCCGGACTCGTGCTGGTGGACATGCACGCGGCCCACGAGCGCATCGTCTACGAGAAGCTCAAGGGCGCGCTGGACGTCTCGCGCCTGCCCGCGCAACCGCTGCTCGTGCCCATCGCGATGCCCGCGACGGCCGAGGAGATCGAGGAGGCCGAGCGTTCCGCCGAGGCGATCGCAAGCCTGGGATTCGAGGCGGGCGCCGCGGGTCCGCGCGAGCTGGTGATTCGCGCGGTGCCGGCTATGCTCGCCGATCTCGATGCGCCGGCCATGCTGCGCTCGGTCCTCGCAGAGATGCGCGAGTTCGGGGCGAGCCGCGCGCTCGTCGAGCGGCGAAACGAGATTCTCTCCACGATGGCATGCCACGCGGCCGTGCGCGCCAACCGCAGCCTCACCGTGCCGGAGATGAACGCGCTGCTGCGCGAGATGGAGGAGACCGAGCGGGCCGGCAGCTGCAACCATGGCCGGCCGACCTGGGTGCAGTTCTCGATGGCCGATCTCGACCGCCTGTTCCTGCGCGGCCGCTAGTCTTCCCATGACGGGGCAAGCTCCCGCCGTCTTCGTCCTGGGGCCCACCGCGAGCGGCAAGACCGCGGTGTCCCTGGCACTCGCCGCCCGCTTTCCCGTGGAGATCGTGAGCGTCGATTCGGCGCTCGTCTACCGCGGCATGGACATCGGCACGGCCAAGCCCGACGCGGCGGCGAGGGCCGCGGCGGCGCACCACCTCATCGACATCGTGGAACCCACGCAGGCGTACTCGGCAGGGCGTTTTCGCGCCGACGCGCTCCGCATCGCCGAAGAGATCGCCTCGCGCGGGAGGGTGCCGCTCTTCGTGGGCGGCACGATGCTCTACGAACGGGCCCTCATGCGCGGCCTGGCGCAGCTCCCGGCGGCCGATCCCGCGATTCGCGCGGAGCTGGAGGAGGCCGCCCGCCAGAAGGGATGGCCGGCGCTGCACGCCGAGCTCGCGCGCATCGATCCGGTCGCGGCGGCCCGGCTCGATCCCCGCGACGCCCAGCGCATCCAGCGGGCGCTGGAGGTGTTTCGCCTCGCGGGGCGCACCCTCACCGCGATCATCGCGGGCGAGGGACGACCGCCGCCGCCCTTTTCCGCGCTCGCCATCGCGCTCGAGCCGTCGGACCGCGCCGTGCTGCACCGCCGGATCGAGGAACGCTTCCACGCGATGCTCGGCGCGGGACTGGTCGAGGAGGTCGTCTCCTTGCGCGCCCGGCACGCGCTCGCGGCGGGCCTGCCGTCGATGCGGGCGGTGGGCTACCGGCAGGTGTGGGAAACGCTCGAGGGCACCGCGCCGGCTTCGACGCTGCCCGCGCGCGGCATCGCGGCCACACGGCAACTGGCCAAGCGCCAGCTCACGTGGTTGCGGGCAATGCGGGAGGTGGAACGGGTGGACTGCCTGCGCCCCGACCTCGCGAAGGAGGTGGCGGGGCGCGTGGAGCGATTCCTGGACCAGCGGGGGATCAGTCGTCCCCGTGGTACTTGAAGCTCACCTGCATCCTGGCGCGGTAGATGAGCTTGCCGTTCTCGATCTTCACGTCGAGCTGGGTCACCTCGGCGACCCGCAGGTCGCGCAGGCTCTTCGAGGCCGCCTTGATGCCGTTGGCTGCCGCATCGGCGAACGAGGAGGGACTCGTGCCGACGATCTCGGTGATCTTGTAGACGGCGGGCGTGGACGCCCGCGCTTTCTTCGCCTTCTTGGCCATGCTGTTTTCCTCCTGGGGTTGGGTGGCCAATCCACTATACGCCCGGGGCGGGCCGCGAGGAATCAGCGCGGAGAGTCCACCGTGACCTTCGCGCCGCCCTCGGAGAACGTGATGTCGAGCCCGTCGCCCCGGGCGACCGCTGTCCCCGATCGGATCACCGTGCCGTCGTCGGCCCGCACGATGGCGTAGCCGCGCGAAAGCACCTGCGCGGGATCGAGGTGCGACACGGAAGCCGCCGCGGCGGAGAGCCGCGCGCGGTGGTCGCGCTGCACGCGGGAGGCCGCAGCGGCAAGACGGCGCCGCAGCCTGTTCAGGTCGCGCGTGGCTTCGCGCAGCTCGGGCGCGGCGGCGCGAATTCTCGGTGCGAGGCCGCGAATCGCGGCGGCGCGCAGGCCCACGGCCTGGCGAACCTGCAGGCCCAGGCGCTTCGCCAGGGCCGCCACCTGTTCGCGGCCGCGTGCCAGGCGTTCCGCGGGCGTGAGAAGCCTTCGCGCCGAAAGATCCAGCCGCTGGGCGGCCTCGTCGACCGCGCGGATCGCCGCGCGCGCGAGGCTCGTTCGGGCGCGGCGCAGCTGCAAGGCAAGCACTTCCCGGTCCGGACTCGCCGCCGCTGCGGCCGCCGTCGGCGTGGGCGCGCGCAGGTCGGCCACGAAATCGGCGATCGTGAAGTCGGTCTCGTGGCCCACGCCGCTCACCACCGGGATCTCCGACGCGGCGATGGCGCGCGCGACGATCTCTTCGTTGAAGGCCCACAGGTCCTCGAGGCTGCCGCCGCCGCGCGCCACGATGAGCACGTCGCACTCGCGCCGGGCATTGGCCTTCTCGATCGCGCGTGCGACCTGCGCGGCCGCGCCTTCGCCCTGCACGAGCGTCGGATAGAGGATCACCGGGATCATGGGCGCGCGCCGCGCGAGCGTGGCCAGGATGTCGCGCAGCGCCGCGGCCGCGGGCGAGGTGACGATGCCGATCGTCCCCGGATGGGCGGGAAGGGGTTTGCGGCGCGCTTCGTCGAAGAGGCCCTCGCGGGCGAGCCGGGCCTTCAGCTTCTCGAAAGCCTCGAACAGCGCGCCGAGGCCCGCATGGCGCATCTGCTCCACGGCGAGCTGGTAGGCGCCGCGGGGCTCGTAGACCGTCACGCGTGCGCGCACTTCCACCTTCAGCCCGTTTTCCGGCCGGAAGTCCAGGTGCTGGGCGCGGCCCTTGAACATCGCGCAGTCGACCGCCGCCGCCTCGTCCTTCAGGACGAAATACCAGTGGCCGGAGCTCGCGAGCGTGGCGCGGGAAATCTCCCCCGTCACCCACACCAGGCCGATCTGGTTCTCGAGCAGCTGGCGCGAGCGCCGGTTCAGCTCGCTCACGGTGAGGGGGGGTGAGGCGGGGATGGACGCCATGGGGCCGAATCCTAGGCCCTTTCGGGACGGACGGGAGGGAAATCCGGTGCATTTCAGAGGGAAAGCGGGAGGCACGGAAGGGCCGGCTATCCACCGTACCGAGGGCCTCGCCGGGAGGGAGGCGCGCGCCCGCGATTCGAACGCCGCTTGACATCCGAAAAAAACCTTAAGTGTTTGATTAAATTGCTTTAAGCGATTGCGCTCAAAAAATGAGCGGCGGAAAAAAAAGCCTTATGGGGACGCCACTTGCCGAAGCCCCCCGCGAGGCATCCACAGGCTTATCCACAGGCTCTGTGGATGATTCGCCACACCGCCCGCCTGCACCTGTCGCGGCCCGGAGACACGCGAGAATCGACGCGACTTTCCGGGGGATTTCGGCCGCGAAGTCGCGCCGGGCCTCGATTCGGGGCCCGCGGGTCCGCCCCGGCTTAAAGTGATTTGTGAGCGCTCTTGTGTCCGTGCGAGCCTTGCGGCACTAGGGCTTGTGGAACGCGTGTCGGCAGGCGAAAATGCCGTGCGATTTCTCGCAGAGGAACTCCACGCGTGCTGTCGATCATCGAAGCGGCCGGCTGGCCGATCTGGTTCATCATCGCGACTTCCATCGTCGCCCTGGCCATCATCATCGAGCGATTCTGGTCGCTGCGCACGCCGCTCATCGCGCCGCGCGAGCTGCTCCCGGCGACCATCCGCGAGTACCAGGCGAAGGGCGTGACCCCGGACCTGCTCAACCGCCTGCTGCAGGGGCCCCTCATCGGCCGCATCTTCGCCGCGGCGCTGGTCAACGAGAAGAGCCCGCGCGAGGTGATCAAGGACGCGATCGAGGACGCGGGACGCGCCGTCGCCCTCGAACTCGAGCGCTTCCTCAACACGCTCGGCACGGTCGCCACGGTGTCCACGCTGCTCGGGCTCTTCGGCACCATCGTCGGGATGATCGAGATCTTCGGCTCGCAGACGCCGACGGGCGGCAACCCCGGGCAACTGGCGCACGGAGTCTCGGTGGCCCTCTACAACACGCTCTTCGGGATCGGCGTGGCCATTCCGGCGGTGATTTTCTACCGCCACTTCCGCAATCGCGTGGACGTGCTGGTCGTCGAGATGGAGAGCCAGGCGATCAAGCTGGTCGAGATACTCCGGGGCGAACGGCGCGCATGAATTTTCGCCGCGGGCGCGCGCGCGAGGAGCCGGAGATCAACCTGATCCCGCTGATCGACATCCTCATCGTCATCCTGATCTTCCTCTTCCTCACCACGACCTAAAGCCGCTTTGCCGAGCTGCAGATCAACCTGCCGGAATCGGCGGCGGAGAAGTCTCCCGACCGGCCGCAGGTGCTCTCCGTCGCCGTGGACGCGAACGGCCGCTACGCGATCAACGGGACGGCGGTCGCGTTCGACAACCCGGCCGGGCTCGCGAGCCGCCTGCAGGACGCCGCCAAGGGCGCAAAGGAGCCGGTCGTCGCGATCAGCGCCGACGCCGTGGCCACGCACCAGTCCGTGGTGAACGTGATGGAGGCCGCGCGGCTCGCGGGCTACAACCACATCTCCTTCACCACCCAGTCCCGCAAGTAGGGGCGGGCTGCCGAGCGCGGATTCACCCATGCGCGCCTGGTTCGAGCGGGAATGGCAGCGACTCGGCGGCGGCGCCCTCATCTTCCTGCCGCTCGCAGTGGCTTTCCGCCTGCTGACCACCCTGCGGGCCGCCCTCTATCGCGCCCGCATCCTGCCGTCGTGGCGGGCGCCGGTGCCTGTGATCGTGGTAGGCAACATCACGGCCGGCGGCACGGGCAAGACCCCGCTGGTCATCGCGATCGTCGACTCGCTGCGCCGTGCGGGAAGGAAGCCGGGCGTCGTCTCGCGGGGCTACGGGCGCGTGCCACCCACCGACGCCGATCCGCACGGCGTGGTGCGCGTCCTGCCCGGCGTGGCCACCCCGGAATACTTCGGCGACGAGCCGGTCCTCATCGCGCGGCGCACGCGCGTGCCCGTCTACCTCTCGCCGGACCGTCCGGCGGCGGCGCGCGCGCTCCTGGCCGCCCACCCGGAAACCGACGTCCTGGTGAGCGACGACGGCCTGCAGCACTACGCGCTCGCGCGCGACGTCGAGATCGCGGTCGTCGACGGAGAGCGCGGCTTCGGCAACGGCCTGCCCCTGCCCTCGGGGCCGCTTCGCGAGCCCGTCTCGCGCCTGAGGCGCGTCGACGCGGCGGTGGTGAACGGCGGGTACTCCGACCGGGTTCCGGCTCCGCGACAGTTCGCGATGACGCTCGCAGGCGAGCGCTTCGTCTCCTTTTCCGGCGAGGACCTCGCGCCCGAGGAGTTCGTTCCGGCAGCGCGGGGGCGTCGCATCGCGGCCGTGGCGGGCATCGGCAACCCGCAACGCTTCTTTGCCCACCTCGGGCGGCTGGGCTTGGCAGCGGATCGCCATCCCTTTCCCGATCACCACCAGTTCCAGCCGGCCGAGCTGCGGCTGCCGGGCGCGGAACTCATCGTCATGACCGAGAAGGATGCCGTAAAATGCGCGGCATTCGCCGATGCGCGGATGTGGTTCCTTCGCGTCGAAGCGGTGCTGCCGCCGGATTTCGACGCCTTTCTCCTCGAACGCCTTGCCGCCCGGACCCGCCCCTGATGGACCCCAAGCTCCTCGAGATCCTCGTCTGCCCGATCTGCAAGGGCCCGCTCGTGCATCGTCGCGAGCCCCATGAGCTCATCTGCAGCGCCGACCGCCTCGCCTTCCCGGTCCGCGACGACATCCCGGTCATGCTCGAGGAGGAAGCCAGGAAGCTCGCGCCCGACGAGGAGGCTTGAATCGTGGCGGGGCGGTTGCGCTGCGGCGGGCACGGGCTCGCGGGCCCATGAAGGCGTTCACCTTCAAGGTCATCATCCCCGCGCGGCTTCGCTCGACGCGACTGCCCGGGAAGATGCTCGCCGACATCGCCGGCAAGCCCATGGTCGCGTGGGTGGCGGAGCGGGCCGCGGAAAGCGGCGCGGAGGACGTGGTGATCGCCACCGACCATGCGGACATCGCCGACGCGATGGCCGCGCTCGACTGGCGTGTGTGCACCACCTCTACGGCGCACCCGACGGGAACGGACCGCCTCGCCGAGGCGGTCGACCTCCTCGGCCTGGGCGACGGCGAGATCGTCGTGAACGTGCAGGGCGACGAGCCGCTGATCGACCCGCTCCTCATCCGCGCGGTGGCGAAGGAACTCGCCCTGCGTCCGAAGGCCTCGGTGGCGACCGCCGTGCACCCGATCACCACCGCGAAGGCCTTCTTCGACCCGAACGTCGTGAAGGTCGTCCACGACACCGACGGGTATGCGACGTACTTCTCGCGCGCACCCATCCCCTACGCGCGCGACGCATTCGCCGCCACGAAGGGCAAGCTTCCGCCGGGGTTCCCGGCACTCCGTCACGTCGGCGTCTATGCCTATCGCGTGGGATTCCTGCGCAAGTACCCGGGGCTTTCGCAAACGCCCGCCGAGCGCTTCGAGGCGCTGGAGCAGCTCCGCGCCCTCGGCCACGGGCACCGCATCGCGATCGTCTTCTGGAACGGCCCGGTGGAGGCGG
>CXWK01000294.1_pt4 | contig 23061 bp, 22 predicted proteins | sample 590851 | NCBI WGS metagenome assembly CXWK01 (sample SAMEA3498364, study PRJEB10139) | wastewater metagenome | biome: wastewater treatment plant; material: activated sludge | place: Denmark | collected 2014-08-01
CCGTCGCACCTGATGACCCGGGCACGGCGGTCGCGGCAGGTGCCGGGGCGGCGGCAGCCGCGCTCGGCGTCGCCTGGTCGGGCTGCACCCCCGTATAGGCCTCGGCGCCGGGCGCGCCGCGCCCTGGGGTCGGTTCGAAGCCAACCCAGCCGAAGCCGGTGAGGAAGACCTCGGGCCAGGCGTGGGCGTGCTTGCCGAGGACGTGGAAGAGCTCGGGGTCAGCCGGGTCCTGCCGGCCCGGCGTGAACCCGACCGCCACCCGGCTCGGAAGCCCGACCGAGCGGGCCATGGCGGCGAAGGTGCCGGCGAACTGCTCGCAGAAGCCGAGCCGCCGAGCCAGGAAGGTGTCGATCGCGTTCCCGCTGTGCCCGGACGGCACCTCGGTGCTGTAGGTGAAATTGTCCCTGAAGAAGCTCTGGAGGGCGATGGCCTTGTCGTACGCGGTGGTCGTGCCGGCGACGATCTCCTCGGCGGTGCGGCGGGCGCCGGCGCTGAGGCCACGGGGGAGCGCGGTGTACCGGGTGGCGATCTCACGAGGAGGGGAGGGCGCCTGCCGGAGCTCGGCGGCGACGAGCTCGGGCACCGAGGACGTGACCCGGTAGCTGGTGTCGTCGGACGTGGCGCGATCGGCGTCGACGATCAGGGTCGACGAGGCCGGCTCCCAGCGCACGTCGAGATCGCCGGCGTCGATCGACGACGGCTCGAACGCCGCCGGTAGCCAGATGGTCGACAGCGCGGCGATGTCGAAGCGCTGCTCGACCTGACGTGACGCCCGGTCGGGCGAGGCGCCGTTGGGGAGGGCCCCGCCGGCCGCTTCGAAGGAGCCGCCGGACGACCACAACTCGCCGTCGAAGCGGTCGAGGGACGTGAGGCGCCAGTAGGCGGCAACCGGGCTCCGGACCGTGAAGACCTCCACGGCGGCCTGGTCGATCAGCCGTGCCTTGATGTCGACGAGGGGGCTCAGCGTCACGCGAGGGACGCGGCCCGACCCATGACCGCTCAGCGCGACCAGTGCCGGGTCTCGGGCGCCCGGCAGCAGGGGACCGGCCGCGAAGCCGACGAGGATGGCGGTCGCGGCCATGCACGTTCCGGTCACGAGCATCGACCGGGTGCCCCGACCGGTGCCCGAAGCGATCCAGCGCACGGTGGTCTCCTGCCGGGCCACGCGGGAAAGGAGCAGGAAAGCCAGCACGGCGACGAGGAAGACGGCGGTCGTCAGGCGCTCGCGATCAGATCCGAGCACCGCGGCGAAGAGGAAGAGCCCGCTCGTCGGGATCACGGCCTCGAACGGCGCCGCCAGACGGAACGCCGCCCAGTCGGCCAGGAAGACCGCCACCCAGAGCGCGCCGGCGGCGGCAAGGAGGAGGCCCGTGGCCGGCCGGGCGGGGGCCACCACGGCCTGGAAGCGCGTCCACCCGTCGGCCAGGTCGGCACTTGCCGCATGCCAGGTGGCGAAGGTCGGCAGGCCGTAGCGGGTGGTGGCGGGCTCGAGCACCCAGGTTGCGACGAGGATGAAGGCGATGGACGACACGGCCGCGACCACGACGAGGCCCTGCCGCAGCGCCCGACCGCCGAAGTTCACCACATGGGCGGCGCCGACGACGAGGAGCAGCGGAGCAAGGTACGAGCGTCCCGTGAAGAGCGGGCCGAGCCCGACGACCGTGGCAGCCGACACCACCACGAGGGCGACCTCGGTGGGCACGCGCAGTCGAGGTCGCCGTCCCTGGATCGGCGACGTCATCGCGTCTGCGGCGCGCGCGGGGCGACCGCCGGCCCGCGGGGTCCTCGTGCCGACGCGCCGGACGAGCGGGCCCGGACGAGGTGGTCCCAGGCGCGGGCGAACGGGACGCCGGCGGTGACGTGGATGCCCCGCGCGTACGCGGGGAGGGCGGCATGCGGGGCCGCGGCCACATCCCAGCAGGACCGGTCGAAGAGCACCGGGATGACCCGTCCGTACCGGGTCGTGAGCCTGGAGATGGCCGCGAGGTCTTCGACGGGGACGGCACCGGGCAGGAGCGCCACGAGTGTGCCGCCGCCGGCGCGAGCCAGGCGCTCGAGTGCCGGCGCCAACTCGGAACGCCCCGACGTGGCGACCACGGCGAGGTGCTCCATGATCGCCTCGATCTGCGCGTGGGAGGTGGCGAACCCCGAGTCGATCCCGTCCGAGGTGACGAGTCGCAGCTGGTGGTTCTGGCGACGACCGGCCCGGATGAGGCTCGCGGCGGCCGACACCGCCGGTTCGAGGGCCTCGTCGGGGCGGTCCCCGCCCCGTGTGTCGAGGAACACGGTGGCCCTGCCCTGCCAGGGAAGCTCGTCCTGGCGCACCATCAAGTGGTCGTGACGGGCGGTGGAGGCCCAGTGGACCCGGCGCAGGTCGTCGCCCACCACGTACGGGCGCAGCGCGAAGAAGTCCTCGCCGGCCGGGCTCAGGTTGTTGGGATGGTCCCGACCGGCATGGGGGTCGGTGCCCGAGGAGAGGGGGATCGGGGCCACGTCGTCGACCCGCGGGTACACGGTGAGCTCGGAGACCCCGGTCACCTCGACTCGGGCCTCGGCGAGCCCGAACGGGTCGCTCACCACCACCTGGAGCGGGCCGACCGAGAGGATGCCCCGGTGCGCGGTGGGCAGCTCGTACGCGGCGCCGGTGGTCGCCTCGGGCTCGAGGGGCGCCAGAGCCAGACGGGCCCCCCGGGTGCCCGAGACCTGGTCGGTGAACACCAGGACCGGCGTGCGGCGGCGACCGCGGTTGCGGACCTCGAGCACGACGCTGCTCGAGACTCCCGCATGCACACGCGTGGGGTGGAGGGCCCGCGCCACCTCGAGGCGAAGGCGGGTGAGCGCCACGGTGACGGCGGCCCCCACCACCAGGGCGGCCACCGTGGCGCCCACCAGGAAGGCGGGGAAGACCGCGAACAGGCGCCCGGCGGCGACGAGGCCGATGGCACCGGCGCCGGCCAGCCAGCCGGTGCGGGTGAGCACCGCCGCTCAGCCCCTCCCGGTGGGGATCGGGACCGTCCGGAGCAGGTCATCGACCGCTTCCTCGCTGGTGAAGCCCTGGAGTTGCGCCTCGGGGGTGGTCAGGAGGCGGTGGGCGAGGACGGGCCGGGCCAGTGCCTTGAGGTCGTCGGGGACGACGAAGGCGCGACCGGCGGCGGCCGCTCGCGCCCGGGCCACCCGTTGCAGGCCGAGGGAGGCCCGAGGCGACATGCCGAGCGCCAGGTGGGGGTGGCGACGTGACGCTTCGGCCAGGTCGACGAGGTACCCGCGCAGCGACGCGGCCACGTGGACGGCGCGAGCAGCGGCCGCGAGGGCGGCGATGTCGTCGGCGTCGGCCACCGCCCCGATGTCCGCGAGCGGGTCGTGGTCCCCGTGCGCCTCGAGCACCTCGATCTCGGCGTCCCGGGCGGGGTACCCGACCGAGATCCGCATCAGGAACCGGTCCAGCTGGCTCTCCGGCAGGGGATAGGTGCCCTCGTGCTCGATGGGGTTCTGGGTGGCGATCACCATGAACGGCGGCTCCATGGGGTAGGTGACCCCGTCCACGGTTACCTGGCCTTCACCCATGGCTTCCAGGAGGGCCGACTGGGTCTTCGGTGAGGCGCGGTTGATCTCGTCACCCAGCACGATGCCGGCGAAGATCGGGCCCCGCCGGAATTCGAAGCGGCCCTCGGACCGACTCCACACCGTGACGCCGACCACGTCGGACGGCAGCAGGTCGGGGGTGAACTGGACGCGCCCGAAGGAGCACGAGATCGAGGCGGCCAGCGCCTTGGCCAGGCTGGTCTTGCCCACGCCGGGCACGTCCTCGATGAGGAGGTGGCCCTCGGCGGCCAGGCACAGCAGGAGCAGCCTGACGACGGACGGCTTCCCCTGGATCACCCGTTCGATGTTGGCCTGGACCCGCTGGAAGACCTCGGCCCGGGGCTCGGGCTCTCGCGGCGCCATCACGGGAGGTTACGCGCGACCTCGCCTCATCCTCCGTCGGAGCGTCCAGGGTGCACAATGACGGCCGTGGCAACGGCACTGGCGGTGGACATCGGCGGCACGAAGATGGCCGTCGGGCTCGTGTCGACCGACGGGCACCTCGGCCCGAAGCTGCAGGTGGCCACGCCCGACGACCGCGACCCCGAGGTCGTGTTCGGCGCCCTGGCCACGCTCATCAGGCAGGTGCTGGACGGTGCCGCCGGACCGGTGGTGTGCGGGGTCGGGTGTGGGGGGCCGATGACGCTCGGAGGTGCGACGGTGTCGCCGCTCAACATCCCGGCATGGCGCGACTTCCCCCTCCGTTCCCGGCTGGCCGAGCTCACCGCGCTGCCCACGTTCGTCGACAACGACGCCAAGGCCCTGGCCCTCGGCGAGGGCTGGTGCGGCGCGGCGGAGGGTCACCGGGCCTACGTCGCCCTCGTGGTGTCGACCGGGGTCGGGGGCGGCATCGTGCTCGATGGTCGACTCCTTGAGGGCGAAGGGGGCAACGCCGGCCACATCGGCCACCTCATCGTCGAGCCGGCGGGGCGCGAGTGCCGCTGCGGCGCCCGCGGGTGCCTCGAGGCCGAGGCGTCGGGGACCGCCATCGCCGCTGTCACCGGGCGGCCGGCGCAGGAGGCCACCGACCCGGTCAGAGCGCGCACCGGTCGCCTGGTGGGCCGGGCGGTGGCGTCGGTGGCGAACCTCCTCGACCTCCGGTTGGCCGTGGTGGCCGGCTCGGTGGCCCTGGGGTTCGGTGACACCTTCTTCGCCGCCGCCCAGGCCGAGCTCGACCGCTCCGCCCGCCTTCGATTCTCGCGCGGTGCCCGTGTCCGGCCCGCCGGGCTCGGGGCCGACGGCCCTCTCGTCGGCGCGGCGGCCGTGGGATGGGTGGCGATGGGCGAACCGCTGCTGTCGGCGCCGGAGTAGGTTCGGTTCCCATGCGGTCCATGCGGTCCATGCGGTCCATGCGTTCCGTGGCCGGGGCAATGGCCGGCGGGTGAGCACGGGCATGGGCATGGGCTGGGGGATGCGGGCGTTCTGGGCGGTGCTCTGGCACCCGTCGCTGTGGGGCACGGCGGTCGTCCAGGTCTTCCGGCTGGCGCGACCGGGGTGGTGGCACCGTTGGCCGCTGTTGCCGCTGCCCGACCCGGCCTACGTGCGCTTCCGGCTGGTGACGGCCTACGGCGACCCCGATCGGGCGCCCGAGGCCGTCGATGTGGTCACCTATCTGCACTGGTGTCGCGCCTGGCCGCGGCTGCGGGTGCGCTGAGGGCGTGCGTGCCGGGGAGGAGTCCTGGGCCGTCGAGCACCAGGTCGGCACGGCCTCCTTCCTCCACGGGCTCGCCTTGCCGGACCCGGTGCGTCGAGCCGTCTGGGTGATGGAGCCGACCGCTGCGGCGGTCGCCCTCGGGAGCGCGCAGCCCCTCGGGGACGTCGATGCGGCGCTCGCGGCATCGGTCGGGGTCGACGTGGTGCGCCGCCACAGCGGGGGAGGCGCGGTGCTCCTCGTGCCGGGTGAGATGCAGTGGGTGGACGTGGTGATCCCGGCCACCGACCCGCGATGGGTCGATGACGTGTCCCGGTCGTTCCGCTGGCTCGGCGAGGTGTGGGTCGCGGCGCTGCAGACGGTGGGGATCGACGCCGGGGTGCACCCGGGGTCACCGACCCGCCCGGACTGGTCCGACCGCATCTGCTTCGGCGGCTCGGGCGTGGGCGAGGTCACGATCGCAGGGCGCAAGGTCGTGGGCATGTCGCAGCGCCGCACCCGGGCGGGGGCGCGATTCCAGTGCCTCGTGCTGGCCGGGTGGGACCCAGGACCGCTGCTCTCGGTCCTCGCGCTGTCCCCACAAGAGCGGGCACGGGCCCGCGCCGCCGTCGCGGGCCGGGCCGTGGGCGTGGGTCGGGACCGGCTGGCGCCGCTCCTGTCCGCCTTTCTCGCGGCCATGGAACGAGGCGCCTAAGCTCCACTGAGAGGCAGTAATTCCCAAGTAATTCCAGAAAATGTTGACTAATGGCAGAAAGTCGCCGATAGTGGTCCGTGCCGACCACGCCTGACCACGTCAGTGCGCGGCCGGTGGCTTGAGGGAAACCACCACCACCACTACGGAGACCAGCCGTGTACTTCGCGGGGCAGTTCGAGCGCACGCTCGACGAGAAGGGACGAGTCGTCCTCCCTTCGCGCCTCCGGGACGGCTTGGCCGACGGGCAGGTCCTGATCAGCGAGTTCGGCGACCGTCTGAGCATCTGGCCGGCGGACGCCTTCGAGACGTTCGTGGACGACCTCACCGACGACCTCTACAACCAGGCGGACGAAGGCTCGATGGCGCTCGAGGACGCCAACCTCGCCATCGAGCGCCTGTGGGCGACCGCCGAGATCATCAAGCCCGACGCTCAGGGCCGCATCGTCGTGCCGGACCAGTTGCTCACGGACGCGCTGCGCGGCGCGAACGTGGTGATCGCCGGCAACCGGGACCACATCGACGTGTTCCCGGCCTCGGAGTACCAGGAGCGGAGCGAGGCGGCCCGTCCGAAGGTGACGGCTGCGCTCGCACGGAGGCGTCGCAAGCGATGACCCCCTCGGCTCCTCGCACCCATCCTTCATCGATGCAGTTCGGCGCCCGCGCCGCGCTCATCGGCAACCCCCCGGCTGACGAGGTGGCAGACTCCCACTCCGCCCGTCTCCCATCGAGCACGATCGGGGAGAAATCCCGACGTGCGCCCGGCGGCCGGGGGGTTGCCGATGGACGTGGCGGTGCGACGGCGGGCGGTGCGACAAGGCCTGCGGTCGGTGCGACAAGGCCTGCGGTCGGTGCGACAAGGCCTGCGGTCGGCCTGCGGCTGCTCCCGGACGTCGGGCGCTGGTCACCATGACCGGTTTCGACCACGTGCCCGTGATGGTCGACGAGGTGGTCGACCTCTTCGCCCCGGTGCCGGCCGGGCTCCTGGTGGATGCCACCGTGGGCGGCGGGGGCCACGCCGAAGCGCTCCTGTCGGCCCATGACCACCTCTCGCTTCTCGGGATCGACCGCGACGAGGACGCGCTGACGGCATCCTCGCAACGGCTCGCCCCGTTCGGCGATCGGGTGACGCTCCGCCACGCACGCTTCGACCACCTGGCCCACACCGTGCACTCGCTGGGCGTCGCCGAGGTTTCGGGGGTGCTCTGCGATCTCGGCGTCAGCTCGCCACAGCTCGATCGCCCGGACCGTGGGTTCTCCTATCGCTCGGATGCACCGCTCGACATGCGGATGGACCGCACGCAGCAGCGCACCGTCGCCGACGTGGTGAACACCTGGGACGAGCGCGAGCTGGCGACGCTGTTTCGCGACCAGGGCGGCGAGCGCTTCGCCCGACCGATCGCGCGGGCGATCGTGGCCGCCCGACCGATCGAGCGCACCGACCAACTGGCCGAGGCCATCCGCTCCGCCATCCCGGCACCCGCCCGACGACGGGGCGGCGATCCTGCCCGCAAGACGTTCCAGGCACTGCGCATCGAAGTCAACGACGAGCTCGACGTGCTCGCCGGCACCCTCGACCAGGCCATCGAGCTGCTCCGCCCCGAAGGTCGGGTCGCGGTCCTGGCGTACCACTCGGGCGAGGACACGATCGTGAAGAGCCGCTTTCGCAGCGCCGCCACCGGCGACTGCACCTGTCGGCCCGACCTGCCCTGCGGGTGTGGGGCCCATCGCACCGTGAGGCTGCTCAAGCGCGGCGCCTGGAAGCCGAGTGCCGCAGAGATCGCCTCGAACCGCCGGGCCGAGAGCGCCCGCCTCCGCGCCGTCGAGAAGCTTCCCCCTGAGGAGACGCCATGAGTCCCGCCCTCGCATCCGTCGCCGCCCCGCGCCGGGCGCCCCGTCACGCGCCGGCGCCGGCGCCTCGGCGGCCTCACCTCCGGGTCGTGCCTCAGGGGCCGCCGCCGAGGGCCCCCCGCGCGGACCGGGCGGCCGCCCCGCGCGCCGGTCGTGGCATGGCGGCACTCATTGCTGCCGGCGTCCTGTTCGCCGTGCTCTTCGCCGTCGCGGTGCTCCAGACCCAGAACGTGGCCGGGCAGGTGCACCTCGACGACGTGCAGCAGAGCATCTCCGACCGCCAGGCCGAGGCGCAGAGCCTCCGGCTCGCGGCCGCCGATCTCGCCGCACCCCAGCGCATCGTCGATGCGGCCGAGGCGATGGGAATGGCGGCTCCGTCGGGAGGCCCGACCTACGTGAACCAGGTGCCGGCGGGCGATCCGGCGACGGCGACCGATCCCTCCGCCATCGACCCGTCCGAGCTGGCGGCACCGGAGGCCGAGATCTCCCTCGACGAGACGGCAGCAGGCCTGACCGGAGCAGGTGCGACCCCATGACACCACGGGCGAGGACCACCGGCCGCTCACCCTCGCGACCCTCCCGTCCACCGGTCGAAGGTCCGAGCCGGGCCCCCCGGCCCGGCCAGCGCCGCACGAGCCCCCGACCCCCCGTGGGCGGGGGCGCTGCCGCGTCAGGGGCTGACCGGGCCGTTCGCCACGCCGCGCCGCGGGCCACCCGGAAGGGTGCGGGCCGTGGCGCGCACCCGAGGCGTCGCCTGCTCGCGCTGCTGGTCTTCGTGCTCTTCCTCTTCAGCGTCCTCCTCGTGCGGGTGGCCGAGCTCCAGACGGTGAGCCCCGAGCGCTACGTGGCCTTCGGCGAGAGTCAGCGGGTGCGTTCGATCGACCTTCCCGCGGCCCGCGGGTCGCTGCTCGACCGCACGGGTGAGGAGCTCGCCCTCAGCGTCAACCAGACGACGGTGTACGCGAACCCGCGCGAGATCGACGACCCACTTGCGGTGGCCGCCCACCTGGCACCGGTGCTCGAGATCGACCAGGCCGAGCTGGCGGAGAAGCTGGGTGCGGACAGCGAGTTCGCCTACGTCGCCCGCCAGGTCCCCGACGAGGTCGGGAGCCGCGTGCGCGGGCTGAGGCTCCCCGGGATCCACCTGATGGACGAGCCGTCGCGTTTCGTGCCGTCGGGCGATCTCGCCCGATCGGTGATCGGCTCGGTCGGCGTCGACAACACCGGGCTGTCCGGCATCGAGGCGCAGTACGACGATGCCCTCACCGGCACGCCGGGCGAGCTCACCGTCGAGCGGGCGCCGGGCGGTGGCACCATCTCGTCCGGCGATCGCCACCTCACACCCGCCCAGCAGGGGGACAGTCTCGTGCTGACCCTCGACCGCGGCATGCAGTTCGAGGCCGAGCGGGCCCTCCAGGATCAGGTCGAGGCCACCGGTGCCCAGGGGGGCATCGCGATCGTCAGCCGCGTCGGGACGGGCGAGATCCTCGCCATGGCCAACGTCGACGCCTCGCAGGGGGCGGACGGCACGCTCGGCCCCGCCGTCCCCAGCTCCAACAACCGGGCCGTCACGGCGATGTACGAGCCGGGCTCGGTCAACAAGGTCATCACGATGGCGGCGGCGATCGAGGAAGGGCTCGTCACCCCGGCGACCCGATTCATGGTGCCCGACGCCCTGCAGGTCGCCGATCACCAGTTCACCGACCACGACCCGCATCCCGTCACCAGTTGGAGCGTGAACGACATCCTCACGCAGTCCTCCAACGTGGGTTCGATCATGGTGGCGCAGCAACTGGGCGCCGAGCGACTCGACGAGTACATGACCCGCTTCGGCCTCGGGCGCGAGACGGGGCTCGGCTTCCCCAACGAGGCGGCTGGACTCACCCTGCCGCTCGACGAGTGGTCGGGGACGTCGCTCGGCAGCATCGCCCTCGGGCAGGGCATCTCCGTGACCGCCCTCCAGATGGCGAGCGCGTTCAACGTGATCGCCAACGACGGCGTCTACGTCACGCCCCGCCTCGTTCTCGGCCGTGTCGGCGACGACGGCACGCGTCACGACGCGGCGATGGCTCCGGGCCGCCGGGTGGTGTCGGCAGACACCGCCCGCCAGATGAGCACCATGATGATGTCGGTCGTCGACCAGGGCACCGGCACCGCGGCCGCGATCGCCGGCTACCGCGTGGCCGGCAAGACGGGCACGGCCCGCAAGCCACAGGAGCAGGGCGGGTACGAGGACGCCGCGGGCAACTACCACTACGTGGCGACCTTCGCCGGGTTCCTTCCCGCGGAGGATCCCGAGATCACGATGATCGTGGTGCTCGACGAGCCGACGTCGTCGATCTACGGCGGCGAGGTCTCGGCCCCGGTCTTCGCCAGGCTCGGGCAGTACGCGCTGGCCCGCTACGGGATCGCCCCGCCGCTCGTGGTGGGCCCGGCGCCGCTGTCGGACAGCACCGGGCTCAGCCCCGATCAGGACGGCATCGGGACGCCGGTGTCCGCAGACGACACCGCGGACGCCGCCGCGGACGCCACTGCCGACGGTCCCTGACGTGCGCCTCGTCCGGCTGGTGTCGGGTCTCCCGGGTGCGTTGGTCGCCCCGGGGTGGGACGGCTCGGGCGAGGACGTGGAGATCGGCGGCGTCTCGTTCGATTCACGCACCGTCGCGCCGGGGGATCTGTTCTGCTGCATCCGCGGCGAGCACGACGACGGCCACGACCATGCGTCCGAGGCCGTGGACGCGGGGGCGGCCGCACTGCTCTGCGACCGTCGTCTCGACCTGCCCACCCCCCAGGTCCTGGTGGCGGACACCCGTGTCGCCATGGCCCTGGCCGCGGCCGAGTTCTTCGGGCATCCGTCGCGGCAGCTGGCCGTGGTGGGCGTCACCGGGACCAACGGCAAGACCACGACCGTCCACCTGCTGCAGTCGATCCTCGATCGGGCGGGCTACCGGTCCGCCGTCATCGGCACCCTCACCGGGGTCAGGACCACCCCCGAGGCCCCCGAGCTCCAGTCCGAGCTCGCCAGGCTGCGGGACGACGGGTACGACGCAGTGGCGATGGAGGTGTCCTCGCATGCGTTGGCCCTGCACCGGGTCGACGGCACCCGCTTCCGGGTCGTGGTGTTCACGAACCTGAGCCCCGAGCACCTCGACTTCCACTCCTCGATGGAGGACTACTTCCAGGCCAAGGCCCGGCTCTTCGACCCCGGCTTTGCCGACATGGCCGTGGTGAACCTGGACGATCCCCGGGGCCGGCTGCTGCGTGACGCGGCCGTGCTGGCGACCGTGGGGTTCTCGGTCGACGACGTCTCCCGACTCGAGGTCGGACGCGTCGCCAGCCGCTTCCGGTGGCGCGACCAGGACGTCCGGCTGGGTCTCGGTGGCCGGTTCAACATCACCAATGCGCTCGCTGCGGCCGAGGCGGCCACGGCGTTGGGCATCGACCCCGCGACCGTGGCGGCGGGGCTCGGGGCGGCCACCGCCGTCGCGGGCCGCTTCGAGCCGGTGGATGCCGGGCAGCCCTTCGGGGTCGTCGTGGACTACGCCCACACGCCCGACGGCCTCGAGCGCCTGCTCGACACGTCCAGGGAGCTGGTGGGCGACGGACGCCTCATCGTGGTGTTCGGGTGCGGCGGCGACCGCGACCGCGCCAAGCGCCCGCTGATGGGCGAGGTGGCCGCCCGGCTGGCGGATCGAGTGGTCCTGACGTCGGATAACCCCCGCGGGGAGGCACCAGCGGCCATCATCGATGAGGTGAAGACCGGAATCCGAGATCCGAGCACACTGCTGGTCGAGGCCGATCGCCGGCGGGCGATCACGCTGGCACTGGCCGAGGCGGACGCCGGCGACCTGGTGGTCATCGCCGGCAGGGGCCACGAGGCGGCCCAGGTCCTCGCCGACGGCACCGTTGCCTTCGATGACCGCGAAGTCGCCCGAGAGATCCTTCTCGCCCTCGACGGGCGCGCCACCGGGCGGGGCCCCGGCGGAGCGATTGCGGGCCAACCGTGAAGACCCTGCTGGTGGCCGGCGGGATCGGTCTCATCGTGTCGCTCGTCGGCACCCGGCTGCTCATCACGTGGCTGACCAACGCCCACATCGGCCAGCCGATCCGAGAGGACGGCCCCGAGGGGCACATCACCAAGGCGGGCACACCCACGATGGGGGGTCTGGCCATCGTGGCCGGGGCCGTCGCCGGCTACGTGGTCAGTGACATCTCGAGCAGCAGGATCATCACCCGCTCGGGCCTGCTGGTGATGGGGGCGATCGTCGGCGCCGGGGCCGTCGGGCTCGCCGACGACTACCTGAAGGTCTCGCGCGAGCGGAATCTGGGGCTGAACAAGCGGGCCAAGATCATCGGCCTGCTCATCGTGGCCTTCGGCTTCGCCACCCTCGCGCTGATCCACACCTCGGTGCACACCGAGCTGTCGATCACGCGCTTCGACTCCCTCGACATCGACCTCGGTCAGATCGGGTGGATGTTCTTCGCCGTGCTGCTGATCCTCGGCACCGCGAACGCGGTGAACCTGACCGACGGCCTGGACGGTTTGGCGGGCGGCGCCTCGGTCTTCGCCTTCATGGCGTTCACCATCATCGGCTTCTGGGCGTTCCGCCATCCGGCCACCTACGACGTGGAGCACGCCCTCGACCTCGCCGTGGTGGCTGCGGGGATGGCCGGCGCCTGCACGGGCTTCCTCTGGTGGAACGCCGCCCCCGCGCGCATCTTCATGGGCGACACCGGATCGCTCGCCATCGGCGCCGGCCTGGCGGGCCTGGCCCTCACCACCAACACGGCCCTGCTGCTCATGGTCATCGGCGGGCTCTTCGTCGTCGAGACCCTCTCGGTGATCGTGCAGGTCGGCGCGTTCCGGCTCTTCGGGGGCCGGCGGGTGTTCCGCATGGCACCGATCCACCATCATTTCGAGCTCCTCGGCTGGCCCGAGACCACGGTGATCATCCGGTTCTGGATCGTGGCGGGCCTGTTGACCGCGGTCGCGCTCGGCTTCTTCTACGCCGACTTCATCGGCACCGGGGCCATCGACTGATGGGCGCGCCGGTGCTGGTGGTCGGGCTGGGAGTCACGGGCGAGGCCGTCGTCCGCTCACTCCTCACGCGCGGGCTGGACGCAGTCGTCGTCGAGGATCGCCCTGGTGGGCGACACGTCGCTCTGGCCGCCGACCTGGGGGTCGAGTTCCTGGAGGCACCCGCGCCGGACGAGCTCGAGCGGGCCGTCCGCGCCGCTGACTCGGTCGTCCCCAGCCCCGGCGTGCCCGACGCACACCCCGTCTTCAGCCTGGCGCAGGACGCCGGCATCCCGGTACGCAGCGAGTTCGACCTGGCCGCCGCATGGGACTCCCGTCCGCTCGTGGCGATCACCGGCACCAACGGCAAGACCACCGTCACGACCCTCGTGACCGACATGTTGACGGCGTCGGGCCGTCGAGCGGTTGCCGCCGGCAACACCGACCTCCCCCTCGTGGCGGCCATCGACGACGCCGGTGTCGAGACCTTCGTGGTCGAGGCGTCGTCGTTCCGGCTCGGCCACAGCGAGCGGTTCCGGCCCGCCGTGGGGACCTGGCTGAACTTCGCCCCCGACCACCTCGACGTCCACGCGTCCCTCGCCGCCTACGAGGCGGCCAAGGCCCGCATCTGGTCGGATCAAGGCCCCGACGACCTTGCCGTGGCCAACGCGGACGACGTCGTCGTGCGGTCCCACCGCGGGCCCGCCCGCCGGGTGACGTTCTCGCTCGCCGACAGGGCCGAGGGGTTCCGGGTCGTCGACGGCGTCCTGGTCACCGACGGCGACGAGGCGCTCGTCACCGTCGACGCGCTCTGGCGGCACTTCCCGCACGACGTCGCCAACGCGCTGGCGGCCAGCGCGACCGCCATCGGGGCAGGTGCGACCCTCCCGGGCGTGCGCGGCACCCTCACCGGCTTCGGCGGGATGCGCCACCGCGTCGAGCTGGTCGGCGAGCGTGACGGGGTCACGTTCTACGACGATTCCAAGGCCACCGTGCCCCACGCGGTCACCGCTGCGCTCGCCGGCTTCGACTCGGTGGTCCTGGTGGCCGGTGGTCGCAACAAGGGCATCGACCTCTCGCCGCTGGCCGCCCGTGCCGAGTCGGTGCGGGCCGTCGTCTCGATCGGCGAGGCCGCCGCCCAGGTCGAGGCGGCGTTCGCCGACCTCTGCCCCGTCCAGCGGGCGGTGTCGATGGACGACGCCGTCCACCGCGCCGCCGCCCTGGCGCAACCCGGCGACGCAGTCCTGCTCTCGCCCGGGTGCGCATCGTTCGACTGGTACCCGTCCTACGGCGATCGCGGAGACGATTTCGCCCGAGCCGTCCGCGACCTCACCACCGCCTGAACCCTCACTTCGAGACACCCTGGAGGCAACGAGACATGGCCCAGAGCACCAGAACCAGGCCCACGCCCGGCCATCTGACCGAGACGCGTGAGCGTCATCCCGCGGGCCGTCTGCGTCCGGGGCGACCCACGACGCCGTCGCTCGCCATCGTCGGCATCGTCGCCGCGCTCACCCTGCTGGGGCTCGTCATGGTGATCTCCGCGTCGTCGGTGACCGACCTGCAGGACCACGGCACCACGTGGTTCTCCTTCAAGCGTCAGCTCATGTGGACGGTCATCGGCGCTGCGGGCCTCTTCGTGTCCACACGTGTCCACTACCGCCGGTGGCGGGCATGGGCCGGGCCGATGCTCGTCGCCTCGCTGGTGCTGCTGGTGCTGGTGCTCGTACCGGGCCTGGGCACCAGCGTCAACGGATCTTCCCGCTGGCTCGGCTTCGGGCCGTTCCGGGTGCAGCCGTCAGAGTTCGCCAAGCTCGCCGTGCTGCTGTTCATCGCCAAGCTGCTGGCCGACCGGGAGCGCCAGGGCAAGGCGCGGGTGGTGCGTGTGACCCTGAAGCCGGTCGTGCTGGTGTTCGGTGCCGTCGCCCTGCTGCTGATGCTCCAACCCAACCTGGGCACCACCATCATCCTCGGGTCGATCGTGTTCACCGTGCTGTTCATCTCCGGAGAGCGCCTCCACCACCTCGCGGGCATCTTCGTCGCCGGCGGCCTCGGCGCCGCCGCCCTCGCGCTGGGGGCGAGCTACCGGCGCGCCCGGGTGCTCGCCTTCCTCCACCCGTGGGACGACCCGTCCAACACCGGCTACCAGACCATTCAGAGCCTCGTCGGCATCGCGTCCGGAGGGCTGTTCGGCGTCGGGCTGGGAGCCAGCCGGGCGAAGTGGGGGTTCCTCCCCGAGGCCAGCACCGACTTCATGTTCGCCATCATCGCCGAGGAGTTGGGGCTGATCGGTGCCACGGTGGTCATCGCGCTGTTCGTCGCCCTCGCCTACTTCGGGGTGCGCACCGCCATCGAGACCGCCGACACCTTCGGGCGCCTCGTCGCCGCGGGGATCACCGCCTGGTTCTCGGTGCAGGCCTTCGTCAACATCGGCGCGGTCGTCGCGGTCCTGCCGATCACCGGGGTGCCCCTGCCGTTCGTGTCGTTCGGTGGCTCGTCGCTGGTGGTGAGCATGGTGGCAGCTGGCATCCTTGCGAACGTCGCCTCGCACACCGACTGAGCCGAGGCACCGACGGAGTGAGCACAGCCTGATGAGCGTGGAGGAGCAGAGCGGATGGTCGGCCTGGGCGATCATCGCCGGTGGAGGCACGGCCGGCCACACCCTGCCCGGCATCGCGATCGCCCAGGCCCTGGTCGAGCGCGGGCATCCGGCCGGTGATCTCCACTTCGTCGGGTCGGCGCGTGGGAGCGAAGCCCGCCTGGTGCCGGCGGCCGGCTTCGCGATCACCGTGCTGCCCGGCCGAGGCATCCAGCGTCGCCTCACCCTCGCGAACGTGGGCGCGGTGCTGGGCCTCCTCCGTGCCGTCGTGGTGGCCTTCGGCCTCATGCGCCGCCACCGTCCGGCCGTGGTGGTCGCCATGGGTGGATACGCCAGCATCCCCTGCGCGCTGGCCGCGGCCGTGCTGCGGGTGCCCATCGTCGTCGCGGAGCAGAACGCCGTCCCCGGTGCCGCCAACCGGCTCACGTCCAGGCTCGCGAGGGTGGCCGCCGTCTCCTTCCCCGGCACGGACCTGCCGAGGGCGGTCCTCACGGGCAACCCCGTGCGCCCCGAGGTGCTGGCGGTCGACCGGGAGCGAGACCGGGCCCAGGCGCGTCGCGACCTGGGTGTCGCCGAGGGACAGACCGTGCTGTTGGCCTTCGGGGGGTCACTCGGCAGCCTCCGCATCAACGAGGCGGTCGTCGGCGCGCTGGCGGACTGGCTGGCACGTGGCGACCTCACGGTGCACCACGTGATCGGCGAGCGCGACTGGACGACCTTCGCCGCGCGGCCCTCGGCGCTGCCTTCCGGAGCGCTCACCTACGTCCCCGTCCGATACGAACAGGACATGCCGCGGGCGTTCTCGGCCGCGGACCTGGTCCTGTGTCGGAGCGGTGCGACCACCGTGGCCGAGCTGGCGGTCGTCGGTGTCCCGTCGATCCTCGTCCCCCTGCCGGGGGCGCCGGGCGACCATCAGACCGCCAACGCGCGGGCGCTCGTCGACGCGGGCGCCGCGGTGCTCGTGCCCGATTCCGAGCTCACTGCGGACCGCCTGGTGCGCGAGGTCGACGACCTGCTCGCCGTTCCGGGCCGACTCGACGAGATGGGCATGGCCGCCCGTCGCCTGGCCCGGAGAGATGCCGCCGACTCCGTCGCGGCCCTGGTCGAGGCGAACGCCCGTGCTTGACCTGAGTGCACCGCGGCGGGTGCACGTCGTGGGCGTCGGAGGCGCCGGGATGAGTGCCATCGCCACGGTGCTGGCCGACATGGGCCACACCGTCACCGGAAGCGACCTCAAGTCGTCCGCCGGGCTCGATCGATTGCGGGCACGCGGGCTCGAGGTGAGCGTCGGGCATGCCGCCGCGCTCGTGGGCGATGTCGACGCGGTCACGATCTCGACCGCCGTGCCCGAATCGAACCCCGAGGTGGTGGCGGCGCGAGAGCGCGGCATCCCCGTCCTCCGGCGCGCCGACGTACTCGCGGCGATCTCGGGCACACGCCGCACCATCGCGGTCGCCGGCACCCACGGCAAGACCACCACCGCGTCCATGCTGGCGCTCGTGCTGGTCGAGGCCGGCCTGCACCCGTCGTTCATCATCGGCGGCGACGTGAACGAGATCGGCACGGGTGCCGTGTGGGACTCCGGCGAGTGGTTCGTGGTCGAGGCCGACGAGAGCGACGGCACCTTCCTCGAGCTCGGCGCCGAGGTGACCGTCACGACCAACGTCGAGCCCGACCACCTCGAGCACTACGGGGGCTTCGGGGTGCTGCTCGACGCCTTCGGCCGCTTCGTCGGCGACGCGCCAGGGCCGAACCTCGTGTGCGCCGACGACGACGGCGCCGCCCGGCTGGGCCGCGACCACGGAGCGATCTCGTACGGCTTCTCGGCCGAGGCGGACTACCGACTTGCCGACCCCCGGACCGGCGGCAACGGAACGTCGTTCTCGCTCCACCACCTGGGGGTCGACCTCGGCCGGGTGCACCTGCCGGTCCCCGGTCGCCACAACGCCCTGAACGCGGGTGCGGCGTTGGTCACCGGCCTGTTGGTCGGCGCGTCCTTCGACGCCGGCCGGGCGGCGATCGAGCGCTTCGCGGGCGTGGCCAGGCGCTTCGAGTTCCGGGGCGAGGCCGCCGGTGTCACCTTCGTGGACGACTACGCCCACCTGCCGTCCGAGGTGGCCGCCGCACTCGAGGCGGCCGGCGAGGGCGACTGGGGCCGGGTGGTCTGCGTCTTCCAACCGCACCGCTTCAGCCGGATCTCCGCGCTGTGGCAGGGGTTCGGTGACTCGTTCACCGACGCCGACCTGCTCGTCGTCACCGACATCTACCCGGCCGGAGAGGCGCCCCGGCCAGGCGTCTCCGGGAAGCTGATCGTGAACACCGTCCTGGACACCGCACCGTGGCGGCCGCTGACCTACCTGCCGAGGCGACCCGATCTCGTCCCCTACCTGTGCTCCGTGCTGCGGCCGGGCGACCTGTGCCTCACCCTCGGGGCCGGCGACCTGACGTCGCTCGCCGACGAGGTGCAGGTGGCGCTCGGCCCGTGAGCTCGGACGGGTTGCGCGCGATCGCGGCACGCCTCGGCCCGGCGGTGCGCCACGACGTCGCCCTCGGCCCGCTGACCACGTACCGGGTCGGCGGCGCCGCCGCCCTCTTCCTCACCGCCGAGTCGATCGACGACCTCCGCGAGGTGGCCGCTGCGCTCGGCGGTGATCGCACGCCGGTGCTGGTGGTCGGACGGGGGTCGAACCTCCTCGTCGCCGATCGCGGCTTCCCGGGACTGGCCATCGCGCTCGGACGCGGCTTCGAGCAGGTGAGCGTGGACGCCACCGTGGTCACGGCGGGCGGGGCCGCCTCGCTTCCCGTGGTCTCGCGCAGGACGGCCGCGGCGGGCCTCACGGGCTTCGAGTGGGCGGTCGGCGTGCCGGGTTCCGTCGGAGGTGCCGTGCGCATGAATGCCGGCGGTCACGGCTCCGACATGGCCGCCTCGCTCGGCAGGGTCCGCCTCGTGGATCTGGCCACGGGCGAGGATGAATGGGTGGACGCGGCTCGGCTCGATCTCGGCTACCGGCGCTCGGCGGTGTCGTCGTCGCACGTGGTGGCGACGGCCGAGCTCGTGCTCCGGCCCGGTGACCGCGACGTGGCCGAGGCCGAGATCGCAGAGATCGTCCGGTGGCGCCGGGCCAACCAGCCGGGCGGTCAGAACGCAGGGTCCGTCTTCACCAACCCGCCGAACGACTCCGCGGGCCGTCTCATCGAAGCAGCAGGGGCCAAGGGGCTACGGATCGGCACGGCGCGAGTGTCGGAGCGGCACGCCAACTTCATCCAGGCCGACGAGGGCGGATCCGCCGACGACGTGCGGCGCCTGATGGAGGCCGTGCAGGCCATCGTCCGAGAGGCGACGGGCGTGCTCCTCAAGCCCGAGACGCGCCTCGTCGGCTTCGACCCTGAACCTCAGGTCGACGTCGGATGACGACCACCGCCACCAAGGCTCGAGGTGCCGCTGAGGGCGAGGCGCGTCAACGGCGACCGATGATCGATCCCCGGATCCGTGCGCGGCGTCGGGAGATCAAGCGGTCGGCGGGTCGTCGCCGCCTGCGACGGGTGATCGCCCTCGGCTCCCTGGTCGTGGCGGCCATCCTGTGCGTCGCGCTGACCTTCACCCCGCTTCTCGACGTTGATCGCCTGACCGTCGCCGGGCAGTTCCGCACGGCGCCCGAGGACATCGTCGCTGCGGGGGGGATCAGTCGGGGCGATCCGCTCGTCCACCTCGATCTGGTGGCCGCCGAACGCCGCGTGGAGGCGCTCCCCTGGGTCAGGCGAGCCGATGCGTCCCGCGATTGGTCGGGCACCGTCCGCTACCGGGTCATCGAGCGCGAGCCTGCCGCGGCCGTCGAGGCCGGCGAGGGCGCCTGGTTCGCGGTGGACGGAGGGGGTCGGGCCGTCGCCGGCCTCGACGGTGCGCCGGTGGGCCTACCCGTGATCGAGGGCACCCGGATCGAGCCGAGCGTGGGGGCGGAGAGTCCCCGCGACGAGCTCGGCCCCTATCGCGTGGCGGCGGCCATTCCCGCCGGCACACGGCCGCTGGTGGCTTCGGTGGTGCTCGAGAGCGACCGCAGCGTGACGATCCGGCTGGTGGCAGGGGGACGAGTCACGGTGGGCGAGAACGACGACCTGCGCCAGAAGGGCACCGCGCTGGCCGGCATCCTGGCGGCCGTCGATCCCTGCGTCGGCACGCTCGACCTGTCCATCGCGTCGGCCCCGGTGTTGACGAGGGCTCCAGGTTGCGGTTAGCCTGACCTTTAACGACGCGCCTTTGCGCGCCCTGAACACAACGCTAAACTTCGAGTCGACGGTTCGGCCGGGTTCCTGACCAGGGTGCCCGGCCTTTGCCGTTGTCCGGGGGTCGGTGTCCCTCGCACGCATGAATTGGAGCCCTAATGGTCGGAATATCCCAGAACTACCTTGCGGTCATCAAGGTCGTGGGCATCGGCGGGGGCGGCGTGAACGCCGTCAACCGGATGATCGACGCCGGCCTCAACGGGGTCGAGTTCATCGCCATCAACACGGACGCGCAGGCGCTGCTCATGAGCGATGCCGACGTGAAGCTCGACATCGGCCGCGAGTTGACTCGCGGACTGGGTGCGGGAAGTGATCCGGAGATCGGTCGGCAGGCGGCCGAGGACCACAGTGCCGAGATCTCCGCCGCGCTCGAGGGCGCCGACATGGTCTTCATCACCGCCGGGAAGGGTGGTGGCACCGGGACCGGAGCCGCTCCGGTCGTGGCCGAGATCGCCCGGAACCTCGGGGCCCTCACCATCGGCGTGGTCACACGGCCGTTCACCTTCGAGGGCCGCCGCCGCACGGTGCAGGCCGAACAGGGGATCCAACGGCTGAAGGAGAAGGTCGACACGCAGATCGTGATTCCCAACGATCGCCTGCTCACCGTCTCCGATGACAAGACGTCCATGTTGAACGCCTTCAAGATGGCCGACGAGATCCTCCTCCAGGGCGTTCAGGGGATCACCGACCTCATCACCACGCCGGGCCTGATCAACACCGACTTCGCCGACATCAAGACGGTCATGAGCAATGCCGGGTCGGCGCTCATGGGCATCGGCTACGCCTCGGGCGAGGGCCGGGCGCTCTCTGCGGCCCGCGGTGCGATCTCGAGCCCGATGCTCGAAGCGTCGATCGAGGGCGCCCGGGGCATCGTGCTCAACATCTCCGGTGGCAGCGACCTCGGGCTCTTCGAGGTGAACGAGGCCGCCGAGGTGATCCACGGGGTCGCCCATCCCGACGCCAACATCATCTTCGGCGCCTGCATCGACGACGAGATGGGCGACGAGGTGCGGGTCACCGTGATCGCCGCGGGCTTCGAGCGCTGGGACGACAAGCGCGAGCGGGACACGAGCGATGCCGAGTTCCTCCGGTCGGTGCCCACCGACAGTGAGCCGACCGGCGATCTCTTCTCGACGCCTGACGAAGATCTCGACACCGGTGACGACTTCGACGTCCCGTCGTTCCTCAAGTAGCGCCGCACGAGCCGGTGCCGCTGCACCCTGCCGAAGTGACGCCGGGGCCGAACTGGCTCTTCTCGAGTCGCGCCGACGGCGATCTCGCTCCCGACGCACCTGACGTCGAGCGCCGACGGCGATCGCTCCTCGCACGCGTCGGGGGGCCCGACCAGCCGTGGAACTGGCTCCGGCAGGTCCACGGCGCCCGTGTCCTCTCGGTATCGGCGCCGGGCCAGCACCAGGGCGACGAGGCCGACGCACTGGTCACCGCCGCGGCCATGGTGCCGATCGCCATCCAGACCGCCGACTGCGGCGTGGTGCTGTTCTCGAGCCCCGAGGGCGTGGTCGGGGCGGCGCACGCCGGCTGGCGGGGTGTCCTCGCCGGCATCGTCGAGGCGACGGTCGAGGCCATGCGACTGATCGGCGCGCGCCGGATCGAGGCACGGCTCGGTCCGATGATCCATCCTGGGTGCTACGAGTTCGGTGGCGGTGACCTGTCGAGGGTCGTGGAGCGGTTCGGCCCGGGCGTCAGCTCCCGCACCGCGTCGGGCTCGGCGGCGCTCGACCTGCCACGCGCGGTCGAACAGGCGGTCGTCGACGCCGGCGCGAGGGTGGCCCAGCACTCGCCGGGGTGCACCGCCTGCTCGCCCGAACGGTGGTACTCGCACCGCGCACGGGCTGAGGAGGGGCGGATGAGCGCCGTGACCTGGCTGTGGCGGTGAGGCTCGTCGACCCCCAGGAGATCGCCGCCGGGGCGGATCGGGTCCGCGGTCGCATCGCCGCGGCCGGCGGAGACCCGGCGTCGGTGCTCCTCGTGGCCGTGACCAAGGGATTCCCGCCGGACGTGGCGCTCGCCGCGGCCACCTGCGGCCTCCACGACCTGGGTGAGAACTACGCCCAGGAGATGGTGCCGAAGGTGGCCGCGGCGAGCGCCGCCGGCCTGGCGCCGCGGTGGCACTTCCTGGGACGGCTGCAGCGCAACAAGGTCAAGCTGCTCGCCCCGCACGTGACGCTCTGGCAGAGCGTCGACCGCCTCGCACTCGGGGCGGAGATCGCTCGCCGAGCGCCGGGCGCGGAGGTGCTCGTGCAGGTGAACCTCAGCGGTGAGGCGCAGAAGGGTGGTTGCGAGCGCACCGAGGCCGGAGCACTCGTCGAAGCGCTCGTCGACCTCGGCCTCGTCGTGCGTGGCCTCATGGGGGTCGCGCCCGCGGGTGCCTCCGAGGGGGCGCGCGAGTGCTTCCGCTGGCTCCGGTCCGAGGCCGATCGCCTGGGCCTCCGCGACTGCTCGATGGGCATGAGCGCTGACCTCGAGGTGGCGGTGCAGGAAGGCGCGACGATGGTGCGGGTCGGTACGGACCTCTTCGGCAGGCGACCATGAGACGCCTGGTCATCGCACCCTCACCGTCACCGGCCCACTCACGCTCCGCGCGCCGCGACCGGCGGCGTGCGACACTGTTCACGACGGTTTTGTAGGAGGAACCCATGTCCACCACGTGGCGGCGCGCCATGCTCTACCTCGGCCTCGGACCAGACGAGGAGTACGACGACTACGACGCACAGGACGACCGCGGCCCGGCGGCGCTCGACGCCCCGACGCGGGGCTCCGCCCACATGGGCTCGGGCGTCGGCGTGCCGGTCCCGGTCCGACCAATCCACCCGGTCGGCTACGACGAGCGCCCGGGCGGGGTGTCGCTGGCACCGGCCGAGCACGATGATTCCGCAGTGTCGGCCATTCGCACCATCCCGTCCGAGTCGGGCTCCACCGGGTTGACCCCCAAGGATTCGATGGGCGGTTCGGCGGTTCGGCCGATCCCGGCGGTGGCCAAGGCCAAGCCGCATGTCGTGTCACCCGTTTCCTTCACCGAGGCCCAGGACGTCGCGGACCGCTTCAAGGGCAGCCAACCCGTCATCATCAACCTGCAGGGGGCCGACCGCGACCTGTCACGTCGGCTCATCGACTTCGCCAGCGGGCTGTGCTACGGCTTGGGCGGGCAGATGGAGCGTGTGGCCGATCAGGTCTACCTGCTGACCCCGACCGACGTCGAGGTGTCGGACGAGGAGCGTCGGCGCCTGCGCGAGCGCGGGCTCCACGACACCTGACGCTCCATGCGCCTCCTCTGCCCCCTCCTCAACCTGTACCTCTTCGCGCTCTTCGGGCGGATCATCCTCAGCTGGTTCCCGCTCGAGCCCGGCACCCTCATGGCCTCGATCTTC
>CXWK01089006.1_pt2 | contig 22999 bp, 25 predicted proteins | sample 590851 | NCBI WGS metagenome assembly CXWK01 (sample SAMEA3498364, study PRJEB10139) | wastewater metagenome | biome: wastewater treatment plant; material: activated sludge | place: Denmark | collected 2014-08-01
CAGCTAATTTAATAGATGCGCGTCTGATATTTTTGACTGCTTTTGAATGTCTTCGTTTAGGCTCGTGTGGCATTTAATTTAGGATAAGAAGAACTAGTACAAGAGTGATGAGTCTTTGTTTGTGATTCATCATTCCTATCCTCTTATCTTTGATCCTTTCTTAATCTGGTTGTACAGACTCAAAGTTTTGTAATTTTACCTTAAGTTGTGGGTAATTAGCAAGAGTAGCGTCTTCGGCGATTAATTTTTGGGCCGCGGACCTGGTTTTCTCAATTAGCTCTAAATCATTAAAGTTAGCGATTTTTAAATCGAAGCGGCCGGACTGCCGTTTACCGAAGATTTCTCCGCTGCCTCTAATCTTCAAATCAATCTCAGCCAGCTTCAGACCATCAGAAATCTTTTCCAGGTTTTTGAGTCTTGAGACTATTGAGGAATCTTCAGAAGTTGAGAACAGGAAGCAGAAGGATTCCTTGGTGCCTCTGCCGACGCGGCCTCTAAGTTGGTGAAGTTGGGCCAGTCCGAACTTTTCTGAGCCTTCTATAACCATTATTGTGGCATTGGGGACATCAACACCAACCTCAACAACAGAAGTTGAAACTAAAATATCTATTTTTTTATCTTTGAAATCATTTAAGACATCGTCTTTTTCTTTAGGTTTTAATTTTCCGTGCAGCAGTCCTAGTTTGAGTTTAGGAAAGACTTTTTGTAGGACTTCGAATTCATCTTTGGCCGCTTTGACAGTTAACATAGTTTCGGAGATTTCAATAAGAGGGGTGATTATATAGACTTGGTCTCCCTGATCGACCTTGCTTTGAATAAATTTATAAGCATCTTCTCGCCTTCTAGAAGGAACAACATTAGTTTTAACCGGAATCCGGCCTTTGGGGAGCTCATCAATTATAGACAGATCGAGGTCTCCATAAAGTGTTAGAGCGACTGTTCTGGGGATTGGAGTGGCGGTCATAGTTAAGAAATGAGGAATTTTAGCTTTGCCTCTTAAGATTGCTCTTTGTTCTACGCCGAATCTTTGCTGCTCGTCTATTATGACTAAACCGACATCATTGGCCTGAAGTTTTTCGGAGATTAGAGCGTGGGTGCCGATTATTATTTGGGGGTTTGATGAATGATTAGTGATTACTGATTGATGATTCTTTTTCTGATCTTTAATCTTTAATCTTCCTTCTTTAATCTTCGTAAACTTTTTGCTTCCTGTGTATATTCCAATTTCAAGACCTTCAGGCTCCAGGAGTTTTTTAAAGTTAGCATAGTGCTGAAAGGCTAATATTTCTGTCGGAGCCATATAGAAGGTCTTAAAACCATTAAGGTGAGCGATATAGGCGGCGATTGCAGCGACAACTGTTTTTCCTGAGCCGACTTCTCCTTGGACCAAACGATTCATAGGCAAGCCTCTTTGGAGATTGTTCAATATTTCATCTAAAACTTTTAATTGTGCTTTTGTAAGTTCAAAAGGCAAGCCTTTAAGGAACTTGTCTAATTTTTTCTGGTTTATTTCGAATTGCTGAACAGATTGTTTGTTTTGCCAAAGATGCTTAACGAGCAGATTTTTAAGCTGAATCATAAAAACTTCATCAAAACTTAACCTGGCTGTTGCCTGCTCGACATCTTCATAGTTTTCAGGAAAATGGATTTTATTATATGCGTCTTTAAGGCCGAGCATTTTGCCCTTAATTTTTTCAGGTAACGGGTCTTCCATAAATAAACTAACTTTAGGCAGGATTTCAGAAATTCTGGTTCTTAGCCATTTTGAGCTGATACCTTCGGTTTCCGGATAAATTGGAATTAAACCGCCGGTGTGTAAGTGCTTATGGCTAATTGCTGATTGTTGATTGTTGTCTTTTAGTCTTTCCCAGATTGGCATAATGATCGAGAGTTTGGAGCCGTATTTTGTAAGTTTGCCGGAGATTTGGAGTTTATCGCCAACTGCAATGCTTTTAGTTAAATAAGTTTGATTGAACCAGGTTAGATTTATGGAGTTGGTGCCATCATTAAACACAGCCTGAGTTAGTTTTTTACCAAACTTAGTAAAGACATTTTTAATTGACCAGATCTCGCCTTTTAAAGTGACTTTGGTATTTAATTTAGCTACAGCAATTTCAACAGTCTCGGAAAAGTCATCGTAACGGAAGGGGTAATGACTGATAAGATCGTTGACAGTAATTAAGTTTAAGCTGGCCAAACGGACACCTTGGACATAGCCAATGCCGGAGATTTGTCTTAAAGGAGTATCAAGATTCATATAGGAATTATATGTTATTCCGGCGAATCTGCCAGATGTTTATCGCGACAAATCTTAAAACCGCGAGCGTTAGCTCGTGGATGAAGATTCTCCGAGCACAAAGTGCGAGGACAAGCGACCTTTGTCGCTTGAAGCTAGAAGAAACCCCGGGCGTAAGCCCGTGGAGCTTCATAAACTTCTTTATTGTGACTTTGGCCGCAAAGTCACCAAACTCTCTCGCTAAGAAAGTCGTGCGAAAATCTTCTATTCGTTTATCGGGGGTTGACCCCCTCCTGCATTCGCTACGCTCAACAGGCATCTCCCCCTGATAACTCATCTCAGATTTTTTGCGCACTTTGTTTCTGAAGCTCGATAGCTAGATTTTGTAATGAGCTAAAGCTGCTACTGCCCTTCGGTCAGTAGTAAGCGGCTAATAGTTAGCTAAAGCTGCTACTGCCCTTCGGTCAGTAGTTAGCTAAAGCTTCTACTGCCCTTCGGTCAGTAGTAAAAAAATGGGAGGAGGGATGAGGCTAGGATTCCGACGACACCGATGGCTGAAAGAACAATAAAGATGATGCGGTATTTTTTAACTAAGCTGTCCATGTCTCTATTTTAACTCTTGTTATCGAAAATTTGTAGGTGGATATTTCCATTTTATGAGAAGTCCTGAGTCAACGCGCTATCATACAGTATTAAATTTACTACCTATCGCAGGAGCGATCTCTGGTGGTGTACTTGCTTATGCTTCGGGATTAAGTGAATTTTGGGCAACTAGTTCACAATCTGTAGGGCATGAAACATGGAAAGCCTTACCTGCGGATTTGCAAAAGATTGCTTTTGAAGGTCTTAGAATAAGTAGTTCTTGTGCTTATGGAACTGCGGTCGGGATGGCTATTGATAAAACAATAGATAACTGGGAGGGGTTGAGTAAACAAGCAGTCAAATTAGGACTAGTAGATAAGTTTTTTAAATATCACCCCTCTAACTATTTATCTTTGCTGCGTTAGGTTTTCGAGTTCTTCCAGCGCGGTTTTTCTGTTGGGATCTTCAAAATGGCTTCTGACTGGGGAGAGTGTTTTGATTAACCACTCTGCTAGGGCGGCTTTTAAGTCCTGAGGATGAAGTTGTTTATCTGAGTAAGCTCTCTCTAAATCATTATATGAATTAAAGGTGAGGTTGCCGCCCCATTTCTCTGGTCTTTCGATAGTAAGATTTGCGTTCTCATCGTAGAAGACCAAATATTTAGTCCAATTTAGAACCGGATTATTTTCGATTTGGCCTTCCGGTGCGAAAGCTTTATTTAAAGTTTCTCTGATTTTATCCTCGGAATCATGAATTGTGATACCGCTGCCGGGGCGGGATTTGCTCATTTTACTTTTCATAGCTATCTCATCAGAGTCCCCGGTGACTGCAGTGTCTTGAACTTGGAGGCCGAGTAGGATTGGTGTGTGGATGGCTACAGGTTTTATTTGATTGCCTTGTGAATCTTTTAAAGTATTAGTTTTAATTTGCATAGCGCTGTCTCTGGCGACAACATGAACTTTTCTTTGGTCCATTCCGGCTTGGGCGATATTTGCCTGAAGTAAAAAGATATCAGCTGCTTGCATAATGGGGTACATTATCTTGGCCGTTTCGATATTGTCCTCAGCGTCTTCCCTACCCATGATTGTTATAGAGCGTTTTGAGCGGGCTAAAGATGTGCCTTTGGCCATTTCGAGGAAAGTAAACCAGAATTCGGGATGGGCGGCATATTCTTCGGAACAAAGCTTAAAGATTAATTTTTTAGGATCTCCACCGATGCTTTCGAAAAGACTTTCCATGGCTGGTATGAAATAATCCCGGGAAACTCTTTTTATTGTATCTAAATCCCCTCCTAATTTATCGTTGATTGCTGAATGCAAATCTGCCAGCCAGATAATCGTTTCTCCGCCTGCATCCTGAATGTCTTTAACCTTCATTAGTTGAAATAAATAACCGATATGGAGTTTTCCGGAGACTTCAAAACCGATGTAATGCCTGAGAGGAGTATCTGAATTTAAAAGATGTTTTAAATCTTCTTCAGTTAAAACTTCTATTAGGTTTCTTGTTATTAATTTGAATCGCTCGTCAGTTGTCATAAACAGATTATATTGTATCAAAACTATATTTCAAGCAAGGAATATTGATTATAATAGTCTTATAGTATATAATAAGCTGATGTCAGCAGAAAAAATAATCCGTGTTCAAGAAAACCAAACTTTTGATCTAATTCCGGAAGGATCACAAGCTCCTCTAAGTGTAGGAGAGTACGGGATAAGATCATGGAGAGTTATAGCACCAAGTATTTTACTTGAATCTGAATATGGTCTAGTAAGGTTGAGGCATGCACCTACTGTTGCTCTTGGTTATGCTCAAGGTGGTGTCGCAATTGACCCTTGGGATCCTAATCTAAGATTTAAAAACGAAGATCTTGCTGCGGAAGGAAGAGCTTTGAAAATGGAGAAAGGCAGAAAGACAGCAAAAGCTAAGGAAGAGAAGCCCACGTTAGCTTTAGAAGCATATAATGAGGATGATGACGATAGGGAGCTATTAAGAGTCTTATCTCCTGATAACACCTTTGACAAGAGAGTATTGGCTGGTTTAAAGCTGCAGGTTGGATTTCCGGATTTGAGGTTTGAAGCACGTGCGGAGCCACTTTTTCTTAATAGCAATTCGGGGTTGGGTCCTAGAGTAAGATTCTTTGCCTTTTATCCAACTGATACAGGACCTCTTCCCGAAGACGGGAAACGTGTGTACACAGGTGGGTATCACTTTACATTGCCAAAGGATCAGGATATTCCCTTAGTAAGAGGACGATTATACTTCGCTAACTAATTTTTCTACTTCTTTCAAGTTCTTGGTTTCCATAAATTTGGCTCTTAGTTCAGAAGCGCCGTCGAATTCGGAAATATAACACTTAAAGAATTTTTTGAGGATGGCGAATGATTTGGTTTTGCCCCAGGTTTTAACGAATAATTCAGTGTGTTTTAGAAGGTGGCCTAAGCGTTCATCAACAGAAGGGTTATGAAGCGTACCCGTTTTATCAAAAATCCACAGGTTTTTGAAAACTCCGCGGCCGATCATGATTCCATCAACTCCGGTTTCTTTAACTTTATTTATTCCATCCTGGTATGACTCAACATCTCCATTGCCTATAATTACAGTTTCGGGATTGATTTCATTTCTAAGTTCAACGACATTTTTGATTTCATCCCAATGAGCCGGAACTTTGCTCATTTCCCTAACAGTCCGGCCGTGAATTATAAGAGCTGCCAGATTCTGATTTAATAACGTTTTAATCCATTCTGGTTGAACTTCTCTAAGTCCAAGGCGTGTTTTAACGCTGACAGGTAAATTAGGGGCTCCGGCTTTGACGGACTTAATTATTTCGACGGCGATTTCCGGGGTATTAATTAATCCGGAGCACATTCCTCTTTTAACGACTGATTTTTCAGGACAGCCCATATTGATGTCAATTCCATCAAATCCCATTTCGGCGCATATTTGAGCGGCTATAAAGAATTTTTCTGGATCATTGCCCCAAATTTGAGCGATGATTGGGCGCTCTTTTTCAGTGAATTGCAGCCGTCTGCTAACTGGTTCTCTCCCCTTTTCCGAAGCTAAACCATCTACTGAAGTAAATTCCGTAAAATATAAATCAGGAGCTGCGAGATCGCCGATGATTTGACGGAAGACGGTGTCGGTTACGTCATCCATGGGGGCCAGTATAAAGATAGGTTTTTTAAGATCCTTCCAGATATTTTTCATATTATAGGGTAATTATATATGTTTTTGGGATAAGAATTAAGGGGTATGTATTAAGGGGTATGTATTAAGGGGTATGTATTAAGGGGTATGTATTAAGGGTTCTATAAGGAAGATTATTTGGTGGATTCCCGCATTCGCGAGAATGACAGTTAGTTTGTTTTGAATTTGTATTCGCTGATGCTTGAGGTTTGGTTATTTTCGGTGTCTTTGCATTCGATGTTATAGGTATATTCGGTGGAGGCGGTTAGGTCAGTTAATGTTATTTCGGGGCTTGTTGTTCTTTTCGTTGAGCTTTCCTGTTCTTTTTTATCGTTTAAATCTGACCAATAGATGGCTTTGCAATCGGAAGATTTGTCTACGGAGAATTTTAATTTTATCGATGTTTCGGTTTTATCGGATTCGGTAATGTTCGTAATTCTGGGGCGATTGTCTGGAGTTGGTGTGGGCGTAGGATTATGATTCGGTTCCTGAGTTGGTGTAGGTGAGGGCGAAGGAGATGGACTTGGAGTGGGAGTTGCTGTTGGTTCGGTTGAAGGACTTGGTGAGGGTTTTGCAGAAGGGCTAGGTTTTGGGGAAGGAGGGTTTAGATCTGAGGTGGGAGGCGGCTGCATTTGCTGATTCTGGGTTTGGGCTCCAGCTACTCTGGGATCTTGGGTGGTTTGGTTTTGCTGAGTAAAAGCGGTGCTGGGGGTTCCAGAAGGAAAAGCTCCGTCAACAGGCGCATCACTATAATAAGACAACATAAAAATAATACTGAAAACAGATAGTATGCTTACCAAAACAGCAACCCCATAGAGCAGTTGCTGTTTATTCGTGTCACTTATCTCGTAATCTCTGAATAATAACCTTACCTTCAACGCTACTTTCCCTTTCCACTGCACATTCTACACTCTTTCATGTGTCCAAAAGCTATGTAAACTGCAGAAGCGCCAACAAGAATATAAACTATGTTCTCAAGACCAGTTGCGCCAAGTAACATTGATACCAAATTGAGGCCAAAAAGTCCAACTAATCCCCAATTTAATCCGCCGACAATAACGAGGGCGAAAGCCACCATATGAAGCATTTTCATTATTAAATCACCCCCTCTAACCTATCTTATCCCTTTAAAATCTGGAAAGGCAAGAAGCAAAGCTTGCGACTTCGTCTATAACGAGTTTATTGTATTTTCCCTCCGCCAGCTGGCGGATCGAAAAATAAACTTAAGGATTCATGGGTGACATCAATTGGAAATAGTTTCCATCAGGATCCGCAAGTGTTGCGATCCAGCCATCACTCTTATCAGCTCCTTCTTCAGGACCGTATGGAGCAGCGATAATTTGGGCACCTAATTCTTTAATCCTGTCGAACTCACCTTTAACATCATCAGTTTCAAAGTTAAACATAATTCGTTCAGGGTTTTGAGATTTACTGACTACTTTGTCATGAGGACCAAATGTAATAGCTGCTGATCCGACTTGAAATCCTGTGTAACCACCTTCACTCCAATCCGGTTCTTTTTGGAAAACTTTTTCGTAGAAAGAAGCTAGTTCTGAAGGATTTTCAGAGAAAACTAAAATACTGTTGAAATTTAACATTTAAATACTCACCTCCTGTCCGGATATTAAAGTCTTTTAAGAGGATTTTTGCAAGTCTATCTTTTGAAGATGGTTAAAAGAGTGAATGATGCGGCAACAGGAATAAACTGAATGATTAGTTTCATAGTTCGGTCAAGTCCTGAAACTTCTGTGAAATCTAGATAAAAGAGGATTAGCGAAGTGAGCATTATGATTACAATCAGAAGAGCCTTTAGAACATCTTTATTATAGGTAGACATACCATGATCATCACAAACTAAGATGAGAATGTCAATTGAAGATTAAATTTTGTCGCAGCGGTTTTCGCGGTAGTTCTTAGTATAGCCTGAGTTGCATTCCCAGCCGTCGTAGGTGTTGACGTATTTAGCGTTTTCGGGAAGATTTATTTTATCGCAGGACTCGTTTGTTGGATTCTTTCTATATCCTAATTCGCAGCCCCAATTGTTATTAAACCAATATCCGTGCTCAGGTAAGGTGAACTTCCGGCAGCTGTCCCCTTCTCTTTCGTATTCACCGTTACAAGTCCAGCCATCTAAACTCAGGTCGTCTGGATGAGCATTATCAGGGATTTTAATTTTGTCGCATTTTCTTTCGGATTCGTTTTTATTGAAACCTTTGGCACAATAAAAGTCAGCGCCCTCTGTATAGAATGTTCCATTTTCGATCGCTGGTTGTTTTTCGCACTTACCCCCTACTTTTTTAAAACCTGAATTGCAGTTAAAAGAACCAATAGAGTTTGACTGGGCATCATTGGGGATTTTTACTTCTTCGCAAGATTTTTGATCGGCTGATTCTTTAAAGCCTTTATTACACTCCCAATTATTTCCGCTGTAAGTTTGGTGGGCATTTGCTGGGACTTCTAGTTTCACGCATTTGTCGTTTTGTTCTTCGTAGCCTGGGTTGCAGTACCAATCTGAGCCATGAATGTAGAATTTAGCATTTTCGGGGAGTTCAACTTTGGCGCATTTGTCCCCTATCCTTTTATTGTTTGCGATACAAGTCCAGTCATTTCCGGCAACTGTTAATACACCATTTTCCGGAAGTTTAATTTCATCGCAAGACCAGTTTTTTCGGTTCTTCACAAAGCCTCTTTCGCATTCGAAATCGTCTTTGTAGTGGTTTAGTTTTCCGTGTTCTGGGGCTTTTGTTTCTATACAAATGTTAAAGTTGTTTCTTTTAAAGCCTTGTTCGCATGATGGGAGTTTGTCTTTGTTAGTGGCAAAGATTGTTACTGGTAAAAGGAGGAATATTGCGAATAAGATTGTAAGTTTAAGGTATTTCATTTTGTCATTCCCGCGTAGGCGGGAATCCAGTAAATGGTGATAGATGGGAATTCCATTTACTTTCTACACAGTTTCCAGCCAGTGATTGCTAATTGGATCCCAGCCTTCGCTGGGATGACGATTTTCTGTTTGGATTATATATTAAGTAGTATACGACTGGAATGAAGAACAACATGATAGTTCCGGAGAATGTAAGTCCGGCGATGATTGCTCCACCTAATCCTCTCCAGAATGGATCGGAGATAGTAATTGGAATAAGACCAGCGATAGTACAAAGCGAAGTTAAAGCAATTGGTTCAAGACGTGAAGCTGCGGCATCGGCAACTGATTCTGTGAATTCCATACCAGTTTCCTGATTGATTAAGATTTTATCGACCACCAGAATGGAATTTTTAACAACGATTCCGAAAAGTGCTAATAATCCAATCAAAGCCGGGAAAGATAAAGGAATTTGCAAAAGGGCAAAGATAATAAACACTCCGGAGATTGAAAGCGGGATAACCAACATAACGATTAAAGCCCGTCTGAAAGAATTAAACTGAAGAACCATAGTGATAATAATAAGCAGGAATGAGAGAACCATGGCTCTTAAGATTGAGTTAACAGAAGCTGCATTCTCTTCATTTGCTCCACCGGTTGCCCAACCATAACCAGAAGGTAGATTGAGGGAATCAGCGTGTTTTTCAAGTGCTTTATTAAGATCTGCAACTACATAACCCTCTGAAACTGCAGCAGCAACAGACATGGTTCTTTTACCATCTTCTCGGGTAATAACAGTTGGATTTGCAGCCAGCCTGATTTCGCCTAATGAGGATACTGGAATGTTTCCAGTAGCAGTAGGGATTTGAATTTGAGAGATATCATCAACATACTGAGTACCCGATCCGAATCTAATTGTAATATCTTCAGTTAAATCTTCCGAGCCTTGGAATTTGAATTCATCGGCTTCGAAGCCTGAGGCATAAAGTCTTAACCAAAAACCAAGCTGGTCAGTTGTTATATTATTTGCCGCAAGTTTGGTTTTATCCGGAACAAAAGTTAATTTTGAAGTTCCTGGTTTAATTGTTTTATCAATGTTAGTGACTCCAGGTTGCTGTTTTAAATAATCCTGGATTTGATCGGCGTAACCATCAAGGGTTTTTAAGTCAGGACCGAATAATTTAATTTGTAAATCTGATCCGGCTGGAGGACCTCCAGAAACTTCAACAACGGAAACTTTTCCAATAGTATAATCGGCAAATTTATTGCGTAAATCATTTGAGATCTCGGCTGTAGTTCTGTCTCTATGACCGCTTTCTATTAGTGCCATAGAAAAAAGAACGTTGTTTGGGCCAGCACTTCCGGAGCCGCCCATGTCTGAGAATCCTCTACCNNTTTAGTAGTTTGGAGGTTTGTTCCGGAAGGGTATTCGACTGAAACATACATGGTATTTTCATCAGAGCCCGGGAAGAATTCTGATTTAACGAATCCTAAGGGTACTAGAAGATAAGAGAAAACTGAGAATATAACCACCATAATAATAGTGTTTCTTCGGGCAGTTTTAGAAATAAGAATTTTGTGAATTAGACGGTTGTAGGCTTTTTCGATATTGCCAAAGCTGATAATACCGTGATCTAAAAGATGAGTAATTCTATCTTTAGTTCCTTTGTGATGAGAAAAGTATTTAGAGAAAAGTGTAAAAAGAGTATCGCGGATTAAATAGATAACTAGAACCAGTAGGAAAAGAGCACCTAATTGAGGAAAAATTAAGGCACCTTGAGGCATAAAGAAGTAAAAAGCGGCAAGAATACCGACAACCAAAAGAACCCGGAATAAGATCTGGACTCTATATGGAATTTGAGGCTTAAGCAGGAAGATCATTAAAGGCAGAATGATAAATAGAGCGACAAAAATGGAGGCTATCAAGGTTGCGGAAACGATAATTGGAATTGGTTTAATAAACTCTCCGATGATTCCGCTGGCGAGGAGTAATGGTAAAAATGCCCAAACAGTGGTGATTGTAGTTGTTAAAATAGCGACCCAAAAATCTTTCCAAACTAATAATCCGGTTTGAACTGGGGTGAATCTGCCGCTTCTGAAGTATGCAGTCATAGCGGAAATAACAACGATGGCATCATCAACCAAAAGTCCTAGAGATAAAAGCAATGAGAACGTTGCGAGGAAGGACAGGGCGATGCCTGTGGTGTTCATGACGATAAAGGTAATTAAGAAGGTTAAAGGGATAGAAAGCATTGAAACAACTGCTTGTCTAATACCTAAGAACAGCAGCAGAACTAAAAAGACTAAGGCGATAACTATGGCGATGTCTCTTTGGAGAACACTAAACTCTTCGTCAATTTCTTCAGCAGTGTTAACGATAGTTGAGATTTTAAAACCGTTTCCGCTTTGGTCAAGTTTTTCATTTACTCTCTCTTGGGCCGCTTCGTTGGCAACGTTAAAATTAACTCCGGAAACCCTGAAAACGGAGAAAGTAACTGAGCTTGAGACTTTACCTTCTTCCATAATAAAAGATTCGTTTTGATCAGGTTTGGAGATCTCCTGGATTTCGGCGATGTCACCGAGGGAGACAACAGTCCCATTTAGGTTAATCTGCAAGGCTCTAAGATCATTAATTTGAGTGACTGCAGGATCGATAGCGAGCGAGAAGATGCCGCTTTCAGTTCGAACGTTTCCGGCAGGGAAAGAGCTAAGAGAGGTTTTGATTGCGCCGACTATTGATTGAGGATTAACAGAATAGCTGGCAACAACTTCCGGTTTTATAATAATTTGGATTTCTTGTTCATCGAGGCCAGTTATTTCAACGTTATCGATTGAGGGTAAATCTTCAAGATCTTTCTTTAAATCCCTGGAGAATCTAATAAGACTTCCGCGATCCTCTGCGCCGTGAAGCGAGAAAGTCCAGATTGGTTGATTCTCAAAATCTAATTTTTGGACACTAGGAGTAATAGCGTCTTCCGGGAGGTCATTTACGCTATCAACAGCAGATTGAATATCAGTCTTGGCTTTATCAGGGTCAGTTCCTGATTCAAATTCAATATTAACTATTGAGACTGATTCGCGTGAGGTTGAGGTTACGGTTTTTACTCCATCAACACCGGTAACTGCATCTTCGATCGGGACACTAAGAAGTGATTCAACATCAGTGGGATTAGCACCAGGGAGAACTGTTGAGACTAAAACAATTGGGATTTTGATTTCGGGGTTTAATCTTCTAGGTAAGGCTAAATAGCTAGAAATACCGAAGGCGGAAATTAAAAGAATAATTAATAACACCAAGCGCATGTTGGTAACATATTTTGCTACCCAACCTATGAGAAGTCTTGGATCAAATTTTAGTTTGTTTAGATAGGTAGAGGCGGTGTCCATGATGTAAATTTCTAAGTGCTCTAATTTCTAATTGACCTAAGAAAATCTCAATGACCCAAATTGGGTTTGGGTACTGTTTAGAAATTAGATCAATTAGGTTAATTCGAGGTTTATACCTGATCTCCTTCCACTACGTTTCTAGAAAGGATGATTTCATCTTCAGCGCCTATGCCTTGCATGACGGCAACGAATCCGCCTTGAACTTCACCAAGCTGAATTTTTCGAGCTTGAGCTGCGCCATCTTTAACAATATAAACTGTTGATTCTTCTTGAGTTTGGAAAATGGAATCAAGAGGCAGGAAAGGCACAACTGAGTTTGTATCAGGGGAACCTACTGGTATTGAGATAGAAACAAATCCGCCGTCAGTAAAGAATGTTTGATATTCATCTGGGACGTGGTAAATAACTGAATAAAGCTGGCCTGAGGTTGCTTCGCTTGAAACATAGGCTGGCATTAAATCTATTGTTTGACCATTGATCGTAAGATGGCTTGATTCTAATTTAGAAAGATTCTTAGCAGTTGATAAAGGAACTTTGGCATCGAGAATAATTTTACCTTCAACTCCGGAGATTGTGACTAAGGTGGCTCCAGGAGCAACACTCTCGCCTACTCTGACATGAACCTTTTCAACTACGCCTTGAAATGGAGTTGTTGGATACATGCTGGCTTCGTTGACTTGAGCTAGAGCAAGTTGAAGTTTGTAGATTTCGTGACCTATTAACAATGATTTTTCCTGAACATCTAAGTTTTTCAAAGCAATTTCTCTTTGAAGATCTGATAACTCTGCTGGTGATCTGTCTGAGGCTGCGAGCAATTCATTGTTTCTAATTGTGGATCTTAAGAGATTTATTCCGGAAAGTAATTGAGCTTTTTGACTATTAGCTTGTGAAATATCAGTTCTGTTAACATCAGCGGAGTTTGTGGCTTCGTATTGAGAAATATCCGAGTTAAGGCCATTTAACAAAGATTCATTCAGATCGAGAAGAGAACGTGATTCTTCGAGAGAGCGGTTAGCAATATCTCTTTGTTCATCATTGCCGGAATCTTGTTTTTCGGCGGATTGCCTTTGTTTTTGAATAACTTCTTTTTGGGTTTCCAGGGTATCTTTAGAAAGATTATATTGAGCCTGAGCGATTTGTCTGCCGACTGAAGCGGAATTGCCACCATAATAGTTAGTTGAAAGACTAATTAAAGCTTTACCTCGATTGACGATTTCTCCCTCGAAAGTATTAACTGAGGAAACTATTCCGCCAGATTGAGCAACGATTTTGATCACTCCGGTTTTTTCTACTTTTGCCTGAACTGTAATTTTAGGAGAAGAGCCTATTTTGAAAGTTTCAACTTGTTTAATCTCTTCGCCTTTGTGCTCTTCAAGGGGTTTAGCTTTGAAAACTGTTGAGCCAAGGATGATGAGTAAGGCTAATAAAGCGAGAGTTATAAAAAAAGCTGTAAATGGTCGGTTTCTGATGAATCCAGGAATACCCTTGGTGTATTGAAGAGGTTTTTTGTAATTAACTTTTTTAATGCGATCAAAGAATCTTAATCTTTGCTCTGTTGTAAAGAATCTGTTATTTGGTTTTTTTAATATTTTTTTGGCCATGATGTTGCAGAAATTTGGCAGTTTTCTGAATGAATTGCTAATTTTATAGGACTTATTGCAGAATGTCAAATGCTATAAGCCATTTTAGTCTTGCGATACTTCAAATGCTGTTTTCGGTTATCTCGAGAACGTCTTGTAATTCTCGCTATACTCGAATTATAGGATAGCAGGCAGGAAGTCAAATACTATAAGTTAGGTGGCAGTTGGGGCAGTGGGCACGAGGGAGAATACTATTACGAGTGAATCAGATTTGCAATAGTATATTTTTTAATACTGCCCAGTTTATGCGGAAATATTCTCCCCTTGCTGAGGATAGGCTGATTTGATTAAAATACGCCTATAGGTATGGCTACACTGGCAACTGATACAGAACATATGCAAACAGAAGTTCCTCACGCGGAGGAAAATGCTGTGGACTCTCATGCAGTCATAGGTGAAGGTGAACAGTCTGCAGAAGGTGGTCATGAGGAGGGTGGGGCTACTCATCATGTGGTTTTAGCGCCTGAGATTTTGGGCAGGGTTGGTGATTTTCCAATTACGAATACTTTAATTGTCTCTTGGTTAGTTAGTGCAGTTATTATATTGGCTGCTATTGCTATTAGACTTAATTTGAAAAAGTTACCTGTCAGCAGATTTCAAAATGGAGCTGAGGCTTTAGTTGAGGCGGTTTATAATATGGTTTCAGATTTAGCTAATACAAAGGCAAAAACTTTCTTTCCTTGGCTGATGACATTCTTTCTGGTCATTCTGGTTTCTAATTTAATTGGACTGTTCCCGGGGTTTGCAACCATTACTTATAATCATCTCCCCCTTTTGAGAAGCGTTAATTCGGATTTGAATATGACTTTAGCTTTGGGTGTCACTTCGGTTGTAGTGACGCATTTTTATGCTATTAAGTTTTTAGGTATAGGCAGTTATTTTAAAAAATGGTTCTCACTCGAGATGTTTGGAATATTTTTGTTTATTGGACTTTTAGAGCTGGTTGGAGAGTTTACAAAAATGGTATCGCTTTCACTGAGGCTTTTTGGTAATATATTTGCCGGCGAGGTAGTGCTTGGAACAGTTTCAGGTATTTTCGCTTTTTTTGTGCCACTGCCTTTTTACTTTTTGGAGGTAATAGTTTCAGTAGTTCAGGCGGCAGTGTTTATGATGCTAACATTGGCATTCATGGTATTGTTGACTGAGAAGCATGAGACGCATTAGAAAGGTACCAAAGGTACCAAAGGTATCAGAGGTATCAAAAGTACCAGAGGTATCAAGAGTACCAAAGGCTTGAAGTGTTGAATTGCTACATTGTTGAATTGCTAAAACAATTTGACAGTTTAACCATTTAACAATGGAATTATAAAGAAAGGAGATTAAGAATGGAAAATTTACCAGCAGCTCTATCTATTGCTATCGGTTCTATCGCACCTGCGATTGCTATCGGTATTATTGGAATGAAAGCTATGGAAGCTATCGGAAGAAATCCTGATTCAGCTTCTAAAATCTTTTTACCAATGCTTTTAGGTATGGCTTTTGCGGAAGCTATTGCGATTTACGCATTAGTTATAGCATTCATTAAGTAGAAGGTACCACGGGTATCAAAGGTATCAAAAGTACCAAAGGGATTCAATGGAATTTCCACCCGTGATACTTTTAATAGTATTGGGCTTTGAGGGACCCAAAGAATATTATGGAAAAAGTAATTGCTGATTTTGGCATTGATTGGCGGCTTATGGCAGCGCAAGTTGTTAATTTTTTGGTGCTGCTTTTTATTCTTAAGAAAATTCTATACAAGCCGCTTATAACTTTGCTGGATGAAAGAAAAAAGAAAATTGAGGAAAGTTTAGCTAACGCTGAGAAAATTCAAAAAGAATTAGAGGAAACTGAAGCCAGACGCGAGGAAGCTATTAACGAGGCTATTGATGAGGGTAAAAGAATTATTGCTGAGGCTTCAGCTCAGAGCAATTTGATGATGGCTGAATCACAGGCAAAAGCAAAAACTGATATGGAGGCTATGCTTCAGCAAGGAAGAGAAATGATAGTTGGTGAGAAGGAAAAAATGAGACTTGAAGTTAAGAAGGATGTGGCCCGAATGATTGAGATGAGCTTGGAAAAGGTTTTGGGCAGTGGGCTTGATACTAAAATTCAGAGTAAACTGGTTGATGATGCTGTGAAAAGTATTAAGAATTAAGGGATAAGTATTAAGGGGCAAGGATGAAATCAATTAAATTAATTAAAAAACAAGCGATGAAAGCCGCGCAGTTAAGTTTTAAGGCAGGTAAACTTGATGAAGTTATTGCTAGAAAATTTATTAAAGGTTTTAAAGCGCTGCCTTTAGGGGAATCAGTTTTGACTTTGAATTATTTTATGAAAGCATTAAGAACTGAGATTAGTAAAACTATTTTAACTATTGAGTCTGTTGTTAAAATTCCAAAGGCAGATATAACCGAATTACAGGGAATATTTGGCAGGCAGTATAAAGTGCTTGAGACTCGGGAGGAACTTGACTCTTCACTTTTGGGAGGGATTAAGGTTAGAATTGGAGACGTAATTTTTGATAATTCAACTAGATCGAAAATTAACCAAATAAAGGAGGCGTTAGTTGGCTAGAAGGTGTTTTCTCACTCCGTTCGAAAAATAATTATTTTTCGAAGCAGTGCTGAGAAAATACAACCTAAAGATTATTATGGCAAATATAGTTTCAGAAATTGAGCAGGAAATTAAAGGATTAAAGATTAAAGCTCAGAAAGAGAATGTGGGCAAAGTTACCGAGGTTGGTGATGGGATTGCGCGTATTGAAGGACTTTCAGATGTTCAGTCCTCGGAGCTTATTGAATTTGAATCCGGAGTTACCGGAATGGCCTTGAATCTTGAAACTTATAATGTGGGAGCAGTGGTTTTCGGAGAGAATACTTCGGTTAAAGAAGGAGATTCAGTTAAAACTACAGGTAAAATTCTTCAGGTTCCGGTTGGAGATGCAGTTATTGGCCGAGTTGTTAATGCTTTAGGCGAGCCGATTGATGGTAAAGGAAAGATTAAATCTGATGTTAATTATCCAATTGAGAAAATTGCGCCTGGTGTTATTACCCGCCAATCAGTTTCAGTTCCACTTCAGACTGGTATTAAATCAATTGATGCGCTTATTCCAATTGGAAGAGGACAAAGAGAACTTATTATTGGTGATAGAAATACCGGAAAAACAACTATTGCGATTGATACAATAATTAATCAGAAAGATGTGATTTGTATTTATGTGGCTATTGGCCAGAAAACATCTAAGATTGCCCAAATTGTAGCGAAATTGGAAGCTGTTGGAGCAATGAAACACACTGTTGTTGTGGCTGCGACTGCAGCAGATCCAGCTCCAATGCAATATATCGCCCCTTATGCCGGAACAGCGATTGGTGAATATTTTATGGATCAGGGCAAAGATGCACTGATTATTTATGATGACTTGAGTAAACACGCTAATGCATATCGTCAAATGTCGTTACTTCTTCGAAGACCTTCAGGACGTGAGGCTTATCCTGGAGACGTTTTTTATCTACATTCCCGATTACTTGAGAGATCAGCTCGTTTGAATAAAGAATACGGAGGTGGTTCGCTGACCGCACTTCCAGTTATTGAAACTCAAGCTGGGGATATTTCAGCTTATATTCCAACAAATGTTATTTCGATTACTGATGGACAGATCTTTCTGGAAACAGATTTGTTCTTCCAGGGAGTTAGGCCGGCTGTTAACGTAGGTACTTCGGTTTCAAGGGTTGGAGGTTCAGCTCAGACTAAGGCTATGAAGTCGGTTGCCGGACGTTTGAAGTTAGACTTAGCACAATTTAGAGCTTTGGCTGCATTTGCTCAATTTTCTTCGGACTTAGACCCTGAAACTAGAAATCAAATTGAAAGAGGAAAAAGAATTACTGATGTATTAAAACAGCCTCCATACTCCCCTGTTCCTTTGAATGCGCAGGTAGCATCACTTTGGGCTGTGACTAATGGACATATGGATTCGATTGAGTTTACAAAAATTCAGGAATTTACAGGCCATTTCCTATCTCATTTGAAACTTAAGTATAAAAAAGTTATGGACGAGATTGCTGAGAAAAAGATAGTTGAGGATTCGGCCATTAAGACTTTAGAAGAAGCTGTTGCGGAGGCTTTGAAGACATTTAAGCCGGGATCTGAAAGACAGGGACAAGAGTCAAGGGACAAGAGTCAAGGGAAAACAGAATCAAAAGTTGATGTAAAAAATACTTCTAAAGGTAAAGGAAAGAAAAAATAATGCCTCGAGAAACTGGGTCAGATTATGAGGTGGCAAGAATTCAAAGGGGTGATATTGCGCACCTGAAGGATATAGCGGTTATGCTGGGTACCGTAGGTCCGAAAGCCAGAAATTTCTATATTGAGACGGCTCAAGAATCTATTAATAGATTAATCTTATTGCAGGCAGAAAAACCTTGGATCTCAGAGCAAAGATTAATACAAATCAATAGAGGTGCTTCTGCAATGAGGACGATGCCAGATATAGCTCCATTTATTGCTGTAGGTTTTGAACACACTTCGTAATAATATGCCTAATACTAAAGAACTTCGAAGACGAATTCGGTCGGTTAAGAATATGTCGCAGATTACTAAGGCGATGCAGATGGTGGCGGCTACTAAGATGCGTCGGGCTCAAAATCAAGCAACTTCGGGACGACCTTATACAACTACACTTCATCGGGCAGTTATGGCTTTGCTTCCTAAATTAGGCGACAAAATTACTCATCCTTTAATCACAGCTAATACTTCTGAGAAGACTGCAGCTTTAGTTATTTCAACAGATAAAGGGCTTTGCGGAAGCTTAAATACAAATCTTTTTAAGGCTGTTAATAAATTTATTGCAGATCATAAGAATGCACAGTTCTATACGATTGGTAAAAAGGGACGGACTTATATTGCAAAAATGGGTCAGGATTTGATTGCGGATTTTGAGAATTCGGATTTGGTTACTTTTAGGACGGCTTCTCAGATTGGGAAGTTGGTTACAAAGTCTTATATTAATGGCGAGATCGGAAGTTTTTCTATTATTTATCCGGATTTTGTGTCGGCTTTAAGGCAGGAACCGAGAATTATGCCTCTGCTGCCTATTAATTTAGAGGCTATGCAGGAGTTTTATGATATGGCTCTGAATGACGAAAAACGAAATACGAAAAACGAAATACGAAAAACAGGAACAGATTCTTCGGCTGGCGCTCGGAATGATAGTGAGGAATTCTTGTTTGAGCCGAATTTGACTGAGCTTTTGGATTTTGTGGTGACGCATTATGTTTCAGTTAAGATTTATCAAGCATTACTCGAAACAAAGGCTTCTGAGCATTCTGCCAGGATGCTGGCGATGCAGACTGCGACTGATAATGCAAAAGAGCTTGTCACGGATCTTACTCTTAGCTATAATCAGACACGTCAAGCTGGTATTACTAATGAGTTACTCGAAATTACATCAGCTTTGGCGGCGTTAGAGTAGGTAGTTGGTTATTGGTTCATTGTTCGTAGTTCGTAAAAATGATTAAATTTGAAGAATTAAGAGTTTATCAGGATGGTTTAAGGTTTGTTAATTTAGTTTATACTTTAACGAATAAGTGGCCTAAGGATGAATTATTTGGACTTAGTAATCAATTAAGAAGGGCGGCAGTATCAATAGTTTTGAATATTGCTGAAGGAACCAGTAGAACTAAGAAGGATTTTAGGCACTTCTTAGATTTATCCCGAGGTTCTTGTTATGAGTGTATAGCAGTTTTAACAATCGCTAAAGAAAGGAATTATATTAGTTCAGAGGAGTATGAAGTAGCGTATGGATTGTGCGAAAAGCTTTCTAGGATGATCAGCGCTTTGAAAACATCTATACGATGAACCATGAACTAATAACTAACTAACAAAATATGAATCTAGGTACAGTAGCACAAATTATTGGTCCGGTTGTAGATGTGCAGTTTCCGGAAGGCAAGGTTCCGGCGATTTATAATGCGTTAGAAATAGAATTGAACAAGAAGACATTAGTTCTGGAAGTTCAGCAGCATTTAGGTGACAGCGTGGTCAGAGCTGTGGCGATGGATACAACAGACGGACTTAAAAGAGGCACTAAGGTTACTGATACCGGGGCTCCGATTTCTGTGCCTGTAGGAGACGAGGTTTTAGGAAGAATTCTTAATGTTTTAGGTGAAACTGTTGATAATCAGGGTCCGGTTAAATCTAAAAAGAGACTTCCGATTCACAGAACAGCACCTTCTTTTGAAGAACAATCTACTTCAGCAGAAGTTTTTGAAACTGGAATTAAAGTTATTGATCTTTTGGCTCCATTTATTAAAGGAGGAAAAGTTGGACTTTTCGGAGGTGCGGGAGTAGGAAAAACTGTTTTGATTCAAGAACTTATTCGAAATATTGCGGCTGAACACGGAGGTTATTCAGTATTCGCAGGCGTTGGAGAGAGAACTCGTGAAGGAAATGATTTGTATGAAGAAATGAAAGGATCGGGAGTTATTTCTAAAACTGCAATGGTGTTTGGTCAGATGAATGAACCCCCTGGTGCCCGTCAAAGAGTTGCACTTTCCGCTCTAACAATGGCTGAAGAGTTTAGAGATGGTCAGGGCAAAGATGTTCTTTTATTTATCGACAATATTTTTAGATTCTCACAGGCTGGTTCTGAGGTTTCAGCGTTACTTGGACGTATTCCTTCGGCTGTAGGTTATCAGCCAACTTTGGCTACAGAAATGGGTGCTTTACAGGAGCGAATTACTTCAACTAAAAAAGGATCGATTACTTCAGTTCAGGCAGTTTATGTTCCCGCAGACGACTATACAGATCCGGCTCCAGCAGCGACATTTGCCCATTTAGATTCAACAATTGCGCTTGAGAGATCTTTGGCTGAGCAGGCTTTATTCCCAGCTGTTGATCCACTCGCCTCTTCTTCCCGGGCTTTAGATCCGCAAGTTGTCGGTGAGGATCATTATCAAGTTGCAGTAGAAGTTCAAAGAGTTTTACAGCGATATAAGGATCTTCAGGATATTATTGCTATCTTAGGCGTTGAGGAGCTTTCAGATGATGATAAGCAGACTGTTTCTAGGGCTCGAAAGATCCAAAGAGCTTTGACACAGCCTTTCTTCGTTGGAGAAGCTTTTACCGGAAGAAAAGGAAAATACGTTACATTAAAGCAAACTATTCAATTATTTAAAGAGATATTAGACGGTTCACACGACTCTAAATCTGAACAGGCTTTTTATATGATTGGCGGAGTTGAAGATCTGAAATAATTTAATGGCTATAGATAGACCTTCTAATTCTCCAAGAAAAATTGAAACAGGAGCTAAAAATCCAAAATCGGCTGTAGAGTCCCCCCTCAGACGCTCAATTGAGCCTGGATATACTGATACTCGAGGTTTAGTTAAAAAATTATATGCGGCAATGGAAAAATCCGCTAGAAAACTGGATAAGAGTTAGTTTATTGCTGTATTTTAGCAAGTGCTAGGCATGAGGCTGGGTCGATTCTTCTGAGTTTAATTTCACTTTCAGTTTCATCTAAGGCAATTTTTGGAGTGTTTAAAATCCGATTAAGCCTGCTTTTTAGAACACTATCAACAACAATGCGGCTTTGAGGGTCACTGCGGCGATAAGAACCTCTTAGAGTGATTGAGAGTTCAATTAAATCAGCCGGGTTGAAATACTGGTCAATCTTTTTAGAATATTCACCTACGCTAAGTAGTGTGAGTTGTTTAGGATCACCGTTTCCGAAGAAGACAACACTTAGCTCATGTCTTTGCGGCTGCAGACGGTTATGGGAATTGAAGTACTCGGGAACTATTTTTTCTGAAGCTACGCAGCCTGAGAACTTTTCATATAGGGTTGCTGTTCCCATGTCAGGTGTGCAGGAGGCTGTTAGAAGGGCGAGTGCGGGCAGTAAGTGTTTCAGTTTATGGCTACGTTCGGTCTGAGACATATGATTCTTGTAAATTATAGTTTAAAAATCTAATCCTGTAAGAGGATATTTAAATTGTCCGGGAGTAGGTATACGACCAAGACCGTCAGTTTCCAAAAGCGGATTCAGACCTCTGATAACAGCCTCAACGCCTCTAGTATATTCTTCAACAGAGGCATCTTTATGGCGAATAAAACCTACACCGTCAATTCTTGATCCTAAACCTGGATACTGGTTAGGGTAAAGGTTTGATAGTGTTAACATTCCAACATGGAGAGTTCTGGTGGGATTGCCAAGATAGTCGGCATCATCATAAACCGGCAATTCACTAATATGGCCTTGAAGTGCAGCCTGAAAAATAAGGCCAAATCCAAAAACAATGTTTAGAGTGTGTGGGCCGGCAATGCCGAGCAAAAGTGGTACCTGGTGCCCTCTGTGTTGTTTTGCCTGTCTAATTAGGCGAGTGCTGGAATTTTGGCTGAGTTCGAGCCAGCTGGTTCTTGGTTCAAGATTTTGACTCATAAGAGGATATTTTGATACTGTTGAAGCTGAAATGCAAGTAAATGGTGATTTCTACGGAAGATTTAAGGTAATAAGTGTTTGTCTTTTTAAGTTTCTAGCCTTATAATCCCCTGATGGCAGATATAAATTTAAGAATAGTAACTCCTGAGCATATAGTATTTGAAGATACTGTGGATCAAGTTAATGTATCGACAACGAAGGGTGAATTAGGAATTTTGCCGAATCATGTAAGCCTGATGGCAAAGCTGGTTCCAGGAGAGTTAAAAATTAAAAAATCCGGAAAAACAAATTTTCTGGCAATTGGACAGGGATTTTTGCAGATTGAGAATAATTCTTTAACCATAATGACTGATTTGGCGCAGAATGTTGAAGATATAGATGAAAAAGCTGTTATTGAGGCGCAAAAAAGAGCCAAAGAGACGTTAGAGCTTAAATTGGGTAATGAGGAGTATGCGGAGACTATGGCTGCCTTGGAGAAATCTTTAGCGCAGCTTAAGGTTAAGAGGCGCGGGAAAGTGTCCAATTAGTTTCCTCTTTTGGTAAACACCAAAATTCTCTCGCTTGAGGATATACTCTTGCCACTTTGGCAGCAAAGGCTTCTTCTGTGCTTTTGACCACAAAAGCACCAAAATTCTCTCGCTTGAAAGTCGTGCTATTCTTCGGATTTGTCTAATCGGGGGTTGACCCCCTCCTAC
>CXWK01004341.1_pt1 | contig 22966 bp, 29 predicted proteins | sample 590851 | NCBI WGS metagenome assembly CXWK01 (sample SAMEA3498364, study PRJEB10139) | wastewater metagenome | biome: wastewater treatment plant; material: activated sludge | place: Denmark | collected 2014-08-01
TCAATCAGCAGGAGACGGAGCGACTGCGCCTCACCTATCCCACAACAGAAATCGTGCTCTACGCGTTGGACGAAAAGCCGAAAAAGAAATGGAAAATCCGCTATCCCATTGAAGCTGAGGGGGACCGCACCGAGATCCTAGCCCTCCTCTTCCGATTGGAAGATCTTAAAGCGCTCTCGATCGTCGATCAGGGGCCTGAGCGGGAAAAGCTCGCACCCATGCTGACCAAACCCAAAATAAAAGTCACCTTGAGTGCGGCCGGGGTGGACCACGTGGTCCGCCTCTATCAGCCCGACCCGGCAAGTGGAGAAGCCTATGCCCAAACCACCCCGGACGGCCCGATATACAAAATCAGCCCCTCGGCGATCAAGGACCTGACCAAAGACCTCTTTACCCTCCAGGATAAGCGACTGCTCGGAGTGGATACCGGCGACATCGCCATGCTCTCGATCAAGACACGCGAAGAGCAGTACGTGCTCATTCATGACCGGAACGAATGGATCCTCGAGGATCAGCCGACAGAGAAGCTTCGTCAGGACGTCGCGGACCTGCTCGTCAGCCGTATCGTCAATCTGCCGGCGGAAGAACGTGTCCTGAAACAAGCCGGCCCGCTGGCGCCCTATGGCCTCGTGGCTCCCGTGGTTGAATTCGTCGCTACCGGGAAGGACGGGCGCGTCGCCGGACGCCTCGCAATGGGCAATCAAGTCGGCGGACTCGTGTATGCCATCGGCCATCGAATTCCAGGGATATTCCAGGTACGCCCCGACCTGCTGAAACAAATTCCCTCCCGACTCGCACTCCTGGGCCAGGGTCCGGGGCCACCCCCCTAAACGACCTTCCGGAGGTGTTTCCAGATAGAGAAGGTTTATGCTACTGTGCGCCCATCGCTCTTGATCAAGGAGGATCCTTCAATGACGAACTCGCGTTCTCACGGTGCTGTAGTTCTGTCCTTATCTCTGTTGTTACTCAGTGCCTGTGCTACGGAAGAAACCATGACCGGCGGCGGATCGACACCATCTTCGAGCGCTGCCATGAAAGCCTCCGCGCAGGCCTATGACTCACTGCAATCCTGCCTGGCACGCATCCAATCCGGCGGCACGGCGGGCACGCGTCAGCTCGCCGAAGAAGGCTGTCAGAGGGATGAGGCGCTTCGTCAGTCGATCGCCGGGAATGCCACTGCAAAGAGTGGAAACAGGGCGGCGGCCGGTGCTGCAGGTGATAGCCTTGAAGCCTGCATGGCACGCATTCCCAAAGACGGCTCAGTCGGGCAACGGATGTTGGCCGAAGAGAGCTGCCAGCGCGACCAAGCCAATCGACGCTAGCACCCTCTCGCTTCTCGAGACCGACTCACCTCCGAAGGTGGCAGCCGCCCCTTCGGAGGCGCGTCACTTAAGGTAGACAATCCTCNNGTTGGATAGAGCAGCGGTTTCCTAAACCGCGGGTCGCACGTTCAATTCGTGTCGGGGGCACCAATTTTTCAACAAGTTAGCGAAACCTGCTCTGGCCGAATCGCCGCTTGTGCTAAATTTGTGCTAAACGCCCTTCCCGCATCGAAAATCGCCACTCCATCCCGCAAACTTTCCGGATAATGATGCGCATACCGCTGCGTCATCATCGGCGATTTATGCCCGAGAATCCGCTGAACCTTGTACAAGTCCACACCAGCCTGCACCATGCGTGTCGCACAGGTATGGCGCAGGTCATGGAACCGGAAATCAGACACCTGTCCGTGCTTGAGCGCTAATCGGAAACTCCGTCGTAGATTGGGAGCGTCCAAGGGTGTGCCTGCCGCGCTCGTAAACACTAACTCCGAATCAACACGCCGGCCACGAGCTTGAAGAGCCTGCACCAGCGTATGACTGAGCGGAATTGTCCGCCGCTCCCCGTTCTTCGATTTAAACACCGTGGCGGTTCGTCGATTGAGGTCCACACCGGCCCATGTGAGGTTGAGAATTTCCCCACATCGCATCCCCGTATGAATCGCGAAGACGATCACGTCCTGTAACCACGGTGCTGCAGCCGCAAGGAGTCGTCGCTCTTCCTCACACGTCAGCCATCGATCCCTCGTATTGTTCTCTCGTTCCATGGACACCCGGCACACCGGATTCTCCTTGGTCCATTCCCATTCGCGACAAGCCAAATTGAAGGCCTTCTTCATGAGCGCCAATTCGCGATTGATCGTGGCCGGTCTTACCCCATCCGCATACCGCTTATTCTTAAAGGCCACGATCGTTTTCGGCATCACTTGCTCCAACTTGGGATTCCCAAAATGCGCATTAAGATTCGTCACCATGTTCACATATCGACGGTAGTGCGACCGTCGGCTGGCATGCTCGCGCAAATAACGATCCATCAACTCTCGGAATGTCCTGGCTTCCTCTTTCGGCTTGTCGAAGTACTTTCCTTCCACAATCTGCACTCTGACTTTACTGAGAATGGCTTCGGCCAACTTTTTGTCCGAGGTTTCCGTCGATCGCCGCACTTGCCGCCCTTGAAACGTAAATGACATCCACCAGATATTGTTCCGTTTAACGAGCCCCATGCTGCTCCTCCTTCGTGCGTGGGCTCGGTGTGATAGTTTCCCCGTGGCGAGTATAGACCTCGGATTTGGCCGCTTCAATGAGTCGGTCGAGGTCGCTGGTCTCGTCGTGAGTCGGCAGTGGGAGCGGCTTGTCGAGACTGGTTTCAAAGCTTTTCAGCCAGGCCTGGATCGCCTCAGGTTCAAAGCGGACAAGACCATGAATACGACGGCAAGGAATCTTGCTCTTGGAAACCCAGAGATAGAGTGTGGATTCTTTGATATTGAGCCAAGCCGAGAGCTCTTTGACGGTAAGCATGTGCAGATACACCGGGGGAGTCTGCCGACACCCCCAGTCCCCCTAACATGGGCTGCCCGCGTGGCCGCCGGCAGTCCGGTGAAACCGAGTGGGTTGCTTGAGCAAGCTCCGGTGTCGGTCCTTCCACCTGGAGATGCCCCTGACAATTTCGTTCAGTAGCCATTCTTCCCCTCCAGGGGTGGCACAAATGACCGCCAACATCGGCGTCAGGGTGTCACTCACCCATCGTTTCACGTTTTGCAGGGTCTGCACCTGCTTCTCCTGGGCCAATCGCCCCTTCTGAAATCCCTCCGTCAGGAGGGCGTACCACTCCAACACTGGAGCCCGGTACCGTTCTTCATCCTCGGCATCCTTCGGAATCTGCCGGAAATCCACATACGATCTCAGTAAGCCAACTACCAACTCCTTCCAATCGGCTTCATCTAAACTGGCTAATGCTCTCGCGCATTGTTCGGCGCGATCCTTCTTGAGTTCTAATTCCCACCGTGTCCCGTAGTCCTGCCAGTTCTCATGTCCTTTGCTCTGAAGTTCGAGCCGCTTGTCATAAATCCGCAAGAGGGTCTGACTCTGCGGACTCCCAAAGTACATCGTCTCGCCGGTCGTGGCCCCGCTCCCATGCGTCAGGTTGGAGACGATATGCCGGACCTGAGCCGCACGCGTCACACATTGACTTGCCGAGACGGCTTCGCGAATGGTCGAGACCGGCACCGTTCCTGCCCGATCATCGAGCGCACAGTCGATCCGCGTCACATGGCCCTGTTGAGCATGCACCCACTTGAGGAGGGTTCGGATCTGATCCAGTGTCAGGGCGGACGCCAGGCCGCCCGACAAATCCACATGGATTTCATTCGGACGACGAGGCGCATTCGTGCCCAGTTTTCCGACGCCGCGTAGCCCGTCTGCCCGCATCCAGGACAAGGGATAGCCTCGAAATCCACCTTTGGCCTTGCTCCAATCGCCACCGAGGACCTTCATGGTTTCTTGGGGATTGGTGGCCAGGACCGTAAAGGCGAGCCAATCAATGGTGAGGGTGAAGCTCGAATCCATAGAATCTATCGAACTCCTGTACGGAGCGCTGTGGGTAGCGCCCCCGTGTTACCAAGACGGGGGCCATTCCGCTCCGCCCCGCAGCCTTCCGGCATGCGGCGCGGACCGGCATCACCTCTTGATGGTAGGCCGGATAGCACGTTCCTAGCGTCCCTCCGTGGTCGGTCGGACAAGCTTCTGTCTGACTACGCCAAAGGCTTTTTCTCCGACCTCTCGCGCCACGATTTTGATCGCCTCGGCCTTGCCATCCATCACCATGCTCATGAGGACCGCACCACGGACGTACTTGGACACGGTCGTGCCTTCGTCCTGAGCACACCGCTCGATCAGTTTGCGTTCTTGGTCGGTGACCTTGAACTGTAGTGTTTCGGTCTTTGCGTCATCGGTCCGCATAGCTTCTCCCTATTAAATATATTATATCGTATATTATATCCACGGCAATATCAAGTTGCCTATTTTGACATGGACTCACCATACACGGCGTTTCGGTCTTTTGTCGTATGCGGCAACCACATACACCTAAGATTGCTGGACGTCATAACATCGGTAGGAATTCACCCTACCCCATATGATACGAGCCTTCCCCCCTGAAGCTCAGTAGCTGGCTCACAACCCGCCCTGTAGATTCACACGCAGCATTCGATATTTCGTGAGATAACGCACATTCAGTCGTTCGAATAATAAGACGAATGAGCCAATTAACTCTCAGCTCATCGGTAATTACAAAGGAGAAACAGAATGAATAAGCTGTCTCGTTGGTCCACTCTGGCTCTAATGAGCTGTGTAATCCTGACCGGGTGTAGTTCCACCGGAAATCTCGGAATTGTGACAAAACCTTCTGCCGATAACGCCGAGCGTCTCCGCTCAGGCGTGAAGTTCGAAGAACTCGGTCCAGTAGAAGGTTCATCCTGCCGGCATTTTGTGCTCGCCGTGATCCCTTTCGGAGATGGCAGCTTCTCTAAAGCAGTGGAGGATGCGCTGTCCGCTCGAGGCGGAGATGCATTAATCAATGTCACGGTGACGAACAGCCTCTATGGCTTCATTCCGATCTATAACGTCTACACCTTCACCTGTACGTCAGTCAGCGGCATTGCGGTTAAATATAAATGACCTTGAAGCGCGGGAGTGGCCGATGAGATTGATAAAAATAGGTCTTCAGGTAACTGTGTTGTCGTTGTCGTGCCTGGCCACAGGCTGCATGATGGTACGAGGTGACCAACTTCAACCACCCACGCAATGGCCACCTGACAAGCCTCTACAAATGAAATCGATAGCCCTTGCGGTGAAAAGTCAGTTTGAATCCAGCGGCCAATCGAAGCAAAACGAAGCAGCCATGCATCTCATTGAAGGGCAGGCGCAGAAGGCATATGCGGATTCGGCGCTTTTCTCTCATGTCTCGGTGGCGAAGGAACGCGCGGATCTGTTTGCCGAGATTCAAATTACGGAAGATGGAAATAAGGGTCTAGCAGGGATCTCCGGCTTTATAAGCGGGTTTACCATGGGAATCATTCCAGGTTACGCCCATGCGACACTGACAAGTCAGACGGTCTTCCGAAACAACGCCGGTGAGGAAATTGGGACAATCAAGAAATCAGAATCCATATCATTTTGGATTCAACTCTTTCTGGTGGCTGCCATGCCGTTCCGAGATGAACCGAAGGTGGTCGTGCGGGACGTGTATTATGATCTGAACCGCGCAACTTTAGCCGAGGCTCGATCCAAGGGATACTTCTGATCAGACAATGGAGGCCTTCCCAGGAGCACTCTCCATCATCGCTCCGCCTATGCGTGAGCAGACCGACTCCTTCCGGAGGAGGTGTTGGTGCCTCCACTAGGAACCGGATACTCAGGAGATGCCGGGAAATCAACGCTGCATGGTGGCTTGTGTGATCGTTGTGAAGAGACAGTCTCGATGTGGGGATGCGGTTAGGCTGACCGTTTCCAGTTTTCGACGCTGAGGCCAGCGATGCGCTGGAAGTGAGCGAGATTGTTCGTGATCAAGGGTCGCTGCGTTTCCAAGGCGGTGGCAGCAATGAGGAGGTCCGCATCGGGCAGCAAGGCTCCCTGTCGATGGAGGTCACCGTATAATGTCGCCGCACGTTCCACGACTTGGTCGGTGATCGGGAGAATGAGACTCGCCTGGCATAGCAACGTGAAGGCCGCCTCTTGAGTCCGCGCCTGTTTCGCCTTCAGTCCCCGCAGGAGTTCATAACGCGTGATGATCGAGAAGGCAAGCCGCTGGTGCTCCGCCAGACAATTCCGCACCCGCTGCACGACGAGAGGATGTTGCTTGAGGAGTTCTGAGAGAATATCGGTATCGAGCAGAACGGCGGGTTGCGGCATTAGGCAGCCGGTTCACGGAAGAAGTGCTGTCGATCTAATGCGATGGACTCAACCTGCGTGATCTCGTCAGCACTCAGCCCTTGATAAACCTGTGCGGCACGCCGCAGAATTTCGTCCGTACCGAGCGCAAGGTCGGTATCGACCGTCACTTGTACTTCCGCGTCATCGTTCAGCGCGAGAGGTTCCAACGGCTGTAACACTCCGTCATGATAACGAGCTTTGATCGTTTGTCGCATCGGAAAACCCTCCCATGCATTCACCTGTATGCGGCACTGCATTGGTAGACCCCATTCTACTCAAACCGCGCCCAAATCTCACCACTTGCCGCAAGATTGCACATCATTCTGTCAAGAGAGTTCGGGCTATCGCTGTCTCTAACTAACCGTCTCAGTGAAGGGGGTCGCCCCAAAACACTGTGCTAAATTTGTGCTAAAAATTTCCAAAATCGACCAATACCCTTCGAATCTATCGAACCAGTGGAACGCGCACAAGTATCTGTTTTGGCGACAAAAAATGGGGAAACCATTGATACACCGAGCGTTTCAAATTCTGTCCTGGCCTGTTTCCTAAACCGCGGGTCGCACGTTCAATTCGTGTCGGGGGCACCATTCCATCCCACTTCAACTTGCACTGCTCGGTCACCCGCTCGCCCACGCGGTCGCCCATTCTTTCGCGATTGCTCCAAGTCATGGAGCTATCACCCTCCTGTCCTACCTGTACCTCACGCCTGGCGCGCAGGGACTTCCGGCAGGGCCCGCTTTCGCCCCCCATTTCGTTATGAACCCTGCTCGTTGTTTTCTATCCGAATTGGGAGCGCTTGCCCGACCGGCGTCTACCTTTTGGACGGCTACCCTTAGGCCTTCCGGCTCAGCGCAAAATGTTCTCATTGCACAGTTCTCTACATCGATTCTTGCGTTGCATCAGCTTAGCTTATTAGGAAGGCGCTTCTGAGCGCTATAGGAATCAACGTGTTAGGGCCAGAGCAGAGCACGGTATCGAGATTGCACTGGATGCTCCACATAACAAAGGAGTTTCCACCATGATTGAGTTCCCGTTGATCCTGATCGGTTATGCACTTCTCCCGCTGATTGCCATCCAACTCATGATCATGGCTGACCGGCCCCAGAAGACAGGCGAGCAAAACGCCTTTCCGCAGGTCGAGATCCTGTGAGACTGCGGCGGTTCTGTCAGCCATGAGCAGAACCGCCGCTTTTCCAGGCACGTTCCGCATCCCTGCCGCCTGCCTCGGCACTCGTTCCAGCCGCTCTAGCCCCTCGACCGGTGCGCCGAACGATCTTTCGCAATTCGCGTAAGTAGGTGAGGGTAGAGGACCTCGCCCTGCTTCGAGAGCGGAGTCCGCTCGACGAATAGAGCAGACGTAGGTAGAATTGTTCATGTATAATACCGTCGTCCGAACGGTCTCTTGATTACAATCCTGGGCTCCCGACGTGCTCGCAGCACATGCTCTTCCGAAGAGACCCATGAAACCGGCGAATCTGTTCATCTGCCTATCGCTCCTCTTCTTGGCAACAGCGGGTTGCCATGGATACGCGTTCATCGAAACCCCGACGACGGATGGCTTCCACTCCAAACTCCCCTCCCCATACACCAGGGCGGTCGTCTGGGGCGGACGTCCGGACACGGTTCAGAGTGCGAGTACATGGTTGCTCAAAAAAGGCGTTCTCGTCGTGGACCAGACGAAGGTGTTGCAGGCGGCGGCCGACCAGAAGGTAAGCCTCACCGGCTACCAGTATCTGGAAACGGATGTGCTGCGAATGGCCAAACTCGTCGGCGCTCGGCTGGTGGTCTTCAGCAATGCCGAGGTGGGTTCCTGGGAAGCACTGGATTGGAGTAGCGGCTTTCCTCACAGCCAGCGCGTCTATTCAGCCACCGTTGCCCTCAGGGCCGTGGATGTAAATACCGGCGAAATCGAATGGAGCGGCAAGGCTCAATCGACCGAACGCTTCAGCAATATCGAGGAAGGGGTCAGCCTCCTCACCTGTCATGCCCTCGCAACGGCCTGGGGTCTGCGCAATCCTGGCGCTGTCGCGCCGGAGAGCATTTGCCCGCCTGGGTCCGGCCTCATGAGCACCGAAATGAGCCCGCCGAAGGCCCACGCCGCCCCCGCCTCGTCGGGCAGGGAGAATTTGACTCCCTCCATGAATTACTAGCTATTGCCCCGCTGCCTGGCTCTACAGTCCAGCCCCCGGACCCGACTCACAATCTCTGTCCGACAATCCCTGGACGTGCATAATCGCTCTTTTGTCGTATTTTTTGCCTCACGCGATATACTGCAAGGGTGCCGTTCCGCAACGTCCTTGCTCCGGCCGCGCATATGGCTCACTACCTTCTCCTCACATTATTGAGTCTTGCGGTGACCTCCACGACACATGCTGCGGAGAATCGTCCGTTTTGGACCGAGCAAGCGCTCTTTCATTTCGGGGATGACGTGTTCTTCACAGGGCGAGCTTCATGCGCTCCTAACATAGAAGACGGGCGCCAACGCGCATACGTCGCCGCCGTCCAAGAGGTCAAAAATTTCACTCGTACTCAGGAAGTCGGCGGCTTTCCTATCGATACGCAAATGATTTTCGAAGACCTGCATCCGGCTGACTGCGCGCAGGGGCTTATCACGGTGTGGCGATTGCTGCGCGTGCCGCGCACCGCGCTGGAATCACTCTCGAGACACAGCAGCCCCGGGAAGCAGAAAGACATTTCTCCGATACAGGCGCAGATCACGGCGATCCGGAATCTCACTCCACGGGTGGGCATGCTGCGTGACGAGATCTGGAATCGATACGGTCTGCCTCGCTCCATCTGGGCGCGCCCGGAGCAGGGAGAACTGATCTGGGACTACTCCCAGTTCGGCTTGATCATTGTGTTCAATCAGGACGATGTGTTGACACGCTGGCGGTTGAACGGACCCCACCCTAGATCCAGTGAAGATGAACCGATTCTATCACGCCAGGACAATCCGACGGGCAAAGATCTTCCAGCCATCGACCTCACCGTTCGACTTCAGCAACTCGAAGAACAACAAGACCTCGACCGGAGACGCCAGGCCCAACGCTATTGCACCATCCGTTTCGCGGATGTCCCTGAATCCCTGCGCCCCAAGCATGGCAGTTGCGAACAACGCGAATACGAACGATTGAAGGAGCAACACCCTCCATTCTGAGGCCTCGGGATACAGACACCGAACAGAGGAGTCCAGCATGGCCCCCGGTCAAAAACAGCCCTCGACGATCTTAATAGTCGACGACGACCCCAGCGCCCTTCTTGTCAGTACCAAACCCTTGCGGGATGCCGGCTACACGGTGCTTCAGGCACCGGGCAGTGCCGAAGCGCTCAAACTCTATGCAGAACACCCCAGCCCGATCCACCTCGTGATCGCCGATGTCTTTCTGCCTCCACCGGGCTTTCAACTTTCCGTCGACAGGAACCCCTATCCCCGCGTGAACGGTCTCGACATGGTTGAGCGGCTCCTGCAAGACAAGCGCGAGATCCGCGTCCTGCTCGTGTCCAGCAGCCCGAGTTCTGAGTTGCAGAATCGCGGCCTCGTGCGAGCGGGATTACCCTTTCTCAAGAAACCCTTTACAAGCGAAACGCTGTTGTCGCTGGTCCGAGAGGTCTTAGCCGGTCCTCCCGCCGCTCCCGATCAGAAAAATGCGACACGGCCCGGCAACGGCGATGTCGAGTGGGTTGACTAACCGCCTGCCCCGCCCGTTCCCGCCTCCGGACTCACGGATGGAAACAGGGATTTCTTGCCAGATATCACCTGCTTGGATAGACTTTTCTCAATAGAGGGACAGGACACATGGCACGAGCGAGAGCTAGCGAACCGCAACGCAGCCGATCGAAACAGAACGCCGTCGAAGAACTCAACCGTGGCATCACCACGTTGCGTGAACTGAGCTCACAGATCGATGACCTGAGCAGAGATGGATTCCCGTATCGTGACGCAGTCCGCGCCAGAACCGAACTTTCCCTCCGGGAATCGATCCGGCGACTATTCGGTGAAAAGTCGCCGGAATACCAGGCCCACAAGAATCACAAGCTCCGAATCGGCAATCGCACGGAGTCGGCACAGAGCACCACTCTGCTCAAAGAATTGATCGTCCAGCTGGAGAATCAGAAGGCAGAGCTTTTGGGCCTCACACCGGCAGAAACCGCGCCACCTCCACCGACAGCCCCTGAACGCCCCACACTGACGGCAGTTCCTGCGACTCAACCCGCTATTCCAGTCGTGCCACCCCAGGCTCCGAGCACCGCCCCCCTCGCGACCGTCAGTATGATCAACGCTCCGGCAACCGTCTCAGTAGCGACGACAAGCATCAGCCAACCCGCTCAGCCCATCGCTCCGATCGTTATGACAACACCCGTCTCGTCTACTTCCGCCTCCCCGCCGGTCACCCAGGGGACCGCATCACAACCGATTCGCGATACATCGATACAACGCCTGCCCCCGCAACCACCATCACCCCCGCTGCACTCCGCCACATCTGAAGCCTCCGGGATCCCGGCTGAGAAAACTGCGCCGGCATCCCTGCCCGCTTCACCATCACTGCCCGCAGAACCTGTTGTCGCTGCGCCATCAACGAATAGCGCAACGCCCTCGGAGCAGACAGTGCGCGGCGAGGCCGCCCCGACACCACTACCGCCAATGGCGCCGGCGCGGTCCACGATTCCATCGGGAACCATTCCCCCCATTCCACGAATGAACTCCGTCCCGGCACCTGTGCCGACTGCTCCTATCGAGCCCCCTCCGACACCGCAGCAGGCCTCCAAGCCAACGGACATCCCGGCACAAAAACCGGCTCCAGCCCCCGTCGCGGTGATTCCGGCAAGCCAAGCCACAACCGAGATAGCCGCCGAAAAACAAGCGCGCGATCCTCGACCGCCCGTTCCCCAAGTTCGAACCGAGATATCGCTCCCACCAGCCATGCCCGCGCTCGCATCAGTTCTCGAGTCCAAACCGGAACCGCCGGTCATATCTCCCGTCAAACCGCCAGAGACACCAACGGTACTCACAACGCCGCTGGATACGAATAGGAACAATCATCAATCGGAGGGCGCAACGCTCGATACACTCCGTCGAATGTGTGCGCGCTTCCACCTGGTCGCTCGACAACTGCGGCTGCGAAAAGAATACCGGCCTACACTGGAGATCACGGACGAGTACGATCTGCAGGACCTGTTTTACGCACTTCTCCGGTTACAATTCGATGAGGTGGGCACGGAAGAATGGACCCCGCCTTATGCCGACGGTGCTCGCCGGACGAGCTATCTCCTCGACTGGGAAAAAACGGTGGTGGTGGTCAAACAGACTCGCTCAGGATTGACGAGCAGAGACATCGCCGAGCAGATCGCCACAGACAAAGCCCATTACTCCGGGCGTCCGAACGGAGCCACGTTGTTGTGCTTCATCTACGATCCTGACGGGCGAGTGGGCAACCCCCGAGGGTTGGAGGCAGATCTTTCGACAGTCGGCGACACGTACAGAGTAGAAGTCATCGTGGCTCCCAAGTAACGCCGCGCGACGCCGGCTATCCTGCCCGAGCCGAGGGCGTTCTGTTGACTTCATCCGGAGCAATCCGCTAGGTTTCGATTCGTTGGCAGGCGTTGACGCCCCACCACCTCACGGGAGATTTACTCCATGCCGGACCGAGCCTACGTATTGATCAACGTGCATCCCGGCCAAACCGCTGATGTCGTCAAAGCCCTTGGGGATATTAAGGAAATCAAACAAATCGACCCCTGTTGGGGAAAGCCCGACATCTTCACCATCGTTGAAATTCCCCACCAGGACGCACTGACCCAACTCGTGCTCGCGAAAATTCACGCCATCCCCGGTGTCGATCAGACAGATACGCACATGGTCTATCGCCTTCAGGAGGGCAAGCCAAAGTGAGAACTCGTGTCTCTGGCATTGCGGCGTTCGTGCTCGTCTCGGCGCTCGCCGGATGTGCGGGTGGCCCACCCGCCCCGGAGCCCGATGTGATGGAGGTAATACTTCCGGTTCCTGCCGAGCAGGTGAAAACGGCACTGTCCGATGTCCTGACCCAAGGGGGCTATACGGTCGACCAAGATGACACCGGCAACATCACGACCGGAATGCGGCAGGAGATCAGAAGCCCTTGGAACGGACTATTGCGCTGGAGATTCGGCGTAGGAAAGACTCGGGTCGAGGCGCGGGTCGTCCCGCAGGACGACAGCACCACACGATTACGACTGCAAGTGTTCCATCGCGGAAAAGACGGGATATTCGATTCGTGGGAGGATGCAGAAACACCGCTGCCGCAAAGTGCCGCGAACGAAATTCGCCTGCTCAAGAACGCGCTTCGACTATTGTAGGGTCATCCTACTTCTCCTCGGCCTCATCGCCGAAATCCAATCCAAATCGCTCCGCCATTCGATATAACGTCCGCCGATCAATCCCCAGAATCTTCGCCGCCTTGACCTTGTTACCCCGCGTTTCTTTGAGTACACGCGCCAGATGCCGCTTCTCAACCTCATCTAAGGTCAACAGCGCGTCTTGATCCCCCTCGGCGGGTTGCCCCTTGAGCAGCTCACCCGAATCCGGCTCAGCCCTGATCGATTCGGGAAGATCTTCGGGCAACAGCAGCGGACCATGACTGAGCGAGACCGCCCGTTCCACCGCATTCTCCAGTTCGCGCACATTCCCCGGCCAGTGATAGCGCTTCAAGAGCGCCATCGTTTCCGGCAAAAATCCCCTCACATGTAACGACTGCTTGGCGTATTTTTGCAGAAAGTGATGCGCGAGCATCGTGATATCCTCGCGCCGCTCGGCCAGCGACGGCAGGACAATCCGCACCACATTGAGACGATAGTATAAGTCGTCGCGAAACTTGCCTTCCTTCACGAGCGTGGCCAAGTCCCGATTGGTCGCGGCAATGATACGCACGTCGACTTTCACCGATGCCGTACTGCCCACACGCCGCACCTCCTGCTCCTGCATCACCCGCAGGAGCTTGACCTGAAGCGCCTGGCCGAGATCGCCGATCTCATCGAGAAACAGCGTGCCGCTATCGGCGGCCTCGAACAGCCCGGCTTTGGCTCCGACGGCTCCCGTAAACGCCCCCTTCTCATAGCCGAACATTTCCGACTCCAGGAGATGATCGGGCAAGGCGCCGCAATTGACTGGAATGAACGGTTTGTCGCGACGCGGACTGTTCAAATGGACAGCCCGCGCAATCAGTTCTTTCCCGGTTCCACTTTCTCCTTCGATGAGCACCGTGCTCCGCCCCTCGGAAACACGGGCCACCAGCTTGTACACCTCCAGCATCGCCGGGCTGCTGCCGACCAACTGCGACCAGGGTTCGCGTGCGCGCGCATCTTCACGAAAACGGGCGTTTTCCCGCACCAGGCGGCAATGCTCCAGACTGCGCTGGACGACGAGACGGATCTCGTCCCTCTTAAACGGCTTTGCCAAGTAGTCGTAGGCCCCTTGCTTGATCGCTTCGATCGCGCCCTCCAGAGATCCGAACGCGGTCAGCAATACGATCGAGGTGTCTGGGCTGAACTTCTTGAACTCCTTCAACACGAGAAATCCGTCGCCTTGTTCCATCCGGATATCGGTCAGGACGACATCGGCCCGCGATTGTTTGCCGCGCTCCACCGCAGCCTGGCCGCTGGAGAAGGCCTCAACCTCGTAGCCCTCCTTCACCAGCGCTTCCGCCAACAAGGTTCGGGCGGCCTCGTCGTCATCCACTACGAATAACTTCGCCTGACTCATGACTCTCCCTCTCCTATACCGCTAAACCGCAGCCGAGTCGGACGGCAAACCAGGCAGCACCACAGTCACCGTCGTGCCCTTGCCGATCTCACTCTCGAGTGTCAACCGGCCGCCGTGAGCAGACACAGCCTCCCGGCTCAGAAATAAGCCTAACCCGGTGCCCTTACCCACCGCCTTCGTCGTGAAGAATGGTTGGAAGGCTCGCTCGACATCCTCCCGAGGCATTCCACAGCCTGAATCACTCACCACCAGTGTGACCACCGTACTGAGATTGGACCGGCCTGTGCAAGACGCGCTCTCCATCTCCTCCGAGAAAGCCTGACGAATGGTCACGGCGACCGTGACCTGGCCCCCCGCCCCGGTGGCCGCGAGTGCATTGCTCAGGAGATTGACCAACACTTGGTGGATCTTTTCGGCATCGGCCCACACCACCAGAGCCGGCGCCACTTCTGTGTGAAGCGTCACACCCTTGGCATGGTATCCCGGTTCCATTAGCGCTACGACCGGCTCGATCAGGCGTTCCGCCGGATACCATGTCGGCTCAGGCTTGCGTTGCCGGGTGGACGATAAGAGATCTTGAATAATCCGCACCACGCGATTCAACTGCTCATCGATAATACCGATTCGTTTCTGCATCGCAGGGGTGACACCGGGCTCCTCCGCCAACGCTTCCACATGCCAGGCAATCGAATGTAACGGTGTGCCGACCTCATGCGCCACCGACGCCACCAACTGGCCCACGGCAGCCAGCCGTTCGGATCGCGCCAACTTGTCTTTAATCTCGACCAGCTGCGTATTCGCCAGCAACAGGTGTTCGGTTTGCGTCGCCAGCGCGGCCTTGGCGGCTTCTTCGCGGGCTTTCCGCTCCTCCCATGTCACGCCGATATAGGCCACCCCGGTCAACACACAGGCCACCATAATGCGATTAAACACGACGGCGGTGAACCGTTCCCGCTTCTTGCCCGGCTGGAAGAGTCCCACAAATGTCACCAGGATGCACAGCGCCAGCGTCACGATCATGAGCCGCCGGTTTCTGACGGTGGCCACCAGTAAGATCGGGAGCACGAAACCGAATGCGCCGACGACATTCAGCGGGAACATCCATTCCATCACCATGACGATGAGGAAGAGGATTGCGGCGATGACCAGGACCACGTGATTCCGGCTCTTCATCACGATGTCGTGCCGCGCAGGAAGGACAGTTTAGGCAGTTGCGGCCGGAGGGCGGAGAGTACACACGGCTGCGGCGAGTGCTTGTACGCGTTCATCCCGTTGGAGCTCCTCCAGAGACAGCGACAGTTTGCGCGACCAGTTCGGATAGGCGTCCACGGTGCCCGGGAGATTCATTTGTGTCACTTCACCGATCACATCGTCAAGGTTGGCCATGACGACCCAGGCCGGCGACGTCGCAAGATAGACATGAATCGCACGGCACAGAGCGGACGTCATCACCGGAACAGAATCAGGCTGATCGCTCACCCCGGAGGGCAACAACCCCGCCCCGTTTAAGACGCGAAGGATATGCCCCCGGTCGCGCGTGCGCTCCTCGAATGCTTGCTGTACGGCCTGTTCGTTCGCATACATGCCGAGCCTGGCCCGCAATCGGATATCTTCTCCCGTCCAATAACCGGTCAGCGTCGGAAGGTCGTGTGTCGTGACGACCGCGAGCGATTGCTCGGGATAGGCCGACGGAGACTTGCAGGACCCATCCCAGTTCCGTTCGAAATAAAAGACTCGGTAGGAGAGAATCTTATACCGCGCCAGTTGTTCCCGCACATAGTCCGGCACCGTCCCCAGATCCTCTCCGATCACCAGGGTCTGCGCTCGCAGGCTTTCCAGCGCGAGAATCCGCAGCAGGTCTTCGGCCGGATACTGCACATAGGCTCCCGCCTCTGCGCTCATCCCGCGCGGCACCCAGAACAGCCGGAACAGCGTCATGACATGGTCGATGCGGATCGCCCCGCCTTGCCGGAGCGTTTTCCTGAGCAACTCGATGAACGAGCGATAGCCCGTGGACTTGAGGCGCAGCGGATGAAACGGAGCGAATCCCCAATTTTGCCCTTGCGGCGCAAACGCGTCCGGGGGCGCGCCGCAGTCCGCACCGAGCGCAAGCACGTCCTGCAGCATCCACGCCTCCGCCCCGTTGCGATCGCTCCCCAGTGCAAGATCGGGATACAAGCCGACCGTCATGTGCACCTGAGCTGCCCGGGTGTTAGCCGCTCGCAACTGATCCGCCGCCACCCACTGCATATATTGGAAAAACCGGACCCGCTTGCGATGCCGTCTGGAAAATTCACGCAGCGCCGGCGAACCGGGAGCCCGGTACTGTGCCGGCCACTCGGGCCAAAGCTTGGGCGACTGTTCGATCAGACGCCGTTCCTCTTCTAGCACCTGAAATAACGCAAACCGCTCCAGCGACTCCCCTTCGTCCCGGATAAATCGATGCAACAACCAACCACGCGCGGTGGTCGGCTCCAGCGACGGTTCGATCCCCGTATAGTTATCCTTCAGAAACTGACGGTAGGCGAGATCCAGCATCATGCGCTTCGCCTTGATTACGGATTCGGAATCCACCAGATCGGCGGCGCGTGCCTGGTCCAGCTCCTTTTGAAACTCTGCACTGTTCCGCAGCCGTTGCGCATCCGGCGACGCGTGATACTCCGGGAGCCGATCGAGGTCGATATAGAGCTCGTTCAAAAATAGCCGGCTGGTCGGGGAATAAGGGCTGAGATGGTGGGGACGCGAATTTTTCAGCGCATGCAATGGATTCAGCCCGATGATGCCGGCGCCCAGCTCCTTGCCTGCCCATTCGACCAACCGAGACAAATCCGTAAAATCGCCCACGCCCCAATTGGTCTGCGACCGTAGCGAATAGAGCTGCGTCGCCAAGCCCCACACTCTTCCACCCCGGGCCAGCCCCTCCGGCACAAAACAATGCGGCGGGGCCACGACCACGCGGAGCGTACCCCTGGTCACCACCTTGCTGCTGCCCATGGTGCCGACCGACAAATCGTAATAGCCGAGTCCCAGGTTCTGAACCAACGGCAGTTCAACGCGCACCATGCGCCGCCCGGCCAGCGAACGGACCTCGCATGGATTCAGGCCGGGGCTGGTTTCTTCGCGATGAACGATGGTCCCTTTTTCATCCGTGAGACTCCAGGCTACCGCGACGTGTTGCTCCTCCCCTTCCTCCAGCGCGGGGCGGAATGTCCACTGCGTGGGGCCATACCCTTGCTGGAGAATGAGAATCGTATCGCAGGGTTGTTGCCAGGGCGCCTCGTCCAAGGCGGTCAGTTCCTGTGACAGTACCGCGCCCGACCCGACTTGAAAACCCATGGCGGACAGAATGGCTCGACGCGTTTCGTCACTGGTCACGTGGAGCGTACCGGCGATGTCGTGATATTCGGGTGAAATACCGGCCCGTGAGGCGAGGAGACGAAGCAGGTCTTGCTCGGTGCCATCATACATAGTGTCGTGCACGAGTGTGAGTGAAGACCTCCATCAAGTCAAGGCATCCTATGCTTTTCCGCAGAGTTGCGACATGACTCATGCCGGTCGAGTTCGCGACTGAGCATCGATCCGCCGCATTACCCTTCACGCGACGAGGCTCATGACCGATTGATAGCGGTTCCGTTCCGGGCACGAGTGCCGCGCGGCGTCGCATTGCTGCGCCCCCTCACGCGTGGTAGCATAACCTTAGCGTCGAGAGGCGACGACTGTCTTTGCTCATCAGGTGGAACCGGGCACGGAAAGGGAGGTGGCTCGTATGACCCCGCAGCTGTCGCGTTCAGGAAGCGGTACCTTGCTCGCAATCGCCGCTCAATGTCTCGTGTTTGCCGCAACGGCCCAGGCCTTGCCCGAACACTCGCGGGTCGATGTCACCGGGGATTATCGGTACGCCTATCGCGAGCCTGAAACCGCATCAGAAGCGAGGCAACATGCCTGCACCGAAGCGCTCTATCAGGCAATCAGCACCTCAGCGGCGGTGCGAGAGCAGACCGCCTCGATTGTCGACTCGAAATTATTCCGCAATCTGGTGCATACCCTCGCCTCGAAGCATGTGACCGATCAACAGATCATTCAGCAGAGCGAAACGGGACGCACGGTGTACTGTAAGGTGAAGGCCGTCTTCCACGCAGATGCGGTGGAACGGGTGCTGATCGCACAGACAACGGGCGGAACCGAACCCGGCTTGGATCAGAATCGGGCGCTGAAGATCGTCAGCGCGCGCGAAGAGGCTGATGGCACACTCGTCATCGTGTACCAGGCGCTCAAGCGTCTCGATTGGCTGGGAACCGCCTACCAAGGCAGCTTGCGCGAATCAGCGGATGTGATGGTGGACTTCTATGACGATCAAGGCGTCCTGGTACGGAGCAGTCGTCATCCGGCCAGGAAGACCGCGACCGGTGACGATGTCATGAATCCAGGCGAGGTGGGCACTCTGCGAATCGCGAAACCGATCAATGCGAAAACCTACCGTGTCTGGGTGGTGAAGTAATCCACCAAGGCTCCGGGGACAGGACCGGATGTCTTCCGCTCCTGTCCCCGTCCCGATACTCCCAACACATTTGCATCCGTGAGTCTTACCGATCGCTCGCCAGGGGCGGCATGTTAATGCCGACACGTTCCAATCCCATGATGACCGTCAAGGCCGACGGCGAGTGCTGCACGATTTCCTTCTGCACTTCGATACGGCGCAGATCGACGAATTCCGGCGCCGTCAGTCCCAACGATTCCCGATAGGCACGATCGGCGATCCCACGCTGCTTTTCGGCTTTTTCACGCGCCTCTTCCGCCTTTTGGAACTCGACCATCGTGATCTTGCGCTGCTCCTGAACAATGGTTTGAGTCGTCTGCTCGACGACGCCCTTCGGCGGCAGAATGCTACCGACGACGACTCGATTGAGCCGGATCGGCAGGTTTTGCTTGTCGATGAGTTTGGTCTGCACTTCACGCGCAATGGCATCCTGCAGTTTCGTCCTAGTCGTCGGATCGGTCGTCAACTGAAACAGCGGGTACTTTTGCACTTCTTCCCGAACGAACGTGCGGAAAGCTTCCTTCACGTTGTTTTGGTACCAGTTGGTGCCGTAGCGACCGACGATCTCCGGCGAGCGCCCTTCGACCACATTGGCGATCATAAACGCATCGAAGGAGACCGGAGCGTTTTCAGCCGAAATAATGTCGAAATGTTCCGAATACTGTAATGGCCGGACATCCACTTCGATCACCTTCGTCGTCGGCGCAACCCAGACCCGGCCCGTCTTGGAGGGAGCCGGATCAACGCCTCCGTGGCCGAAGAAGAACGGTTGTTCGACCATCACCCCCTCATGGCCGGCCTCGATGGCCACGCAACCCGACGTCAGCAGCAATACCCCCACAGCCCCCAGCATGAAGCAGGCTCCGTGTCTCATAGGTTCCTCCTGTGAAAAGGTCTGACCAACGAGGCCCACCTGGCGACGTACTGCGGGCTTCGACGGCCTCGTGATGGCATGCAAATACCTTACGAACCGCACGCGGACATTGTCAAACGAAGGGGTGTTGAGGGAAAGTGGTCGACGGTAAACACACAGCCTGACGGGGAATACGAACCGGCAGTGACGTTAATAAATCCCGGCCTCCCGCTGCAACCATCGCACATATCGAATGATATGCTCCACGTCTCCGGACGTCACGCCTTCGATCTTCGGCATGTTGCCGAACTCCCAGTGGTGAGCGCGGACGCCGTTCTCTGCGGCCCGCTGAAACGCCATGTCGGCGTGATGATTCGGTTCATAAATCTTATGCACGAGCGGCGGACCTTGCTTGGTCCCGACACCGCGCACACCATGACAGGCGGCACAAGTGGCAGTGAATTTCGCCTCGCCGACCTGCATCTCCGCCGGGGTCGTACCTCCAGCCGGCTTTGCGGCGTCTTGGTTGGTCGCATTGGATTCACAAGCCGCCAGAGCTGCAACCATCACCGCAAGCCCGACTCCTATCACCCAGACCTTCATCTGAATACTCCTGACTCTGATTCGTTTCATCGCGGGGGCTCAGAAGGCGGGGTTGTCGTCCGGGGTCCCTGTGATTGCTTCAACTGATCCCGAAGCATTTGCGTCGTGCGATTCAAGGTCAACCGGCGGTAGAGCCGCGCACCGATCGGCGCAATGATCACGAGGGCGATGATCAAGTACATAAAGAATTCTTCAGGCGTCATAGGCACAGCTCTCCAGATTCTTGTGTGATCGCAGGCGGAAATACGAACCGGGCTCACGTCACCGCGCGACCGTCACCTCAGTCGCCTCGATGGCCGTTAGAGTATCGCATAGGGGACAGGATCCACAACTCCCGCCAGGCGGAAGCCTTCACGCCGAATCCGGCAACTGTCGCACCGGCCGCAGGCCACGCCATCAGCGCCGGGGTCATAGCAACTATGCGTGAGTTCCAAGGGAGCCCGGAGTTCCTGCCCGCGTTGCACGATTTCGGCTTTTGACAGCATCAGGAGGGGCGCACGCACTTCGATAGACCGCCCCTCAATCCCCATCTTGGTTCCAAGCCTGGCGACCGCTTCAAACGCGCGGATAAAATCCGGTCGGCAGTCCGGATAACCGGAATAGTCCAGCACATTGGCCCCGAAGTAAATTCTCTGTGCCTCAAGCGTTTCGGCGTACGCCAGAGCCAAAGACAAAAAAATGGTGTTGCGAGCCGGCACGTACGTGACGGGAACCCCGCCCGCCCGTTCCTCTTGGGTGCGGTCCTTGGGCACGCTCACATCGTCCGTGAGAGCGGATCCTCCGAACGCCCGCAGATCCACGTCCACCACCACATGAGCGGCGGCACTCAAGGCCTGGGCAACGGCCCTCGCCCGCTCGACTTCGACACGATGGCGCTGGCCGTAGGAGATAGTCAGACAATAGAGCCGGTAGCCATCCTGCTTGGCAATGGCAGCCGTGACGGTAGAGTCCAACCCACCACTGAGCAGGATCACCGCCTTCGAATCGACGTGAGTCATAGGGAACAGGAGAGGGCCGGGCAGACTACCGAGGTTTGGAAACTCGACCGCCAGTCACGGGCTGAGGCGCGTCACAAGTTGAAGAGGGACGGTGAAATGGATGCGGCTAGCTCCTGCGAGCTAGTCGCGATCCTCTTCCTTCTCGATTTTCTCGAGCAATTCCTGTCGAGACTGGCATTGGACACAGAGCTTGGCGAACGGCACCGCCTCCAACCGCTTTTCGCTGACCTCGATGCCGCATTCCGCGCAAATCCCGTATGTGCCCTCGCTGAGTCGAGTCAACGCCTCATCGATGGCCTGGCGCTTCCGGTTCCGCATTTCCATCAACGAAATGCCGAGTTCGCGATCCAAGTCCATGAGGGCCTGATCCCCCACGTCCCTGGCCGATTCCAAGCGGCGCTGCTGATCTTCGGTCAACGACTGGCCGAGGTTCCCCTCGATCTCGCGCATGATTTCCTGGCGTTTACTCAGGAGCATTCGCTGCAGGACTTCACGCCGGCGCTGACGCTCTTCTCGTTCCTTGGGTGTTTCTTTCAGCGTAAGCGCTGCCACAACACGCGCGGCAACACTGTCTTCGTCTTTTTCAGTCATAGCAGTAACCGGAGCCGGCCGCTCTTTTTTCACAGGCTTCTCAGGAGCGGGGGCTTTTGCTTTCGTCGTTGGTGTTTTTTTCTTCGCGTGGACTTTCGTCGCCATAGAGTCTCATGCCCTTTCGTGATGAGTGCAAGGCGAAAAAGTTTGGCAGGTATATCACGCTATAGATCGTTTGACAAGTACCTAGCTCCCCAAGATCTTGGGGATTTACGGATAGATGATCATCGAATGCACGTCGTAACCCGCCAGCCGATCACGTCCGTTGAGGCCTTTCAGCTCGATCAGGAAGTCCAACCCAGCAATCTCCCCGCCGAGTTGCCGCACCAAGTCGATCGTGGCCGCTGCCGTGCCGCCTGTGGCCAGCAGGTCATCCACGATCAACACTCGCTCCCCGGGTGACACGGCGTCCCGATGAATCGCCAACACGCTGGATCCGTACTCCAGGTTGTATTCGACCTCATAAATATCGGCGGGCAGCTTCCCCGGCTTGCGCACCGGAACGAACCCGGCACCGAGACGGGCAGCCAACGTCCCACCCATGATGAAGCCTCGCGACTCGATCCCGATGATCTTTGCGATACGCTGTCCTTCGTAACGAGCGGCAAGCTCATCTGCGATGGAGCGGAAGGCCTGCGCATTCTTGAGAAGGGTCGTAATGTCGTAGAAGAGGATACCGGGCTTAGGAAAGTCTGGAACTTCTCGAATGAGGGCTTTGTAATTCATACGTGCAAGCGAATCGGGACGTTCTCATAAGAGATCCGCCCGCTTCATGGTTTTCCGTTCAATAATGCCGCGGAGCCTGGCCAGTGCAGCCGTCTCAATCTGGCGAACCCGCTCACGGGTCAGCCCCATCTCTTGGCCGATCTCTTCTAACGTCCGCGACTCGGCCCCGTCAAGTCCAAACCGCGCCAAGATCACGGTGCGTTCCTTTTCAGGCAGCTCTTTCACCCAGGCCATGAGTTCAGCCCGCCGCATCACGCCTTCGGTCGTCTCCGCCGGCGTCAGGCAGAGCGGATCTTCGATCACATCGCGCAGAAACGTATCCTGCCGGTCACTGATCGGGCTGTCGAGGGAGCAAGTGGTGCGGACCAGCTGCTTCAAGTCATCGACTTCCGCAACGCTGGTTTTCAGCTTGGCGGCGACTTCGTCGGCCCTTGGTTCCCGTCCCAGCTCATGCACCAGCTGCTCAACCTTGCCCAGATACCGGTTCAACCGTTCGACGACATGGACCGGCAACCGGACGAGCTTTCCCTGATTGATGATGGCCCGTTCGATAAACTGACGAATCCACCAGGAGGCGTAGGTGCTGAAGCGGAACCCCCGCTTGTAATTGAACTTCTCTACCGCTTTGATCAGGCCAAGATTGCCCTCTTCGACGATATCCGCAAAGGGAAACCC
>CXWK01019382.1_pt1 | contig 22962 bp, 29 predicted proteins | sample 590851 | NCBI WGS metagenome assembly CXWK01 (sample SAMEA3498364, study PRJEB10139) | wastewater metagenome | biome: wastewater treatment plant; material: activated sludge | place: Denmark | collected 2014-08-01
TTATGCTTATCGTTCACCTATAGATAGCTTGACAAAAGCTGAACAAGATTTTATTACATTGGAAAGAACTAGATGTTTTGGGGATTGTCCAACCTATAAACTTTTAATTTTAGCAAACGGAAATTCGTGGATTAGTATTCCAAGTAAAANNATTTTATAATCTTTATAGTAGATATGTTGATAGTTGTGACTACCTAGTGACTGATTATCCTTCAGCTATTACATCTCTAAAAGCAAATGACAAAATAAAAATCGTAACACATTATTTGGGATGTATGGATACTACTTTAGCACTCCATAATTTAATTTTATTCGAAGAAGCGATTGATAGTATCGCTAATACAAAGAATTATGTTCCGATGAACTTCGGTATTATGGGCAGCACTGTTCTAAGAAATATATATGCTGATAGTACAAAAAAATAAAAAAATGCCTAACCAGCGCCTCAACCCGACCGCCATTTTAGTTTGGCGGATTTAGTTATTTGATTGCAAATACGGATAGCCGTTGTTTTTTGTTGAATCGATTGACCAGGTGTTTGTGAAATCCCAACCTATGAAAGTGTTGATGTCTTTTAGTTGTGCGCTTGTTTTTGGTGCGGGGTATTGTGTAGTTGTTAATCTAACTGAGCCGTAAACAGTGTTAGGTTCTGTAAAACTTGTAATATCGCAAAAGTTGTATGTGCTATCGATTAACTGCGCTGTTGTTAATGAATTATCTTCCATAAAAAATCCTGCACTTTGATTTATACCAAAGCATTGATTGTTTGCTGCATAGTTCTGATGGAATGTATGAACGTTATTTGCACCTGTATAACCGAAAATACCACCCCAACCCCAGGGATATGAATTTGGCAATCCTCCATTTCCAAAATCCGAAACATTTGAATGAGAGTAATTGTAATTAAAAGTTGATGCAGGTGTACTTACTTCACCAATTAAACCACCACCAATATTTTTACGTGAAGTACTGCCTGTTCTTGAATAAAAATAATTATACCTTGAAGCATTGTACATAAATTGATAAGCGAAGTTACCTGAAATATGACCAGTAATACCGCCAATGTAGTGACCTGAGTTTGGTGTAAAACCGGTTGAGAAATAAATCGAATCATATTCGACTAAACAATTTTTAATAAAGCTATAATTATTAGATCTTCCACCAACAAAACTACCTACAATAAATCCGTGATAAGATTGAGCAGGGAAAGAAGTTGGAGTACCAACGAATTTAATTTTTGAATTACGTACAATTACATTTGTAATCTTTGCACCGCAACCATTGGTGACAACTGAAACTAACAACCCAATAGAAAAACGTGTACCTAATTGATTAGCAGACGAAAGATATTCTATATTAAATCCATCAATTATTAGATCGTTAACTAAAAAATCACCACCACCTTTACCCATAAACAAACCAAGTGAATAAGAACCGCTAGAACTTGAGTAAACACCTGAGGTTTGTTTTAGACCTGTTAACTTATAACCATTACCCTCAAGAGAAAAATGACCTGCATTATTATCAAATGGTATTGGTACAAATTCCGGTATTGAAGAAAGATCGATGTCGTTTGTTATTTCATAGTATTTATTGTTTAATCCAAGATAACGAATTGAATCAATGTGTTCTGCTTTTGATAATAAATATGGATCGATGTCTGAACCTGAGCCTGTGATGTAGCTTGGGGCAGAGGGCATAGAGTGAAGGGTGGAGTGGAGGCCATAATTAGAAAGATTGAAAGATTTAAAGATTGAAAGATTAGTAAGTGATTGAGCTTTGCAGTCTTTAATAAAGATAGAGAGTAAAAGTGAGAGTAAGATTACGAAGTATAAAATTGAAAGATACTTTATTACTTTTTTCCAATTCATTTATCTGCCCTCAAGAATTATTCTGATATTAGCTGTGGAAACTGCTTTGAAGTAATAATCATCAAAAAGAATTGCATCTCTTTGAATTGATGTATATGATTCATTTGCTTTTAGTGTGAATGTTTTGATTGCTTCAAAATCTTTTGAAGATGACATTTGAATATCTGCATCAGTTGTAATTGTAAGAGTGTACCAATATTTGAAATGGAATAGTGGAGGATTGGAGAAAATGTCTTCAAGTGAATCGACTACGGTTGTAAGTGCTTTTGAGTTTGCAATGGATGTTGTTGCGCCGATGGTTTGACTGCTGATGCCCTGGGCGTAAGTGTGAGATGTTAGAGGCAAGAAGCAAGACGGAATAAGGAATAATAAAAATAATAATGATTTCATTTGATACCTTTAAAAATTGATTCCCGTCTTCACGGGAATGACAATACCCATAAAGACAGGAATGACATTGATCGATTAAACTAAAAGAATTCGAATTAATTGATATGCCGCGGAAGCTGCATCCATTGAGTATCCTTCAAGAGGTCCTGAATCTTGTACGATTGCAGTACCGTCATCGAATGCCTGTAATGGACGACCGACAGAAATTGCTCCTCCGCTTTGCACTATTGCAATTCCTTTTGCGATAACCGGTGTGAGTTCATTTTGATTTGTATCAGCGTTGACTACACCAAGTGATTTACTATCGGCGGAGCCGAAAGCACCTGTGAAGCTGATGAAACGGTTTTTAATTATTCCGCCTATTTCTGTGCATTTGATTGAGGTGATGAGTACGGGTTGTTCTGTTAACATAGGGGTACCTTTCTATAATTATTTATTTGTACTTTCTTCCCCGATAAAACGGGATCTGTGACTTGATAAGAGAGTACCAAAAGATTTTTTCTATGTTCTTTTCTTAGCCCAGATAGAATCGGGATAAACTCCAGAAAAGAACCAAAAGAAGCATGCTCTCCAAAAGAACTGCTAAATTTCTTCGTCGTTACGCTAAAAGAAATGAACTCGCTCGAAGACTCGCTCAAACAGCATTTCTTTTTTAACGCTTCACTCAGAAGAAATTTTTTACGCAGTTCTTTTGATGAGCGAATTACAATGGAATTTATTTGAGGCCAAGTCAAATTCATTATTTAAGTTGTTCTTTTGATGAGCGATTGGACATTAAAAGCCTAATTAAATTTTGGTTTTATTTCGTGGACGTTTTGTTTTTGTTTCTTCAACTGTGGTTGAAGTTGTGTCTGCTGAATCTGTTTTAGTTACAGTGTTTACATTTGGTTGTGCTGCAGTTGTTTTTTCTGCTTCTTCCAGTAAGTGCATCACTGATTCTATGTCTTCTTCAGAGTATTTTTTTGAGTCTATGATTGTTCCTTCTGGTATTACCTGACCTTTTAGGAAGATGTCGGTTTGTTTTACTTTGTATTTCATATTAGTAATTAGTGATTAGTAAATAGTAATTAGTTTAATCAATAAGCGAAGTCATACTTCGACTTCGCTCAGTATGACACTATGCATTTGTGTCTTTGATTATGCCGCCGGCATCTGAACCGACAATTTTGTTTAGGAATAAATCAGTTGATCTGATGATCTGGACTTTCCCTTGCTCGGTGTATTTATCTACTACCGGATTATTTTTTTTACGAAGTGTGTATGCAAATGATGGTTCGTAAATAGATCTTGGCACATCTGATTGACGTGGCGGTACATAAGCAACTATGACATTGTCACTCCATACATCTGAAAGTACTCCTGCATCACTCGCGTAAACTGCATCACCAATAACAAGAGTTTCAAAATCAAGTAATGATCTTAGCAGTTCCGGTGTAATGATTCCTTTTTGCGTGTACTTGATACGTTCTATTATTGCAGGATGCTGGCGAAGTGCAGCATAAGATGATGCACCAAGAACGCAAGTGTTAGGACGTTTTGCAATTTTCATTCTAACTGATTCGGATGCGTTTTTGAAAATTGAAAAAGGGTCTGAAGAAAAATTTGTAAATTTTTCGCCTGCTGCCAGGGTGATTTTACTTCCTGTTGGATAGTTTGCATCGTTCTGAGCTAAATCAGCTGCAAGCTTTTCCATACGAAGCATTATACCTTCTGTGACAACAAAAGTACCGTGTGCAAGAGTCGGGAAGATATCATCCTGGGCTTCACGGTAATCGATAGGATATTCAAGATCGTGTTCAGTAAGAACAAAATCAATCTCGGTTCTATCTTCCGGATTGATACGGTTTGATCTAGCGCGGATAGCTCTTTCAGTATTATAAATCTTGAAAGATTCTTTTGTGAACTCGGGTATCTTTCCGCCTTCCTTGTTTACTTCAACGATTGGGAAGAGAGTGGAAGCGATATACTGATTATTAGAATAACCCCGAGCGAGGTTTGTGAGGACCGGATCGACGACACGTTTTTTGTTTAGTGTGCCCATTATTGTTTTACTCCTTGTAAAGTGAATTGCATAAAAATTATTTACCGGGTTTGTGATCGATTATAACGGGAGGAATTTTTACTTCGTTATTTGAATTCTTCCTGGTTGAAGAAACAGAACTCTTTTTCTTATTTGGTTTCTTTCCTCCACGAAAAAAAGAAGAAGAATTTTTTGTGTTAAAACTTTTCATTATTCTTTCCCTGCTACTTCTTTAACTGCTGCTAGATAAGAAATGTTTTTCTCCTTAGAGATGGACAAAGCCTGCTTGTGAACCTTCAGCTGATCAGAATCAATTTCAAAACCTTCAAAATCATCATCAGACTTTAAATCTGTTTTCTTTTCCTTAGTTGCGAAATCAGAATTTAGATTTAGCTGTGGAAATGTTTCCACGAGTTCAGTGAACATTGAGTTTACCTGTTTGCTGAAATCAGTCGATGAAAATTCTGAAGAAGCAAAGTTTTGTTTCTGCAGGAAACCAACGATCTTAAGAATTTTACTTTTCATAGCAGGAGTAAGCGAGCCATAGGCAAGCTTTTCATTCAGCATCAGTTCAAATTCATTCGTCTGCATTGAGAAACGGAGTTCATCAATACGCTGATGGATTTTATCGAGGTCTTCTTTGTTTAATCCTTTTTCTGAGAATTGGAGTAAAGAAGTTTTTAATGAAGCAATTTCGTTTGAGAATTGTTCTAGTGGAGCGGATAGCTGAGAATGATTGTTCGATTGTGACATTGCTTCATTGTTGAAATCGTTCACACTTCGACTGTGCTCAGTGTGACTATGAACGGTTTCGTCATAATCCTCAAATTCTTCTAACTCAAAGCTGGAGAATTCTAGTTCATAAACATTTTCTACAAACTCAACATCCTTTAATCCTTTAACTGCAGGAGCTGCAGCTCCAAGGAATCCAACGTGATTTAATTGAAGATCGGGTGTGATAGAGATAGAGCGTTTTTTGAAAGCTCCTGTTTTAACCAGTTCAGAAAATTCATTGCTTACCTGTTTTGGGAAAGCAATTAAACGATCGCCAACTCTTTTGATTTTTTCAATCCAGCCATAAGCCGGTGCGTTTGTTTCCGGATGCCCGATAACGATTGGAGCTTCATGCTGCTGAGGATCATATGAGCTTGCAATCGTATCGAGATCCGTTTCTGAAAAGTCTTTTGTTTGTCCGTTTAGTGAAGTGTGAGTCCCTGTTCTAAAGATTTCAAATGGTTTCATTTATACCTCGAAAGAAAGTTTGTGAATAGCTGGGTGAAATATTAAATAAAGAATTATTAAATTTCAACAAGAAAAGACAAGAAAATGCAAAACAAATGAAGGAACTAACAGACAGAGAAAGAATATTTGTTCTTGAATACCTGGCGGATGAGAAAATGAATGCTGAAAGAGCAGCAATAAAAGCAGGGTATTCAAAGACAGTTGCACGAAAAAAAGCATATTCCTGGGTAGGCAAAAGTGGGCAAAATGCAAAGCCACAAATAGCAGAACTAATTGAAAGTATTAGAAAAAAGAGGGAAGAAGAATTAGAAATAAATGAATTAAGAATACTTAATGAATTTGCAAGAATTGCTTTTAGCAATTTACCAGACATACTAAAAACAATGGGCTATGAGATAACACTTAAGAATCTGGGCAAATTGAATGATGATCAGAAAGCTGCAATACTTGAAGTGCATATTGACGGTGATAAATCTTATATCAAGTTACATCCTAAAAATAAGGCTTTGGAATCGCTTGCAAAGAGGTTTAGTGAAAAGAAAGACAGTTCAGATAGAAACGTACCGAGGTTACAAATTGTTAAACCGAAGGAGCAGTAAGAATTCTATGTTAAAAGACGTTTGAATTTATGGTTTTAAAAAAGTTATCCACATATCCACACTGTAATTATAATAATTTCTTTATTTCTTTCTTTCTTTGTTGTTTGGAGCGGGTGAACTTTGAAAAAATTCGGGCGAATTATTGTAATGTTCGGGTGAACTGCATTTTATTGTAGGAAAATAAAGACAAAATTATATATATTTAATACAACTAATAACAAGTTATTAACAAAGTTATCCACAGCACAATTAACAAATGGTTTTATGATTGCATTCGTTTTATTACAAGTACTTTTCTCTTGATAGAAAAGTACCAAAAGATCAAGATTGAAAATTTTAATTTTACTTTTCTTGACCCCGATCTACATCGGGGCAGGCGCCAGAAAGTAACAAAAGAATATGCTCTTTAAAAAGAATTACTAAAATTGTGTTACGTTACGCTACGACAAAATAACTCGCGAGAGGAACTCGCTCAAACAGATTTTGTCGTTTAACGCTCCACTCCACACAATTTCTTAACGTAATTCTTTTAATGAGCGATGCCAGAGCAGAGAATGAGAATACAAAATTCAAAAATGGAAAATAAGATTTGTGGGTATTGCGGGGTGAATCCGGGTGCGAAAGCTGATAATAAATTATTGTGGAATGGATTTCTTGATGAGGATACGAATCAATTGGTCTGTTTTGATTGCAGAATTAAACACTATGAGAACAAAGCTAAAACAGAGTTTAAAAATTTATATACTGAATTTCCTGTACCGTTATAATCAATGAGTCTTAGCAATGAAATTATTAACTATGAATTAGGGTTTCATAAAGCTCAAAAAAAATGTTTTTATGATATCGGTTTCAGATTTAAAATTGTTGCGAAGGGAAGGAGATTCGGATTTACAAGAGGGCTTGCAATTTATACAGTGGCAAAAATGTTAGATGAAGCCGGAATTAAAATTCTCTGGGTTGATACTGTTTACTCAAACATTGAAAGATACTTTGACAGGTACTTTAGACCTGAGTTGAAGAAACTGCCGATTAAGAATTGGGTGTACAATAGGAATAAAAGTGAAATGAAAATGTTTTTGATCGATGAAGATGGAGAGAAACAGGAAAGTATACTTGATCTTAGATCTGAGGACAGACCAGAAAATATGGAAGGGTTTGGATATCATTTAATCATAATCAATGAAGCCGGTATTGTACTAAAGAACAGAAATTTATGGCAGGAATCTATTTTACCTATGACTCTGGATTATAAAGCTGAGGTTATAATTGGCGGCACGCCGAAGGGAAAGAAAACAAAGAACAATGAGAAGCATTTGTTCTTTGAACTGTTTGAGAAGGGATTAAGTGATACAACCGGGAGATATAAATCCTACAACTTTTCTTCCTATGATAATCCGCTTATTGATTCCACTGAGATTGATGAGATGGTAAAAGAGACACCAAGCCATTTACGTGACCAGGAAGTATTTGGAAAGTTTGTTGATGTATCACAAGGCAGAATTATTAAAAGAGAGTGGTTTAAGTTTTTTGAACTGCACGAACTGGCAAGAAAAAAGAGATTAAGTAAAATTCAGATTTGGGATACTGCGGGGAAAACAAAACAGGAAAATGATTTTTCTGTTTGTGAAACCTGGATTGAATCAAGTGATGGTTATTACTTAACGAATTTGTTTAGAGAGAGATTAGAGTTCCCCGAGTTAAAGAAAAAAGCGATTGAGTTATTTGAGAAAGAAAATCCTGACCAGGTGTGGATAGAAGACAAAAGCAGCGGAACCGCATTGATACAGGAACTAAGGCGAAATACAAGAATACCTATTAAAGAAATTACTGCGGAGAAAGATAAGCTTGAGTATGTGAATGCGTGTTCACCGCTGATTGAAGCGGGTAGAGTGTTTTTACCATTCAGTGCAACATGGCTTGATGATTTTCTTGCAGAGTGTGAGGATTTTCCCGGAGGTGAGTTTGATGACCAGGTTGATGTGATGAGTAAGTACCTTAATGAAAAGAAATCGAGAATGAGTGATGTTTCTGATTATCAAATTAATGTTGTGAAGAGGCGAGAAGCGAGAAGTAAGAAATACTCTTCTTATAGGAAGTAAATTTTAATTTTCAATGTTCAATGAAAAATTTTAAATGTTCTTTTCTTAGCGTAAGAAAAGAACCAAAAGAAGCATGCACTTTAAAAATAATTGCTAGAATTTCTTTCCGTTGCGCTAAGACAAAATAACTCGCTCGAGGACTCGCTCAAACAGATTTTGTCTTTTAACGCTTCACTGCAAGAAATTCTTTAACGCAATTCTTTTTATGTGCGGATGCCAGAGCAAAAGAAATATAATTTTTAATCCCGAAGGGACAGGCTGAAATTTTTCTAATGAGCGATGCCAGAGCAGAGCGCTTTGGAAAGACAAAAGAGTAAAGAAAAAAGATTAAAGGTTTAGGATGGAAAAGAAGACTAAGATAAAGCTTACTAGTGAGTGGGCTACTCGTGATAAGCTGGAGTTTTTGAATCGGCTTATGACTGTTTTGCCTGATCCTGATGAGATTCTTGCTGAGAATGGTTATGATTTTAAGATTTATCGTGACCTGCTGACGGATCCTCATCTTACTGCAACTGTGCAACAACGTAAGCTGCAGATATTGCAGATGGATTGGGAAATCACTGAAGACGCTAAGAGCAAAGCGCATAGCTCCGAGCGTAATGTGCATAACGGTCCTTCGACTTCGCTCAGGATGACAAGGCAGAGTGACATTAAAGCAAAAGCGGAGAAAGTTTTGAATGATTTGCCTTTGCAGAGGATTATGAGTGAGATTCTTGATTGTGTTTTGTTTGGAATGACGGTCCAGGAAATAACTTATGGTTATAATGCTGATGGTGAACTTGATCCTGTTAGAATTGAAGCTAAGCCGCAGGAGTGGTTTATTTTTAATACAGATAATGAATTGAGGATAAGAAAAAAATCGACAGCAGGAATTTATTTGTATGAAGAAGGTGAATCTCTCCCGGATTTTAAGTTTGTAGTAAATCGTTATCACGCGACTTATGATAATCCTTATGGTGATAAAATACTTTCACGTTGTTACTGGCCCATAACATTTAAGCGAGCTGCAACTGAGTTCTGGCAATTGATGGTCGAGAGATATGGAATGCCTTTTTTGATGGGTTATCATCCTGCAGGATGGAATCAAACGCAGATTGATAATTTTCTTGAGCAGTTAAAAGAAATGATCAATGAAAATGTTTATGCTTTTCCCGATACCTTAAAAGATATGATTGAGTTAAAAGAATCACCGCAATATGATATAGGACAACTTTATGAATTCATGATCAGGCATCACAACACGGAGATATCAAAAGCTGTTCTTACAGTGACTCTTACAACTGATGTACAGGGTGTTGGAAGTTATAAAGCTGCGGAAATACATAAAGAAATGCTGTCTTACATTGGTCTTTCTGACAAAAGAATTGTCGAGGATGGGATAAACAGGATTCTGCAATACTGGACTTTTTTGAATTGGGGGCATATTGATGCGCCTAAGATTAAGCTTAAGAAAAAAGAAAAGATTGTAGATGAGAGTGAGAAGAGAGATGAGGTGCTTGCAAAAATGGGTGTGAGGTTTACGAAGGAGTACTTTATGAAGAGGTATCGGTTGGAGGAGGCGGATTTTGTTTTGATGAATGACAAACGTGAGATGTCAAACGTGAAGGGGGAGGAGACGAAAGAAGTTATCGAAAATTCAATCCGCCGCAGCGGACAAAAACAAAATTCAGAAGTGGAGAAGTAATAAACTTTTTTTTAATGTTCTTTTCTTAGCCCCGATCTTCATCGGGGTAAACTCCAGAAAAGAACCAAAAGAAGGATGCACTTTAAAAATATTTTTCTATTTACTTTCTTCTTGATAAGAAAGTAACAAAGAATCAAGACTGAAAAACTTTTGCTAAAAATGATTTTCACTGCGCTAAAAGAAAATAACTCACTCGAGGACTCGCTCAAACAGATTTTCTTTTTTAACGCTTCGTTCAATCATTTTCTTCACGCAAAATTTTTTATGTCAAGAATTAATTCAATTCTTTTTATGTGCGGATGCCAGAGCAGGGAAGAAATAACCAGTAGGCAGTATGCAATATGCAGTAGGCAAAAAGAAGAAAAGCATAGCGCAGAGGGCATAGCGCATAGCGATAAAAGCATAGAGTAAGGCAAAGAAGTTTAAGTGATTGCTGGAAGCGAAACTTAATTATAGGAGTAGTTATGAAAAACTACGATTTGATCACTACTGTGATCGGTGTTGTTGTTGCTGTTGGTTCTTCTGCCGTGCAATACATTGATACTTTGAATGGGAATTCCTGGAATTGGGGAACTTTCTTTCTTGGGATCGGTGTGGCTGTGATTGGATTTTTTTCCAATAAGAAAAAAGCTGTATGAGACAGTTTTTTGTTTTCTTCAGCATCCTGTTTTTAACAGGGTGCTGTGGATCCCAGGTGGTGTTGAGGAAGGTTGAAGTCGTGAGACCTGAGATTTTGGATACGCTGGATGCGGAAAAAAGTATAATCAAGCATGAGCGCATGGATAGCATGATTGTATGGAAGGGAATTGGGTATAAGGATGGGAGCAACAAGGATACTGCTGTTGTTGCTGAGTTTATTCCTGCACTTAATAAGTTTGTTATCAGGATTCCTGAGAGGGTTGATACTGTTCTTATAAGGGATACAATTCGTGTTAAACCAACCGATATAATTTTACGTGGAGATGATAATACTGAAAGATTAATCTGGATTATATCATTTGCACTAACTACAATATTTATAATTATTTACAAAAGGTACTTAAATGCTAGAAGCGTTAAAAACTAAGTTAGAATACTATAAAATAATCAATTTTACGATTGATGAAATAACTATGGGAAGGAAGATCCCTGATCAGTTACTCTGGAATATTTTGCCAACCATACGTGTGCTCCAAGAATTACGGAGCAAGTATGATAAACCGATATTTATAAATTCATCTTACAGATCACCGGCTTATAATAAGCTGGTAAGAGGCAAGAAAAAATCTTTGCATTTAGATTTTAATGCAATTGATTTTACAGTTGTGAAGAAAGAAGATTTAGAATCACTTTATTTGCAATTAGATATTTGGGATAAGGAGCATCATTTTAAGTTTTTGCCAAAGGCGGGGAGTATGGGGATTGGGTTTTATGAGAATAGGTTTATTCATCTGGATACCAGGGGAATATTGAAAAGAACTGCACCGGCTAGGTGGTGAGGTTTAGAAATGATCAGTGTACAATGTTCAATGCTCAATGCTCAATTTTCAATTAAGACAATTTGAATGACAATGTTAGCTTTTAGGTTTGCGGGATTGGGTAATGGTTGCTACAGAACAAAAGCACAATGGCACACGGATGACACGGATTAAGCGGATTTGCACTGATTAATTAAAGAAGCAACCTTTACCAGCAAACTGTGCTTTTAGCTTAATGAAACGGATGAGGGAATGAAGCTAATGGCAAAAGCGGGTAGCAATTAAAAATTAACAGTTAACAATTAAGAATTAAAGACCCTTCGCACTTCGACTATACTCAGTGTGACTCGCGCAGGGTGACACTTCGACAAGCTCAGTGCAGGCGCCAAGCTAAAGGTGACAAAATAATACTTGCTGAATAGTGTTGCTTTCCCGACCAGCTTAAATTTACAATGCACATTTCTCAATGATCAATCCGCCACGGCGGACAGGTTAGGATTATGATCTGGCGAATGTTATTAAATCTGTGAAGTTACCATTATCTGCATTTCTTAAAGCTGTTAAATAAGTTATTCTTACTTCACCAGCAGCAGTGAGATTTGTACTTCCCCAGGGGAACTCATCTTTCCCAAATCCTTTATGGATTAAAACATCTGCGATTAATCTTGAATGGCGACCATTACCATTCGGGAATAAATGTATTTGTACAAGTCTATGACTGAATCGAATTACAATTTCATCTTCTGAAAATGTTTTATGCTCAACCCAGTATTTTGTGTTTTCGACTAGTTGTCTTAACTGAAATGGTATTTCAGTTTTATCAATTCCTATATTTTTATTTGATCTTCTGAATGTTCCTGCCCAACGCCAAACATTTTCAAACATTTTTGAATGAAGTTCTTTTATAAACTCTTCAGTAAGAATTCTATCTAAACCAAGTTTAGTTTTTAATAACCAAACCCTGGCTTCATCAATATTGAGTTGTTCAAACTCATCAAGTTCAGCCCGAGTTGAAATTGTTTTTTTAAGCAGACCTTCTTTTTCTTCTTCATCGAGCGGGGTTTGGCCGGATATATATTCTAGTTCTAATCCCATAAGTATTTTGGCATTTCGTTTTTGATTTGCTGTGCACGATCTTTAATTGCTTTTTTAATTCTTGCAGGATTATTCTGCTGATCCTCGAGAGCCATGGTATGAGAAGTCTTTAGAACAATTTGCTTAGCGATGTCTAAAGCTCTTTTTTCAATCATCTGATCAAAAGAACCGTCTTTGGGTATGAAACCATAAACAAATTTTAAATCTAATGCAGATGCAAAATCTTTAAGACTTTTTATAGTAATTGAATCGTTGCTTTCTCTTTTTTCCATTTCTTTAACACCCGCAGGTGAAATGTACATTTTATTGCCCAGTTGTTTTAAGGAAATACCCAGGGCCAGACGAATATTATAAATCCATCCTTCTGCTGGTAAAGGTAATTTAGAAAGGGATGAAATTTGTTTTATTTTTTTATCAATTTGCTCTAAAGTTAGTTTGTTGGCTAAATTCTGCATTATTTACTCCTTTTTGATGGAGAATAATACACACATATATGTAAATAATCAATAATTAATACACATATATATGAAAAATATGTAGAATAAATACACGTATATGTGTAAAATAACATTATGAGTTCTTTTCTTAGTCCCGATTGTCATCGGTGTAAAATCCAGAAAAGTTGCAAAATTTTTTCAGCTTTTACTTTTCTTGACCCCGATCTACATCGGGGCAGGCGCCAGAAAGTAACAAAAGAATATGCTCTTTAAAAAGAATTACTAAAATTGTGTTACATTACGCTACGACAAAATAACTCCCCCGATAGTATCGGGGTCAAACAGATTTTGTCGTGGACGCTTCACTCCACACAATTTCTTAATCCCGATGTATCGGGACAGGCTGCTACGTTCAATCATTTTCTTGACGCAAAATTTTTTATGTCAAGAATTAATTCAATTCTATTGATGAGCGAAAAGCCAAAGTTAAACAGAATTTTTTAATCCCGAAGGGACAAGCAGAATTTATTTGATGGCGAGGTAAATGAAAATTCTTTTGATGAGAGGCTGATGCGGCTGTTTTAATTACGAACCACTATATGTTAATTGACCATTTAATACTCTCAAGTCGTTTTTTAATCATTAATAGATTTGCAAGTATTTTTTCTTCACCAGGGAAATCCTTAAAAACTAAATTTCTAAATGCGCCGTTATAAGTTTCTTTTAATTCTTTCCAAATGGTTTCAGGCTCAGCAAATATTTTTGCTTTTACGGGATGATTAACTAACCACTGATTATTGCTTTTATAACTTATTACATCATCGCTCGCTACTTTGAGAATTAATTCATCAAATGATTTTGAGTTAAAGAATTCTGATAGTTGAGCATCATTTAAAAGTTTATACAAATCATAAGTGTGACGAATTTTCTGTTTAAGGTCCTGAATAGGATTTTCGGAATACGAAAATCGCGCAAGACTCATAATCTTTTCACATATTGTTCGTTTTGGATCCAGCACCATGGCTTCGAAGGGAAGTAAACCATGTTTCTCAGCAATATTAAGCTGATCATTTTTAAGCATCATATCATAAATATATGAACTGATTTTTGTATTACTACGAGGTTCGGAATTTCCCAGCCAGCTTGCTTCAACAATTATTACATTTCTAACCTGTCCAAAATTACCAGTGAACTCTTTAGCATAAGTATGAGCTGTTTTGCGATTCATTCCACGTTTCTGTGTTATATCATCAATTTCGATTTCCGGTAATACTTCAGCTACTACTTTGCTAATTTTTTTTATTTTTTTTGTAAGCTGATAGTCTGATTCACCATCTCTGCGTAACACAACTAAATCAATATCTTCTGAGAAACGATCAATTAAATTGAAACATTTTGAAAGGGCAGTTCCACCTTTAAATACAGCCTCTGATCCTATTGCATCGTGAAAGATTATGCTTAATACATACGTTACCCAATAATCTTTTTCTATATAAATATCAGGGACTTGCATTTGCTCTGCTGTATATCGCACTGAATCTTTGAACAGTTGTTTATTTAGATGCAGTTTCATTTGATATTCCATTTGGTTTTGATGGAATTTCCGGAGTTGTTACTGTTAGCGTTTTTGTTATTGCTGCTTTTGGAATTGGCGGATTTGTTGGTTGCGGAATTAAGAACTTTATCAAGCCCAAGGAATTTATATCCGGATATAGGATTTAAAGATTTTAACAATGGTTCTGTTAATTTAGTATTTCCTGCTGTATCCAATAAAGCGCCGAGCAGTGCTTTTGCTGCCGGTGGATATTTTAATGCAAGTTTAACTAAGGTTATTTTATTTTCATTTGTTAAATCTTTAATTATAGCTAATAATCTTTTGCCAGCGGATTCAATTGATGAATCCGGAATTTTTTTTATGTAACGGATTGAGTCCAGGATTTGCAGAAGCGGAATATTGTCTTTAGTGATTGTGTTTTTTTGTTTAATGAATGCTATTGTATAGTATCCTCTTTTTAACGAAGGACGGATTTCATTTTTACCTATTTGTATTGTGTTACTTACCTGTGTGGTGAAACCCAATTGATTATAAATACTATAACCTGTAAGATAGCCGGTTACCTTACCGTCATCTTCAAGAAGATCTTTTACGACCTGATACTGGTCCGGTTGTAAATTACCGAAGACAGTGTTTTTTGGTTTATAGTATTTACCTTTGGAAAGTTTGGCAATTTTACCTGAAGCTACCATACGGTTAAGAGCTTTTATTATGGCTTCTTTCCCGATAGGTCGGATTTTTTGCTTTGGGTCAATGCTTTTCACCTGTTGGGTAAAATCATTATAGGTGAAGATATAGCCCTTTGGGAACCTATCTATCGTAAACGCTATGTATTCAGTAGTTTTCATTGTTTTATTTGCTATGCAAAGATAATAAAATGTCCAGTTTATTTACTAAAAAACTGGACAAATAATGTATTAAATCTTTATTGAACAGGACTATCTATGTAATAAATATTAAAGTAAGCAATAACCGGTCATAGAAGTCAAGTTTTTTGCGCAAAAAACTTGACAAATGTAAAAAGTTCATTGTATTTAGATTTTAATGCTTTTGATTTTACAGTCGAGGATAAGGCAGATTTAACCAGTTTATTTCTACAGCTAGATATCTGGGATAAAGAACATCATTTTAAGTTTTTGCCAAAGCCCGGGAGTATGGGGATTGGGTTTTATGAGAATAGGTTTGTGCATTTGGATACGAGAGGGGCGTTGAAGAGAGTTAGTCCTGAGAGATGGCGTTGTTGAGAAATTCTGTTACCAAGTGGTTGTTGGTGGAAGGGGAAAAATGGTAATAGACCTATTGTATAAACGAGAGCTATTGTAGTTCAATTAAAGCCGCGATTGATGCGGAAATTTCATCGATTCGGTCTTGAGATAAATCACCTAACTTCGGAGAAACAAAACGTTGAATATCCACACCCCGAATTTGGAGAGCATCAATAGCAGAAACTTTTGTTAAATTGTTCTTAGAATCAGGTTGGATTTTTATATGCCAAATCGAATTCTCAAAACTTGGATTCCACCCTGTGATAGGGGCAATCAATTTGATTGGAAGTTTGCCAATTGAGTTTGAACTAATTACAACTGCAGGACGAGTTTTCTGAATTTCCGCACCGACAGTTGGGTCAAAATTTACAAGCCAAATTTCTCCGCGTTTAATATCAGATGGTTTAATACTCAACTATATCTCCTCCGAATACTTTCCATTCATTGTCATTATTATAATGCATAATAAACTTATCAGCCTGTTCTGAAAGAATCTTAAACCTATCATTCTGAGAAAGTTTTAAAAATTCTTTCTTTTTAATCAGAGACAATTCTTGAGAATCAATATCTTCACCAAGTAAAAGAGCGGCTTCATCAGAACTTATTAATCCTTCAGAGAAAGCGTGCAAAACATTTTTTTCAAACCAGTGAGATGTTTCTTCTTTCATAGGCATTGGTTCGTTTTTTTTCCAATTATTTTTATTGATAATACGATACCAGTTTGAAAATGATGTTTGAGAAATTATTTCAAGGTCTTTTAAGCGATATAATAATGCTTGAATACTAATACCAAATATTTTCTTAAGAATGAACAATTCCCTTGGCTGGAAATGTTCCCGACGAGAGCCTACAACTTTTAGTACAGTTTCTTTTGGGGCTAAAAATGCACCACCGAACCTAAATGCAACTTTTTCTTCATCCAGATTTTTTGCAATGTCAAGTACAATATGACCTAACTCGTGTGCAAGATTCAATCTCTGTCTTTCACCAGGAATATTGTTTTTAGACACAACTGCGGCAGCTTTAAGCTGAGTATCATTAGCATAAGCTAGTGCAGATATTCCGTCAAAAGATTTTTCATTATCTATAAACATTACGTGAACAAAATTGTTCTCGAGTAATTCAGTAATATTTCCTATCGGGTCTAAACCAAGTTTCCATTTTGCTCTTAATTCAGTTGAAATAGATTCAACATCACCAATCGATTGCACCTTATAATGTTTCACCGGCAAATTGGGTTTAGAAGATGAAAAAAGTAAATCTTGAATTTTTACTCTATCTTCAAGTTTTGAGCTAACAAGACTTTCGACATTTGATTGCTCTTTTTTAGATAAGCAAGAACCTTTTCGGTAAGCAACAAACTCAACTTTAACCGTAGGCTGTAAAGCCAAATTTATTGTCTTTACATTTAGTGCTTTTGCGATGGCTGTTAAAACTTTATTAGAAGGTTTAATAATATCGCGTTCATACTTAGAAAGTGCTACTTTAGAAACTATACCACCTGTTGCAGCAACAAGCTCATCTAAAGAATAGTTTTTAGCTAACCTGAATTGTTTAATTCTTTGACCTAACATATTATTCTTCATTTTGTGGTTTACAAATATATATAAATATTATCGATTTGTAAACCAATAACTTAATAGCAAAAATTAAAAATATATTCAAAATTCGAATGATATTATTAATGTATAACAGCTTTGTAACAAATAACGACTTAACTCATTTCATAACTTTTGAGGATGAAGGGTTTGGATTTTTCTAAGTCTTCAGCGGATTTAATAAGGATTTCAAGATTGCCTAAGCCGTGATGACCGATTTTTGATACGTCTCTTGTGAATCCTTTTTCGAATTTGATTTTGCTTAGATCTGCGTGTACCCACATTTGAATTATATTTTCTTTGGGTTGANNCATCGCTGCAACTGTTGTAAAATTCTTCTACTGTTTTGTATTTGTTGTTATGTTTTGCTTTAGATTTTTTACGATGTGTTTTTTCCGATTCAAATTCTGAAGTTGCATTTACGAGTTCGAATAATAAAAGGTTATCATATTTGCGGTAACGTATTAGTTCGATATTCCTGTTCATTTGTTCTACCGCGTAGCTATCGTATTTTGTGTAATCTCCGGCAATGCAGATTAGTCTAGCGTTTTCCCACTCGATGTTGTCTGAAATGTTTTTACCTATGGAGGTTAGCACGAGCATTTGAAATTCTGCTTTGTGGTCTAAAAGCCAATCCAGGTAATACAAGCCTTGATTCACAACATTCTCATTGCTTGTGCGTTGGTACTCTATAATAACAGGACAGTTATTTTCATCAATACCAAGTGTATCTATCCTGCCGCCGTGTTTAATGCCTGTTGAATATTCTGTTGCAAGAAATGTTACGCCAAGAAAAGTTTCAAGATGTTTTTCAATTAAAGCTTGAAGTGTCTTTTCAATTGTAACTGATTTGCCTTCTAATTCAGTTACTTTGTTGCTGCTGATCTGAAAAAGTTTTATGTCTGACATAGTGTATTTGCTTTTTTTAGAAGTTAAAATTGTGACACGAAATGGTACGTGACAACCCGTAAATCGTCATCAAGGCGATGTTGGTATTGGTATTGGTTTGAATACTTTAGGATCCATTATTGGTATATAAACACCATCCAGAACTGAGCCTTCAGTTTTTGCCGCGAAGATTCCTCTTGTTGTCGAGAGAGCAATACTAATCAATGTTGTGATAAAAATATCTGGAATGTTTAAAACTTTTTTAACCTCATCACGTGAAATCACTTCATCAAAATTTATAATATCATAAACGATCTGAGTTGCTAATTCGCTTACCTTTAATAATTCNNTTGTCTGTGAAAACATCAGTAAATACATTGTATCCAATTATTTTCTGTTCTGGATTTGCGAACATTCCAATTGAAATATTAAATTCAAAAGTTGCTTTATCAATCTTAGTTGCTTCTTCGATATTCTCTATCAAGAATTTAGATGTCTTAATTGAAGCGATACGAAATGTAATATCTATTTTCTTTTGTTCTGCCATTATGCTGCCTTTGAAGGATTATCCCCACCTGTTGTAAATGCATATGTTTTTTGTGCTGTAACATCAACAGGTTCATTCAAATTATCTTTAGAAACATTTTCAATTTTACCAAAAGCATTGATACTAATTGTTGAGTTTGCTGTTTGACTTACAGCAACAAGTTTTGGTCTTAAGTTTAATTCTAATTTATAATTGACAGCATTAGCAATCTCTAGTAATTTTTTAACAGTAAAATTTGTTTTACCATTAAACAATTTAGATATGTAAGCTGGAGAAGTGCCAAGTTGATTTGCAAGAAATTTATTTTTGTTCTTAATTCCTTTTTTATCAAGTATATCTAAAACTGTTTCAGAAAAATCGAGAATATATTTATATGCCATAACATCATTATCATTCTCAAGTTTTTTTAATTCTTCTTCAAACCAAGTATTTTTATTATTTATATTCATAAGTATATATTACTTTATTATTAGTTTACCTTCTTTATGAAGACTTAATATATCTGAAGCTAATTTTAATGCTTTGTCACGTTCTTTTTTAGGCATCTTTTGAGATTGTTTTTTATAATAATGATATAAAACTATTGTAATAGGAATTTCACCTTCCAGCATTACACAAAAAACTCTAAGATTATCTATACGGAACTCGTAAGTTTTATCAGAAATGAATTTGAATTTGTCGTTATCTTTAATATTTCCATAGTCACAAAATCTCTTTAAGGTAACAAATAATTTTCCATAGTGGAGTTTATACTTGCCTCTTATTTCTTCCAACAAATTATGATTCTCATTTTTTTTATAAAGAAGAATCTTTGCTTTTTCACTACTTACTATATTATCGAGATTTACTGGCAAAAATTAACCTATAGGTTAACGAAAGTCAATTGATTTATAATACTGTTAATTAAAGCGTGCTTAAAACCACAAAAAACGATGTTTTTCATCTATTTATTACATTCCTTTGTTTTTTGATCTCCAAACTGTTTAATTTTTGTTCTATTGATTGCGAATCTTTCTATGGCAAAGAGTATTTTTTGTAATTCCAACTTATGAATAGACTTTTGTTTCAAAATTCTTCTATAAAGACTCTTTAATACTTTCCAACGCTCTTTTTAAAACCTCAAGCCTTTTGGGATCTTTTGTTTTGCGAATACGTGCGCTAAGTATTTTAAATGAGAATGGTTCACGTACTCTCATTTGAAATAGATAATCAACAATTATGTGGTACCTGTGCAAACCGCAGTATTTATAAGTAAATGGACCTTTTGTATTTGGTTTTGGTTTTAAAAAATATTTATCTTCTATTTCAAAATGATCAGACCATTTATCAAAATGAGGATTAAAAATAAAATATTCATTACTATTATTCGGACAGTTTGCAGGTAAATTACCATAAGTGTTTTCGTGCTGCCTTAACATATTTTTATCACGTTTTGTTGAGTTGCAACCACCACATGATACAACTAAATTATGTTGGACAAACATCCAGTATGGTTTAAGTTCACGAGGAGTAATGTGTTCAAGAGGCTCTGTGTATCCATCAGTATGAATTTTTATGCGACAATAAGCACATTTCTGTCCCTGTCTCCGTGCATAAAAAATTTTTGTCTCCAATTTAAAATCATCACAAAAACTTTTCGTCCAGTCTTCTTTATCCACAATCAAGTGTCCATTCACCTTTGACTGTGCATTGGTGGAGATTGTCGGAACTTGCCCGATTAAATCATAATCTAAAAATTTAATTAGATCTGCCATATTTTAATATTATTTTGTCAATAATTTCTTTTAATGGATCTTCCTGAGAAAGATTTTCAATCCCCATATCTTGTAAAGCTTCTATTTTAGTTGAAATCGTAAACGCAATGTTTTGGGGTAATATCTTACTTTGTTCGGTATCTCTTAATGCGATCAAATCCAATATTTCGCCAACTTTTTCATAAATAAAATAGTTTCTCGTCGTAGGAACATTAAAAACTTCTAATAGCACTTCTTCAGCCGACCAAGCAAAAGTATTTTTTGATGTGGATTCACGAATGCTAATCTTCCTTTGATCATCCATCATTAGGGCAATTATTTTTGATGTTGCTGGTTGTAAATCACTAACAAAGAAATGTGAATGAGTACAAATAATAAAATGACAATTACTATAGTTTTTGAATACCTTTTTAAGGAAAGTTATATACTTCATTTGCCAATTTGGGTGTAAGCTAATATCGGGTTCATCAAGTAATATAAGACTCTTCTCTTCAATTGAAGATAAAATTGATAGGAATGATAATAGAATATGGTATTCACCAGAACTACCGGACTGAATATCATAATTTACAGGTTTATTTTCTTCTTCATATTTAATAATTTTTTCAACTTCGATACCAGGATAGCTGATCAAATCAAGACTATAAAGATGAGATAGAATCTCAAAATCTTTTCTAACCTCCTTTTTATTAAGAATATCATAATAATAAGCTTGACTACGCTTACTTACGTCTTCCAATTCACCTGACATTGAATTAAGATAATCAACTATACGCTGAAGTAGTTTAATATCCTCTTCAATTTTTTTATATCTGCTAATGCTCCATGGTTCTGTTTTTCTATTAATATAATTGGAATTGTTATTAAAAAAATCTTTAAATAATGCAAGTGTTAAGTTGCCAGTATAAAATATGTGTTTATATCTTGGATAATATGATATCCATAATTTTTTTTCATATCCTAGGAAATCAAGCAGTTCATATATTTGAGTTTGAAATTCAGGCAATTCAACTATTCGGCCAAAATCTTGTACAACTCTTTTTATTAAATCACGAGTGCCTGCAACTTGTGGACTTCTACGAACACCAATATATTTATATAAATCACCTTCAGCACTTGTTACAAAAGGAAATTTATCATTTAACAAAAATGAATGGGCTATTAACTTATTGGGTAATGGCAGATTTGAAATAGTAAAGTCGTTCTGAAATCCATCCTTTTGTCTAATTGAATTGAGGTTACTATAGGTATATTTTTTACCATTAAGCAAATATGTTAAACTATATTTTGCAGCAGTAAAGTTGATACGATTATTTTGGTTTTTATTAACTTCAATTTCGCGAAAAATATCAACCACAATCCTTAATATTTCACTTTTACCAATACCATTAGGTCCAATAATAACTGTTGTATATGGACCATTATTCAATTCTGCATCATCAGTAAAGTTTAATTTTAAATCTCCAAGAAAAGGATGATTGAATAATTCAAGCGAAATTAGTTTAAACGAATGCTGAACTTTTAGTCCAGTCTGAATTTCCAAAATGAATTTCTCCCTTATTTTTTATTAAGTAATTGTGACTAAAATAATATTAAGACACCCATCTCCTACCACGTTTATCAAGATTCTGCAGATGATCAACAACAAGATTACAAGTATTATCAAAGACTGGTTTTGAAAAACTATTAGGTAAATTTGAATTTAAATTGTGCTTTATAAAACTTAATACCGATAATCTTGTGGTATCGAATTTATACCAATCCGGAACTAATAATTCATTCTTTAGCTCAATCATTTTCTTAATTAAATCCTTTGAAGCGATTTTAATTAACTGTTCTTCTTTCTTAGTCAAATCATTTTTTGATTGGCATATTAAATCAAATAGTTCTAATTCTTGTTTAGTAAGGTTTTCTCTTATATGACGCTCTTCTTCTGTTCGAAGGTTTTTTGAAAAATCAATTATTTCATCTACATAATTTTCGAATGAAGTGATTCCAGCATTATAATCATCAATAATTTTTTGTAATCTCTCAGCGAAATTTATTCTTGTTACATTATCATCAATCAGTTTTGAGAGTTTGTCTTCAATAAAAAGTTTAAGGTCTTCTATTTCTATGTGCTTGTATTTAGCTTGTTTAAATCTCTCTCTAAGTTTATCGAAATCAAACTTACTAATATCAATTTCTTTTTGATGTTTTATATTAAAACCGGTTTTAATAGCTTCTTGTTCATTTACGGTTGAAATAGACTGATCAATTATATCAGCATATTTAATCCTGGCTTTTTCTAAATCACCAGCAAACTTTTTGCGATCAAGTACTTTGCGTAAGTATCTTATGACTGCAAGTAAAGGAAATTCTAATTTGCGTTCATATATGTCTGGTTTACAAGCATCGAATAAGCTATCAACTGTATTTGAGTAAACAAAAAAATTTTTCTTGAATTCTTCATTCGATAATA
>CXWK01016822.1_pt1 | contig 22891 bp, 14 predicted proteins | sample 590851 | NCBI WGS metagenome assembly CXWK01 (sample SAMEA3498364, study PRJEB10139) | wastewater metagenome | biome: wastewater treatment plant; material: activated sludge | place: Denmark | collected 2014-08-01
ACGATCAAGCGAACCCCGGCACCCTGAGGATGGGCTCTGATCTCCTGAGCCAGTTGAAGTCCGTCTTTCCCAGGCATCAGCATATCGAGCACCGCCGCATCGTAGGGCCGGCCCTGTGCGGCAGCCTGTTCGAGCATGAGAATGGCTTCGTCGGCATGACGCGCCTGGCCGTCCTGCATTCCCCAGCCCGATACCAGATGATGAAGAATGGTGCGATTGGACTCATTATCGTCCACGATTAGAATACGGCGACCGCTCAACTCGACCGAAGGAACGATGGCCGGCGCACAGACCGCCTGCTTCTGAAATCTCGCCGTGCACCAGAACGTGGTGCCCTGACCCGGTTGGCTGCGGAGCCCGACCTCACCGCCCATGAGTTCCACCAATTGTTTGGAGATGGCGAGCCCCAGTGCCGTTCCCCCGTATTTTCTGGTGGTGGAACTGTCGGCCTGGGTGAAGGCCTGGAACAGCCGCGACTGCACGTCTTCACTAATGCCGATGCCGGAGTCCGTCACCTCGAACTTGATGATGACTTCGGAAGGGGAGTCGCGCTCCAGATAGGCCTGCAACGTGACTTCTCCTCGCTCGGTGAACTTGATGGCATTGCCGACGAAATTCGTCAGCACCTGACGCAGCCGTCCGGGGTCGCCTCGTAACGCGTTCGGCACGGCGGCATGGACGAGGCCCGTAATCTCCAGGCCTTTACGCTGAGCACGTTCCGCGAACTGAGACAACACGTCTTCAACGGTGGTGCGCAGATGAAAATCGAGATGTTCCAACTCCAACTTGCCCGCCTCGATCTTGCTGCATTCCAGCACATCGTTGATGAGCGAAAGTTGCGCTTCTCCGCATTGCTGAATGGTATTCGTGAAAGACCGTTGCTCTTCGGTCAACGGTGTCTCCAGCAACAAACTCGCCATCCCGATCACGCCGTTCATCGGCGTGCGCAATTCGTGCGTGATCATCGCTAGAAACGACGACTTCGCCCGTGCCGCGGTCTGTGCCTGCTGAAGGGCCTGATCCAACTGGCGGTTACTCTCGCGAAGACGATCAGCGGTCTCGTTGAGCGCCCGGTGGGTGGCATGCACTTCACTCAGATCAATGGCAAAAGCCCGCACGAGGCCGTGTCCGGGGACTGGGCAGAGAGTCCAGCTATAACAGGCCTCGCCTCGCACGACGTCCTGGGACGTCAAGGTTCGTCCTTCCAATAAGCAGGTCGCGACAAGCGCGGGGAGGTTGTCCGGAAGGATCTCCGGCTTTCCGGCAAGGTCGTATCCGAAGCGACCGAGTACGTCTGCCATGGCCGGATTCGCATAGACGAGATTTCCGTGGCGGTCGATTTCCACGATCGGATAGGGACTTTCCTCCGCCACTTCGGCCAGACGGTCACGATCTTTCTCCAATTCGACTTCGCGTGACACATCGCGCAAGGTCATCAACGTGGCGACGGAGGGAATTCCGGAGATGCGAAGGTGTTGCCATTCGATCACAGTGGAATTGCCGGTTTCGCTCTCATCGTGACTGGCCGCCTGGCCGGCGTGAGAAAACGGCCCGTCAGGCAGTTTCACGATTCCCGTGGCGCGAAGCGAGTCACTCAGATCGAGCCGCTGACCGAGGAGATCCGACAGCGCTTGTCCGGCACAGGCCCCCGGAGATCGCCCGAACAGACGAGCAGCGGTCCGATTCGCGAAAATAACGGTGTGCTCGGCCCCCAGAAGACAGATGCCCAGCGGCACCGCATCCCACAGCAGGGTTAAGACCTCCGGAGGCACGGTAAGGCCAGCGACGTGCTGAGGCTGAGGGGCACGTGGATGCTGAGGATGGTGCGTCACGAGCGAGCACCTACGGCAGGTTCAAGATATTGCGGGAGATCGACCTGTTCCAGCGTTGGATCCAATGCCCGAAGAATGGTGCGGGTCGGTTGGTCGGGCGGTTGGTTTTGAAGGTCGACTTCAAACGGCTCCTGTTGGCTGTGCCCTTCAGCCCCCTTGATAATTCGAATACGTGGCCGCAAACGGTCTTCATGATTCAGACCGACGACCAGGGCGCATTCATTCGTATTGAGCTTGATGAGGCTCCCGAGAGGGTAGACGCCCAGGGCCTTGATGGCGACTTCCACCAGCGTCTTCTCGTAACGGCCTTTCGCTCCAAGCACGAAGAGCTGCCGAATTGCATCGTGAGGCAGCAGGGGCGGACGGCCATGTCGCGCGCTGACTAAATCGTCATAGGTGTCCGCCAACCCCACCAGTTGCGCCAGCATGGAGACAGCTTCCTGCTTCAGGTGTTGAGGAAACCCGCTCCCGTCCTGATATTCATGATGTTGCAGGATAATGCGGGAGACCGCATCGGGGATCGAGCCCACTTGAGTCAGTACGGTGGCCGCCAATTGAGGGTGTTGCTTCATGAGGATCTGCTCCTGATCGGTCAGCGGAGTGGTTTTCCGATACAGGTTGCGCGGGAGTCGCACATAGCCGATGTCATGAAGCAGAGCCCCCAGTCCAAGAGATTCCAGGTCGGCTTCCGCACAGCCGTTTTCCACGGCAAGAATGAGGGTGAGCACGCACACATCCATGCCATGATTGGCGAGGGTGGCGTCAAATCGTCGGACTTTATCCAGACAGAACTGGATCAGCATCGCTTCCGGCTGTGCCACGATCTGCTCCAGGAGCCTGCTCACGATCGGCTTCAGGGCCGCGATCTTCGGCGGGTTAACCGCTTCGAGGTCACTGAAGACGTGTTCCACGGCTGCCATGCTTTCCCGATAGGCCGCGGCAGCCACTGCAGCGTGCGGACTCTGCTCGCTCTCCTGCGGCACGACGGCTTCAACGCTGACCGGCGGAGGTGCGTCCGGAGGAGGCACGGTGGCCGGCGCAGACGGGGCGGCGGCTCCGACGTCCAGCCCGCGTTCAGTATCGATGGTGACGACGAGGATGCCATGGCGTTTGAGTTGCACGATGTCGTCGGGATTTGAAACCAACCACTTATGGAGGAGAAACGGAGTGCGGTACCAAGGCTGATCCAAACCGGCGATAAACATGCCGACGGTGAGTTGATCGATGGGGATGTGCTTTGTCGAGGCCATATCAGCGCTGTACCTACTCCTCAGGACGGATTGAACTGAGCGCAGTCCTTCCGGTGTTTCATCTATGCTGTAGAGTTCATATCGGTTGATCTGAAGCCGGTCTTTACCTGTGCCGACCACGCAGCTCCATAGGCTCCTTCAGGTCTTGCAGCCGGCGACCGATAGAGCTGACGAGGGTGTGTCTATGCGCCTGCAGGCGCGGGGGAAAAGCATATGAGCGAACTGGTCATCTGTCGACATCCGTCCTCGTTTCTCTCGGTCGGTCTCTCGCTTCAGCTCAGCGTGCCGAAGGACGAAACGCAAGGGCAGTACGGCTCATCGGTCCTGGGGTGGAAACACCGGAGTTGGATCGTCTGTGAATGGCCGTTTCATTTGGGACAGCCGATTCCCTGCGTGAAAGGGACCCTCTGTCTGTTGCGGTATATCTACGAAGGAAAAATGATCGGATATCGCGCGGAGGTACTGGAGACGCAGATGCAGCCCTTCCCGTTTCTGCTGCTCGCATTTCCCTCCGAGCTGGAGGAGGTGCCGCTCCGGAAGCATGGACGGGTGTCGGCACAGGAGCCGATCGTGCTCTCTGCCGTGCAGGAGTATGCATCCAGCTCGCGAAATGAACCCCCGATCCGCATCGGCGGGCTCCTGAAGGATTTGAGTGCCTCCGGCTGCGCCGTTCTCATTCAACGTCCGGTCCAGGACTTTTACCTGGGGATGGCTCTGCGTGTTGAGTTCGAAATCATCGGCACCGGACACGTCAACAATCTGACAGGGGTCGTCCGAAACCTGTCACTGCAGGCCGACGGAACGCACCTCGGCCTGGAGTTCCGGTTCGACGGCAAAGAAACGATCGAGTATCGGGGATGGGGAGGATCGGTGCGGAACGCGCTTGAATCCTTCCTGCATCGGAAACACTCCTTCGAGTCCGCCTAGACTGCAGCGGTTGCCGTTGACTGGGAAGTTTTTGCCCGGTCGTTTGCGGCGACTCGTTCCCTACGCCCAGAAATCCCGTCGTTTCAATTCCTCCCGCCGCACACGTCAGTGGCATACATCTTGATTGGTATCCCGTTGCCACACCTCGTCCTGTGAGGGACGCAGGCCACGTTCAGGAGCAAGAGGGACGACAATCATGACGCTTCACGCACAGAGTGCCAAGCTCAATCCTCGCTGGTGCCTCGCGCAGGATACGATCGACCGGCAGGATATCGACCATTTGATCGAGTGGCTGCGGACCTATCCTCGCCTCACCAAAGGGGCGGTGACCCTCGACTTCGAGCGGCAATGGTCGGAATGGTTAGGGCGTCCCTATTCGGTGCACTGCAACTCCGGCTCGTCGGCCAATCTCTTGATGTATTACGCATTGCTGCGCTCAGGCAAGCTGCGCAACACAACCGTGATCGTCCCGAGTGTGGGATGGGTGACGTCCATCGCCCCGGCAATTCAATTCGGCTTTACACCCATCATGTGCGAGGCCGATCCGGATACCTTCGGCCTCGACCTCAACCATCTGGAAGACCTCTTACAACGCCATGACGCGCAGACGGTGTTACTCGTCCAGGTACTCGGAGTCCCGCATCGCATGCAGGAGCTGCAGACCCTGAAGGACCGGTACGGGTTTTATCTGCTCGAAGATGCCTGTGCCGCCATCGGCGCGGAATATGGCGGTAAGAAGATCGGCACATTCGGCGACATGGCGAGCTTCTCCTTCTATTTCGGCCACCAGATGTCCACGATTGAAGGCGGCATGGTGTCGACCAGCGACAAGCAGTTGGCGGACATGCTCTTAATGCTGCGCAGCCATGGGTGGAGCAAGGACCTCGACCAGAGCAGCCATCAGGCGTTACTGACGCAATACCAGGTTGACGATTTCCACTCGCCTTTTGTGTTTTACGAGCCGGGCTTCAATCTCCGCTCGACCGATCTCAATGCCTTTATCGGCATCGAGCAACTGCACAAGCTGGACTGGATGACCGGCCGACGGCAGGCCAATCACGAACGGTACCTGCAGCACTTGGGTAGCCGGTTTTACACTCAGCGGCCGCCGACAGGGAGCAAAGTTGCCAGCATCTCCTTCGGGTTGCTCGCAGATTCGACGGAACAACGCCGTCGGATTGTCCGGGCATTGGTTACAGAAGGGGTGGAAACGAGAATTTTCTCCGCCGGCAATCTGGGGCTTCATCCTTTCTGGATGAACCGCTACGGGAAGGCCAGCTTCCCTGTGGCAGACCGCATACATCATTGCGGCTTCTTCCTGCCCAATCACGCCTCCATGAACGAACAGGATGTGGCTCACATCGCGCGCATTGTCCTGGAGGCCGCGTGACAGCATCGTTGTATATCAGCAGCTATGTATTCACAGGGGAGCTCGTTCGATCATGACGACAGCCTCAACCCATGTGCTCGTGACCGGCGGCGCCGGTTATCTCGGCTCCGTGCTCAGCAGAGGTCTATTGGATCGGGGGTACAGGGTCACCGTCCTCGACAATTTCATGTATCGCCAGAACAGTTTGATGGACTGTTGCGACGAGGAGGGGTTTCAGGTGGTGCGGGGCGACTGCCGGGACGAACGCCTGCTGACGGATCTGCTGCGAACCGTCGACATCATCGTCCCACTTGCCGCCTTAGTCGGGGCGCCGCTCTGCGACCGGGACCGCGTCGGGGCCTACACGGTGAACTTCGAAGCCGTACAACTCCTGTGCAAACTGTCTTCTCCCCGGCAGCGGATTATTTTCCCCGTCACGAACAGCGGCTACGGAATCGGTCAACCGGGAGTGCCCTGCACGGAGGAGTCACCGCTTCGCCCCATCAGCCTCTATGGCGAGACCAAAGTGAAAGCCGAGCGGGTGGTGCTGGATCGGGGAAACGCCATCACGCTGCGCCTGGCGACGGTGTTCGGCGTGTCGCCGAGAATGCGAATGGATCTGCTGGTCAACGACTTTGTCTGGCGCGCCGTGCAGGATCGCGCCGTCGTCGTATTCGAAGGGCACTGCAAACGCAACTATATCCATATCCGGGACGTCGTCCGGACGTTTCTGCATGCCATCGATCATTTCGATGAAATGAAAGATCGTCCGTACAACGTGGGGCTGGACGATGCCAACCTGTCGAAACTCGAACTCTGCCGGGTGATCCAGCGATTGATACCTCACTTCGTCTCGTTCGAGGCGCCGATCGGCGAGGACCCGGATAAGCGCGATTACATCGTCTCCAACCAGCGTCTCCTGGCCACCGGGTTCAAGCCGGAGTGGTCCTTGGAACGCGGCATTCGTGAATTGATGAAGTGTTACACGATCATCAAAGCCGGTCAGTATGCCAATGTCTGATTCGAGAGCGGATGGACGGGGAGGGCATCGATGATTATCAGTCGAACACCGTTCCGAATGTCCTTCTTCGGTGGCGGCACCGATTATCCCGTGTGGTTCCGTGAACATGGCGGAGCCGTCCTCGCCACGACCATCGACAAGTATTGTTACATCAGCTGCCGCCGCCTGCCGCCGTTCTTCGAACACCGGTCGCGCATTGCCTATTCGCGTATCGAGCTGGTGAAAAACAATGAAGAGATCGAACATCCCGCCGTTCGCGGAGTCCTGAAGTATCTCAACATCAACGACGGCCTGGAGATTCACCACGACGGGGATCTGCCTGCGCGAACCGGCTTAGGCTCGAGCTCGTCGTTCACGGTAGGCCTGCTCCACACCCTTTATGCCCTTCAACACATCATGCCCAGCAAAGATCAGCTGGCCCAAGCGGCCATCCATGTCGAGCAGAACGTGCTTGGCGAAGCCGTCGGTTGCCAGGATCAAGTGCTCGCGGCGCATGGCAGTCTCTGCAAAGCGACGTTCTTTCAGAACGGAGAGATCGGGCATACCCCGATCATCATGCAACCCGACCGGCTTGCCGCCTTTCAGAGCCACTTGCAACTCTACTTCACAGGGTTTTCGCGGATTGCGTCGGAGGTGGCTCGCGAGCAGATCGATCGCACGAGTCAACGCAAAGCCGAACTGTTTGCCATGCTGGAAATGGTCGAAGAGGGCATCACGATCCTCACCGGCGGCGGCGACCTAGCTGCGTTTGGAACCCTGCTGCACGAAGGCTGGATGCTCAAACGCCGCTTGACGTCACGGATCACCACTCCGGCCATCGACGAGATTTACACGGCGGCCAGGGCGGCCGGCGCACTGGGCGGAAAGTTGCTGGGCGCCGGAGGCGGAGGGTTCATGCTCCTGTTTGCCAAGCCGGAGGACCATGAGCGGATTCGCAGCGCTCTGCCCGGATTGTTGCAGGTTCCGTTTAAGTTTGAAGGCCTGGGTACACAGATCGTGTTTTATCAGGAAGATCATCTCATGCTCGACGACGTGTGGGCTCACAACTCGGCTGATACGGCCTCCCAACTGAAGGCCGCGTTACTCGGAAAGGCAGCGTGAAGATGGGCCGGTTTGCGGATTGCGATGTGGTCATTCTGTGCGGGGGGCTCGGTACACGCCTGCAATCTGTCGTGACGGATCGCCCGAAATCGATGACGGAGATTCATGGCCGCCCGTTTGTGGCATGTCTCGTCGAACATTTTCTGCGCCATGGCACGCGTCGGTTTATTTTCAGCACCGGATACAAGGGCGACATGATCGAGGACTGGTTTGGCCGCCATCGAGGCGGGTATGAAACCCTGTTCGTCCGCGACCCCGCTCCGCTGGGAACGGGCGGAGCGGTCGCGCAAGCGATGAAGCTCGTTCGCAGCAATCCATTTTTGGTGCTGAACGGAGACTCCCTCTGTGAGCTCGATCCGGAGCGACTCCTGCGGTTCCATACCCGTAAACGCGCCCGCGCGACGATCGCGGTCACCCAAGCCGACTCACGGGAAGATACCGGAGCCGTCACGTTAGGGGAGGACGACCGCGTCCTGTCCATGGTGGAGAAGCCGCGCACCAGAACGACGGGCTATCACAATGCCGGCATCTATCTGTTCGATCGTACCGTCGAGGCGCTGTTTCCGAACAGTCGTTCCTGGTCACTGGAGCGCGAGTTACTTCCGCAGCTGGTCACCGAACCGTTCTATGGATTCGTCACAGCCAGCGCGCTGTACGACATCGGCACCCCCGAGCGCCTCGCGCATTTTCGCGAGGTCTGGAAAGACCCGTCAATTCATTTTCCGGTCACATCCATGCATCAGGAACAAGGATCGTTGTTGTAATGGCTCATCGGACAGTCCCGGGTTCACAGACAACGCGCCGATTGGCATTTTCATCGCGAGGTGAACGCCTGATCGGGCAGGAGATGTTCCGGGTCATGGATCGGGCTCAAGCCCTGGAGCGGCAGGGGTATCGCATCTATCATCTGGAACTCGGCAATCCCCGCATGGCTCCGCCGGGTGAAATCGTCGACGGCACCGTGCAGGCGCTCCGCGAGAAACAGCTGGGATATGCGCCGATGGCCGGCGTGAAGGAATTACGAGCCGCGTTGGCGGCTCGATACACCTCGTTGACGGGCGAGGCGCTGACCGACTCCCAGGTCGTGATCAGCCCTGCGAATCTCCTGATTCATCAGTTTCTGGACATCACTTGCAATCCCGGCGATCGCGTGGTGCTGTTCACGCCGGCATTTCCCTCCTACTGGGCCGCTGCGACGCATCAGGGACTTCAGGTCAGGCCGGTGCCGCTTTCTGAGCGCGACGGATTTCACCTGACCCGACAGGCCATCGATGACGCGCTGGCTGCCGGACCAAGGGCGATTGTCGTCAACAACGCCAACAACCCCACGGGGGCCCTCTACGATTCGACGATTCTGCGCGCGCTTGCGGCACGCTGTGAAGAGACGGGCATCTGGCTGTTAAGCGATGAAACGTACGCCGATCTGACCTTCGATGGTTCGTTCGTGACCCTCGCCTCGGCGCGAGCCGGATACGTCGTAGCGATGTCGTCCTTTTCAAAGGTGTGCTCGATCCCAGGGTTTCGAACCGGATATGCCTTCGCCCATGAGGCGGTGGCGGCAAAACTCGCGCTCTCCAATTCCACCCTCTATTCCTGTCTTCCCCTGTTTACTCAACTGGGTTGCTTGGCCGGTATGAAGGTACTCGATACCTATGCGAACGAGGTTCGATCACGCGGCTCCCGCCTCATCGGATCCTGCCACGACCGCATCAACCGCTCCGGCATCCTGCATTGCCACAAGCCGGAGTCAGGGTTTTATCTGTTTGTCGATATCGCGCGCACCGGGCTCGACGATATGACCTTTTGCCGGCGACTACTGGACGATCACCATACGGCGGTCACCCCAGGCCGTAGTTTCGGCGAAGCCTACGCGTCGTTCATTCGCATAGCCGTGTGCGGGCAGGAAGAGGATGTGCACGAAGGCCTGTCGCGTACGATCGCCTTTGCGCAACAACTGGGAGGTTGCCGTGTCCAAGCCGCTTGACGTGTTGCTGATCACCCCGCCTAGTCGGGTACAGGTGTATCAGGAGTTGAGCCGGGACTTCGCCGCCATCGAACCGCCGGTCTGGTCTGGTTTGATCGCGACCTTCCTGCGACAACACAGCTGCTCCGTGGCCATTCTGGATGCCGAGGCAGAGGGGTTGAACCACCAGCAGACGGCGGATCGGATCGCCGCCATTGCGCCGAGACTCGCGGTCTTCGTGATCTATGGGCAACAACCGTCCGCCTCCACACAATGTATGCCGGCCGGCCGGAAGGTGTGCGAAATCCTGACTGCGCTGGCCGATATTCCCACGCTCGTGATGGGGACTCACCCGTCGGCCCTGCCGAAGCGCACCCTGCTGGAAGAGCCCTATACCTATGTCTGCCAGGGAGAAGGTCCTGCCACGATTCTCGGTCTGGTGATTGCCTTACGCGCACCGCAACATTCGCTTCGCGAGGTTCCCGGCTTATGGCACATGGAGAAGGGTGTGCCGGTCGGCAATGCGCCGGCGCAACTGCTGACGAATCTGGATTGCGAGGTGCCGGGGCAGGCCTGGGATCTCCTCGACATGACCCGCTATCGCGCCCACAACTGGCATTGCTTCGGCAATCTTGAGGCGCGGGCTCCGTACGCGTCGTTGCAGACGAGTCTGGGCTGTCCCTTCACCTGTTCGTTCTGTTGTATCAATTCACCCTTCGGGACTCCCATGTTACGGACCTGGAGCCCGGACAATGTCATTGCGCAGATCGACCGGCTGGTCCGGGACTATGGCGTCACCAATATCAAAATCCCCGATGAAATGTTTGTGCTGAATCGGCGGCATGTGATCGGCATTTGCGATCGCATCATCGAACGAGGATACCGGCTCAATATCTGGGCCTACGCCCGGGTGGACACGGTCCAGGACGAAGTGTTGGCGAAACTCGCGCGGGCGGGATTTACCTGGCTGGGGCTCGGCATCGAATCCGGAAGCCAGCATGTCCGCGACGGCGTCGAAAAGGGCCGCTTCGTCGAACGGGACATTGTGGCGACGGTCGACAAGATCCGCTCGTACGGCATTCATGTAGCGGCCAACTATATCTTCGGCCTACCGGACGACACGATGGAGAGTATGCGCGCGACCTTGGACTTGGCCCTCACGCTGAATACGGAATGGGCCAACTTTTACTGTGCCATGGCCTACCCCGGCTCGCCGCTGTATGACCTGGCGAAGCAGAAGCACTGGACGCTGCCGGATGATGAAGGCGGCCCCGGATGGATCGGTTATTCGCAACATGCTTACGAGTGCTCTCCCTTGCCGACCGACAGCCTCACGGCCACACAGGTGTTGGCGTTCCGGGATCGCGCATTCATGGAGTATTTCACCCATCCGGACTATCTCGGCATGCTCCGGCAGACATTCGGAGCGCAGGTCGCCACCCATGCAGAGGGCATGTGCCGGCACCAGGTCCGCCGTCGTCATCACGATGTGGTCACCGATGCAGTTGCGTAGCGACAGAGAGGGGAAAGGAGCGGTCATGATCAAGGTTGCAGACTTCATCATTCATACATTGGCGGAGCGCGGAATCGACAAGATGTTCGTGGTCTACGGCGCCGCCAACGGCGACCTGATCGATGCGTTTACACGCACCGCCGCCACGGAATACGTCGCCGTCATGCACGAGCAGGCCGGCGGGTTTGCAGCCGAGGCCTATGCAAAAGTGAAGGGCGTGCCCGGTGTAGCCATCGCCACCAGCGGACCGGGCGGGATGAATCTTCTCACGGCGATGGGCAACTGCTTTTATGACTCCGTGCCCTGCGTCTTTATGACCGGCCAGATCAATTCCCGGTTCCTCCGGCCCGATCCTGCCATTCGCCAGATCGGATTCCAGGAGACCGACATCGTCGCCATGGCGGCTCCGGTCACGAAGTACGCGAAAATGATTCTGAAGCCCGAAGATGTTCGGTATGAGCTGGAGAAAGCGCTGTGGCTTTGCCAGGAAGGACGGCCGGGACCGGTACTGTTGGATATTCCCCTCGATGTCCAAAAGACGATGATCGATGCCAAGAAGCTCATCGGCTTCGAGCCCCCGGCCGCCGTGAGTTTCGACCTCACGGTGGTCGATGAGCAGATCTCCCGGTTTATCACCGAGCTCCAACATGCTGAACGACCGGTCATTCTCGTCGGCGGCGGCGTCCGCCTCGCGGATGCCCAGGATGACGTGCGCGCCTTGGGACGGCGGTTGAACGTGCCCTGTTTTCCGACCTGGAATGCCTTGGACGTGATCAGCTCGGACTATGAAAACTACGGCGGCCGGGTCGGCACGTACGGGGGAGCCGGCCGGAACTTCGGAATTCAAAACAGTGACTTGCTGCTGTCGATCGGCAGCCGTATCTCCGGCCGCATTACCGGCGGCAATGTCCAAAGCTTTGCGCGCCAGGCCAAGAAGTTCCTGGTGGAAATCGATCCGGCCATGGTGCAACGGAAGTTTCAGCAGGTTCCTTTCGATGTGAACATTCTCTGCGACGCCAAGGTGTTCACTCAGCGCCTGTTGATCGCCCTCGATCGGCGGAGCAAACCATTGCCGAACTATTCGGGCTGGACAGAACGGGTGATGGAATGGAAACGCCAGTACGATCCCGTCCGGCCTGAATTTTTCGCCCAGCGTGAGCGGGTGCACCCCTATGCATTCATGCGTCGCCTTTCCGAAAAGATGGGTGCCACGGATATTCTCGTCGGGGATTGCGGCGGCAATATCGTCGTCAGCAACCATGCCTTTGAAACCAAATACGGGCAGCGGAATCTCACGAACAACGGCAACTCTCCCATGGGATTCTCGTTTGCCGGAGCGATGGGTGCCTGGTTTGCCGCGCCAAGCCGTCAAGTGGTCTGCACCATCGGGGACGGGGGCTTCAACATGAATCCTCAGGAACTGCAGACCTTCATCAATTACGGCGTCAAAGTTAAAACCTTCATTCTCAATAATCACATTTACGGAATCACCAAGGCCTACCAGGAGACCAATTTTCAGGGCCGCGCGGAGGCCTGCGGGCCGAAGGGCTACAACCCTCCCGATTTTCTGAAGATCGTGCAGGCCTACGGAATCAAGACGGTGGCCATCCACAACCATGCCGAGATGGATGCGAAGATTGAAGAGGTACTGCAATTCGACGGGCCGGTGGTCTGCGATGTGGACATGCATGAATTCCACACCTACGAGCCCAGGATCTTCGGATGGAAGACGCCCATCGAGGATATGTATCCCTATCTGCCTCGTGAAGAATTTCGAGCCAACATGGTTATCGAACCGGCTGAGGGCTGGATGAACCCGGAATACCCGGACGTCGTTCGCCGGAACGATCGGTCACAGCCGTAAGGGGACTGATATGTCGCAAGGTGCACGTGAGACAAACCGAGTGACTCCGCTGGACGTTGAGTACTACCAATTCTGCCGCGAACAGCTGCGTCCCTATTTCGGTCGGGTGATGTGGGCATCGCAAGGACTCCCGCTTCGCCACGTAGTGATGCAGGAACTGGTGCGGCTGGAGGCCTCCCGGCAAGGTGCAGGTCCGTTTCATATTCTTGAGGTGGGATCATGGGCCGGGGGATCGGCTATTACGTGGGCCGAGGCGTTGACCCGGCATCATCGAGCCGACGGCCGTGTCGTCTGTGTGGATCCCTGGAAGCCGTATTTCGATGTGAAGAAGCGGCCGGACGCGGCCGTGTACCGTGAGATGTCCGACGCCTTGGCCAACGATACGATCTACGAGTTGTTTCTGCATAACATCACCACTGCCGGCCATGCGGGGCTGGTCCTTCCGCTTAGAGGGGCCGCCACAGCCATGTTGCCGGCCCTTCCGCGGAACTATTTCGATCTCGTCTTTGTCGACGGCGACCACTCCTATGCGGCAGTGCTGGCGGATATTCAGGCGGCCGGGGGCCTGATCAAGGATGGGGGCGTCTTGTGCGGTGACGATCTGGAACGTCAATCATTCGAAATCGACCAGGCCTATGCCCGCACTCAGATCGAGTCGGACTACATTCGCGATCCGCGATCGGGGCACGAATATCATCCCGGCGTCACGTTGGCCGTGGGGGAACTCTTCGGTGAAGTGTCCCAAGTGGCAGGGTGCTGGGCGGTGAGAAAACGCGGCACTGGTTGGGAACGCTTCGACATGTCACCGGCGCGCTGTTCTGAGGATCGTATTCCCGCTCATCTCATTCGCCGGGACCCCACGGTGGATCAGGAGTTTCAACGCTGGCGGGAACAACGAAGCCGACCGGCGAGTGTGGCTGTGCCCAGGGGAGCGGAACGCGGCGAACAGGTCCGGACTGCTTCGGCAGTTTCCAGAGCTTCTGTCGCCGCTCCTCGGCAACGAGCCCTGTTGATTCAATTGGATTTCCAAACCTGGGCCACCGCACGCCCTTGGACCTATAGCGCAGCTTTCGGTGTGCAGGAAGGTTTGCGGGCGAACGGCGTCGAGTGTGTCACCGTGCCGGCAATCGCCGAGAACGCCTGCTCCACGCCTGCGTCATGGGTCTACCATGCCAGGAAGGCCCTGGCCGGTCAGCACTTCGATCAGGTATGGCTCTGGCTCATCCATACGCCTCTCGACCAGGCTACGCTGGAATGGGTCGCTCAATTGGCGCCGGTGCGAGTCGGGGTCCTCATGGAGTCGCTTCGCTACGATGCGGACGACTATTCCTGGGCGCCACAGTTGAAAGGTCGTGCCGCACACTTGGAAGCGCAACTTCCCTATTTGACCCATGTGCTGGCGCCGGACGAGCAGGATGCCGCCGAGCTCCGGACGCGTGGATTCGCCAACGTGCTCTGGTGGCCGCCGATGGTTCCGGAACGGTTCATCGTTACTCCCGCCGGCGCTCCGACCCAGCCACAGGCTGTCTTCCATGGAACGCCGTATGGGCGGCGACAGCATTGGGTGAGTGAGCCATCACTGAGCAGGCGTCTGCAATACGCGAAAGGGGCTCAGCCTCCTACGAACAATCAGCAGTTGTTCGATCAGTTGCAGCAAGTCGCGGCCCAATACCTGGCAGAAGGCCATGCAGTCACCGACGAGGCTATCCGGGAATATGCCCAATCCTTGCAACAGATCCGCCTCGCCGAATTCAACGAGTGGATGGGGCACCTGGCTCAATGGCCGGCTATCGTGAACCTGCCGAGCCTCGCCAAATTTTATGGCGGACGGGTCATCGAAGCCATGGCGGCCGGTCGACCGGTGATCTCCTGGGACATTCCCGGGCATCCGAAGAACAGGGGACTCTTCGAACCGGAGAAAGACATCCTGCTGTTCCCCCAGGATGCGCCTGAAGCCCTTGCCGGGCAGATCGACCGGATTCTGCATGATCGCGCATTGGCCGAGTCCCTGGCTCAGCGGGCGCAGGGCAAGATCAAACGGTATCACACAGCCGAACGACGCCTTCAGGGAACCTTGGAGTGGATTCGCACCGGACAGACTCCGGACTATGGCTTGTCGGAACAGGCAAACTCCCCATCCGCAGCCCAGACCACGGTTCCGGCGCCTGCAGCTCAATCCTCGCCGTCCGCCACAGGGTTGCCGACGGCAGACCCGATTTCCCACCCATCAGCCAAGGTGTCTATGGATCAGAATGCCTTTTATGTAGACCTATTCGTGAACAAACCGGCTTGGTCGACACCCGAACCGAACGCCGATGAAGCGGCGCGCTGGTCGAAGATTGCGTCGTTCCTTGAACATGTCGTGCGACAGACGCGGCGCGAGACTCCCGGTCGCACGCTACGGATTCTCGATGTGGGTTGTGGCCGGGGATGGCTGACGAATCTGGCGACAGTCTATGGGACCTGTGAAGGCATCGAGCCGGTGGCCGGCGTGGTCGAGCATGCGCGTCGGATGTTTCCCCACATTCGGTTCGAGGCGGGCACACCCGAGACGGTGTTGGCCAGGCCGGACTTCATGCCGTTCGATATCGTGCTCTGTTCAGAAGTCATTGAACATGTCCCCCATCCAGAGAAGCCGGGGTTCGTCAGCCAACTGGCGCAGCTCCTCACCAGTGAAGGCTATCTCATTCTGACGACTCCGCGCGGGGATGTGTGGGAAGAATGGCGACGCATCGCTCCGCCCAATCAGCCCGTTGAGGATTGGGTGACGGAGCAGCAGCTGGGCCAACTATTGGCCGACGGTGGCTTTCATCATTTGGGGCTGGAACGCATTCCGATCGAAGTGCCTTCCCTCCGGTATTTCCCGGCGGCCACCGCCCATGACTATCGAACCAAGACACTCATGCCCATTTATCAGGTCTGGGCCTGCCGTCGCACGGCGGCGACGGGGACGCACCCGGTGCCGTTTACACGACGACCGATGGTGTCGGTGATTGTGCCGACCCATAATCGACCGGACCGTTTGCGCATGGCCTTGGAGAGTCTCAACTCTCAGCAGTACCAGGATTTCGAAGTGATCGTGGTCAATGACGGCACGACTCCGGTCGAATCCGTTGTCGCTGAGATGAACTGTGCCGGACGAACGACGCTTGTGAATCATGACCGCAACCGGGGACTGGCAGGGGCGCGCAACACCGGCCTTCGCCATGCCACCGGGACCTACGTCGCCTATCTCGATGACGATGACCGCTTCCTGTCCGATCACCTGGGCACGCTCGTCGCCTTTCTCGAACGTGGCACCCATCAGGTGGCCTACACCGATGCCTGGCGTGTCACCGAACAAGAAGCGGGAGCCGAATTGCGTCGTGACCGGCCCTACTCCTATGAGTTCGATGCTCAGCGTCTGCTTGTTCACAACTATATTCCGGTGCTCTGTCTGATGCACCGGCGGTCCTGCCTCGATGAGGTGGGCTTGTTCGACGAAAGTCTGTTCGTCCATGAAGACTGGGATCTCTGGATCAGGCTCGCCACCGTCTATCCTTTTGCGCACATCGCGCAGACGACCGCAGAGTACACGTGGAGAACCGACGGCTCATCGATGACCAGTCACGATCACGATGCCTTCTGCCGCACCACCGATATCATTTATCGAAAATACTTTCCGTACGTGGCGGCGCAGCCGACAATGCTGGAGGCACAACGACACCATTTGGCGGGGCTGAAGGGCCGGGCGAAGAAGCCATCGTATGCCTGCTCGATCGTTATTCCCGTCTGGAACAATGCGGCCTTGACCCGGCAATGTCTGACGGCGCTGGCGGAGGTCACCGACGACGTGACCTATGAAGTGATTCTGGTCGATAACGGATCGACGGACGGCGTGCAGGATTTTCTCCGGACGCTCGGGGGTGACGTACAAGTGATCCGTAACGAAGAGAACCTCGGATTTGCCAAGGCCTGCAATCAGGGCGCGCGGGCGGCACGCGGCGAATTCCTGGTGTTTCTGAATAACGACACGATTCCATTGAAGGGATGGCTGTCGGCGCTGGTCGAGGACATCCGCGCCCACGCGGATGTGGCAGTGGTGGGCAGCAAACTCCTCTTCGAAGACGGGTCGATCCAACATGCCGGCGTTGCCTTCTCACGTGAATGTCTGATGCCTTACCATATGTATCGCGGAGGGCGCGCCGAGGCGGCCTGTGCAAACAGACGGCGCGAATTGCAGTGCGTCACCGCCGCCTGCATGCTCGTGCGTCGTCGTGTTTTCGAGCAGGTGGATGGATTCGACGAAGGCTATCGAAACGGGTTTGAGGATGTCGATCTCTGTCTCAAAATTCGGAAGCAAGCGTGGAAGATCGTCTATCAACCCAAGAGTGTGCTCTATCACCTGGAAAGCAAGACACCGGGCAGGAAAATACATGAACTCGACAACAGCCAACGCCTCCGGGAGCGCTGGGGCGACTGTTGGTGGCTGACGGATGAAGATCTCCTGCACTTTGAGGACGGATATGCCCTTCACACGCATGTCACCGACGGCATGCTGAGCTATCGTCTTCAACTGATTGTCGATCCGGAGATCAAAGCCCAGCGCGAAATCCTGGCTGACGTGCAGCGAGCCGCCCATCGTCAGGACATCACAGCCGTCTCCGCCTTCCTCGCGCGCGTGGATGAGTGGCCCGCCGACCCATGGATCCTGCGTTGGGGGGTGCTCGTCTGTCTCGGGGTCGCCCAACCCCAACTGGCTATTCCATTCTGGCGACGCATCCTCACCTTCGAGGAAGACGCCTATGCCCGTATCGGACTGGCGAAACAAGCGCTGGAAACAGGTGCGTTCGATGAGGCGGACTTCCATTTGACGGCGCTGCTGCAACAGGACCCTTCGCATGGAGAAGGTTGGCTGCTGCGCGGGATCGTGGCCATGCAACGCAACGCGTATCAACAGGCGGAAGAGGCGTTCGAGCGGGCGAAACTCTCCGGTGCCGATTCACGCAAAGCCTCCTTGGGCATCGTCATGGCGGCGATGGGTGCCGGGCGGGCCGAAGCAGCCTGGTCGCAATTGATGGCCCTTTGTGCGAATGAGCCGGACGACGAAGAATGTATGCATTGGCTGCTCCGATGCGGAACCATGCTCCAACGGTGGGAGGCGGTCGCCTCGCGACTCGCGGCATTTGTCGCCCGCAATCCGGGCAATGTCGCCATGCGGTTTGCCTTGGCAGGGGTGCTCTTGCGATCCGGACGGCGAGGGGACTCGCAACGAGAATTCGAACGGCTGCGCGCACTGTCCCCGACATTCGAAGGAATGGACGAACTGGCCAGGCAACTGGCCGAGGCCGAGGGCCAACTGGTTCCAGACCATGCTGCATGAGTCCACACAAAACAGCCGGGCGATGCTGATCCAACTGGCCAGATTAGGAGATCTGGTGCAGTCCCTTCCTGCGATCGAAGCCTTGGTGGATGCCGATCCTGAAACGCCATTGGATGTCCTTTGTTCGGCCCCCTTGGCAACGGTCCTTGGTGAAGCTCGAAACATCGGCCGTGTCATTCCCTGGGATGGCGCGCGATGGCGGGCCTGGGGCGAGCAGTGGTCGGAAGACCCGCACGGAACTCTTCGCGCCGCGCAGGCGTATCTTGCAGGGCTCGGGGAGAGCACCTACGGCCGGATCTACCCGCTGAATCAACACAACCGTAGCCTTCTGCTGACGCATCTATTTTCCAGCCCGAGTGTGCGCGCGGATTGGGACGACCGTTCAGAGGCGCGCATACGTCCATGGGCCGAGTATCTCCGGCAGATCGCGACACGCCGTGGGAACAATCGGGTGCATCTGGCCGATGCCTGGTGCGGCATGAGTGGAGTCAGGCCACGAGGTCGGGCGCCGCTCTTCCAGCCTCCGGCCGTCGAGCTTCCCGACGACCTCGCTCCCATCGGCGAACGGCAGGGTCTCTGGATCGCGTTGGTCACCGGCGCAGGAGAGACGGATCGTTGTGTCTCACCGGCCACATGGGGCCGATGGACCAAAGAGTTTCTGACACAGACAGACGCAGGACAGGTCGTGCTGATCGGAAGCGGACGCGAGCGTGAAACCGGACAGGCCATTCTCGAATTGATTCCCACGTTGCTCCAAGGGCGTGTCTGGGACGCGACCGGCCGCACAAGCATCCCTCAGTTGATGAAGCTCCTCCACAAGTGCCGATGGGTAATCGGAGCCGACACCGGTCCGCTTCATTTGGGGACGTTGATGGGAAGTCGAGCCATAGGATTCTATTTTTCTCATGCCCGGGTGCACGAAACCGGCCCATACGGAGAAGGGCATTGGGTGTATCAACATGCCACGCAGGCCCCGCCTGACAGCTGGCCCATCAGGGAAAGTATCGCGTTGATCTGCGACGACCAGCGTCGTGCGGCGGCCGATTGGACTCTCTGGAGGAATCGTATGGACCACTGGGGGACGAGTTTTGATGACGGTTCAGAGCAGGAGCGCGTCGAGGGCGCCCGCGCGACTGTCTGGCGAACCCTCTCGCCAACCCTGTGCGAATCGGTTGCCGCATGAATATGTTCAACGACAACGTTGCCCGGTTGGCCCTAAGGGATGAGCCTCTCGCTGCGGCGGTGAAGGCCTCGGCGGGCGGCGCACTCACGATCGAGCCGGCGCGGAGCGGCGTGCCTTCGGCGCGACGATCCGGCCGGTGGATTCACAGCGCCTATGATCCGCTCCGCGAAGCGGACACCTGGGCCGAAACCCATGCGCCCGCCTGTCGGGAAGGTGAAACCGTCGTCGTGGCCGGCGTCGGGCTGCTGTACCACGTTGAGGCACTTCGGAAAAGACTGGCGTCGGACATTGTGGTCGCGGTGCTGATCTCCGATCTCAACGAATTTCATGATGCGCTCGTCGCACGGCCCCTCGGATCATGGACCGACCACATTCTCTGGCTCTCCGGAACGCCGGTCGAGATCGCTGACCGGCTGAGCAAGACGGGCCGCGCCCTGCGCTGTCTGTCCTATGCTCCGGCCACACACACGGATTCAGACTTCCACAGTGCGTTCGAGGAAGCCTTACGTCGCGGAGTCGCGCGACAGGCGGGTGGACAGCTGACGATTGCGCTGGTGGGGCCCATTTACGGCGGTTCGCTGCCGATTGCGCGTTATGTGAGACGGGCTCTGGAAACCCTCGGGCACAAGGTGCACTGGATCGATCACAGTGTGCATGCGTCAAGTTATGAGGCGATGGGGACGCTGAAAGATGCGCGCAATCGCCAACTGATGCAAGGTCGCATGGCCGAAGTCTTGAGCCAATGGACCTTGGCCTCTCTGGCCGAGTCACCTCCCGACCTCGTCTTGTCGCTGGCTCAGGCCCCGTTGACGTTGCCGGTGCTCGAACATCTCCGCAAGAAGAAGTTGCTGACCGCCATGTGGTTCGTGGAGAACTATCGCCACTTGACCTATTGGCAACAGATGGCGCCGGGGTATGACTACTGGTTCGTGTTTCAACGGGGGGCCTGTCTCGATGCCTTCCGGCAGGCGGGTGCTCGGCAGGTCAGCTTTCTGCCCATGGCGGCCGACCCCGAGCTGCATCGCCCGATGGATCTGTCGGATGAGGAACGGCGCACCTATGGTGCGGATGTCTCCTTCGTCGGCGCAGGGTATCCGAATCGCCGGCGTCTGTTCCCGGCACTGTTGCGCCGACCCTGGTCGTTCAAACTCTGGGGGAACGAGTGGGACGGAGCCGACGAGCTCCAATCCGTCCTCCAACTCAACGGCGCACGGATCGATACGGACACCTGCATGAAGGTGTTCAACGCCACGGCGATCAATTTGAATGTCCATTCCACGACCGGCGCGGGCCTTGATCCGCAAGCCGATTTCGTCAATCCACGGACCTTTGAACTGGCAGCCTGCGGCGCCTTTCAGTTCGTCGATTCTCGCTCCCAGTTGCCGGAATTTTTCACCGACCGGGAGTTAGTCTCGTTCCGGAACTTCGATGACATTCCCGGACTCGTGGGGCAATGGCTCGGAGATCCGGCGGCTCGGCAAGCCATGGCCGCTGCCGCCCGCACACGTGTCTTGGGCGCGCATACCTATGTGCATCGGATGCGGGACTTGTTGGGACACATCGGATTGTCTCAGCCCGATCGAGTCGGGGCCGTGCTGCGAGGAGACCGACAGCAAGAAGCCCTGCTCTCGCGTTGCGCCGGAGATGCGCCGCTGGAATCGCTGCTCAAGGCCTTTCCTGCCGGACAGCGGGTTGAGTTGAAGGATGTCGCCGCACGAATTCGCAGCAAAGGCTCGACCGCGACACTCAAGCGGGAAGAATTGATGGTGCTGATGTTGGATGAATACCGGAGCGAGACACGCGATCTGTTATGAGCAAGCAAGTGCTTCTCATCAATATCACCCGGATGGGCGATCTCGTGCAAATGGGCACGTTGCTGCAGCGCCTCCAGTATGAGTGGCCGGGAGCCGCCGTCGATCTGGTCGTGGATCGACGCTTCGCTCCGATCGCGAAACTCCTGCCTCATCTCCGACACATCATCGAGTATGACTTTCATCGCCTGGTCGACGAGAGTCGCGCACAAACGAAGGATGTCGTGACCCTCTACCGTGAGATGACAGGCTGGGCGGCGCCGTTAATCGAGGCCCGGTACGACCGCGTCGTAAATTTGACCTTCAATCGCCGGAGCGGACTGCTGGCCTCCTACGTCGGCGCCAAAGAGATTCGAGGCATCGCGGCTCCGAAAGACGGGGACGTGGCCATCCATAACCCGTGGATGGCCTATTTGACCGATGTGCACAGTCAACGGCAGTTCAATCACTTCAATCTGGTAGATATCTACGCCTTGGGCGGAAGCGGTACCGGACCCTTTGCACCCTTGTCGCTCGACATTCCTCCGGGCACGGCGCAATGGGCACGTGATTTTGTTGCACCGTACGGCGGACAACGGATGCCCTGGACGGCGGTGCAAGTCGGGGCCAGCGATCCTATGAAGGCCTGGCGACCGGAACTCTTCGGGCAGACCCTGGCCGCGCTGAGTCGGCAGACACCGGTCGGATATGTCTTTATCGGGACGGAGAGCGAGCGGAAGGCGATTGAAACCGCACAGATGGCCTATCGGCAAGCCGGTGGCCGCGGGCCTCTCTGCGACGCGGTCGGACGGACCACGCTGCCTCAGCTCGCTGCGGTGCTGGCCCAGTGCCGGCTCCTGTTGACCAACGACACCGGCCCCATGCACCTCGCAGTAGGAGTGGGCACTCCGGTGATCGATCTCTCGGTCGGGCATGTCGACTTTCGCGAGACGGGTCCCTATGGACCGGGGCATTGGATCGTCCAGCCGGATATGGGGTGCGCGCCCTGCGGATTCGATCAGGTCTGTTTGCACCACGCCTGCAAGGATCGGCTGGTGCCGGATCAAATTGCCGCGCTGTGCCTGCATGTGCTCAATGGAGGCGCATTTCCAGAAAAATTAACCGGCATCAAGATCTATCGGTCCCGCGTGGATGAGGACGGGCTGGGAAGCACTGAACTTCATGCAGGACGGGAAGATCCCACGGTCAGCTGGTATGGCCGATTCTGGCGGCGGTTCTGGTTCGAGCAATTTACGGGTCGTCCCAGTCTGGTACCCATGGTTTCGGAGCCTCCGCCCGACTGGAAGGAGAGCATGGCACTCCTGGATCGGCTTATGCCTCTCGCNNCCGTTGCCGATCAGTACCCTGCAGCAGATGCAGCTTGAGGAGAGCGGGGAGCGTCAGACGGTTGTGGCGCTCAGTCTCCAATCCCCGGCGACCGCATCCCTGGCGGTGGCCCTCGTGCGAGATACGCACAATGACGACGGCCACGAACTCACCGGCATGGCTGAATGCCGGCTCGCAACCTATCGACGCTGGCGGAAACGACTGCATACGGTCGCGGCCGGCTTCCGCTCGTTCAACACAGCCCAGGGGTTCGCACCGCGTGGAACCACGGTAGCCATTCCCATGGCGCGTATCGGGTAGCGGCAGAAGACGTACGTTTGACACTCGGCTAAAGGAGTCCGATCATGCATATCACCCTCGACGGCGAAC
>CXWK01004029.1_pt1 | contig 22872 bp, 23 predicted proteins | sample 590851 | NCBI WGS metagenome assembly CXWK01 (sample SAMEA3498364, study PRJEB10139) | wastewater metagenome | biome: wastewater treatment plant; material: activated sludge | place: Denmark | collected 2014-08-01
GTTCGGGGAAGGGGAGAGACATCATGACCTCGCGAGCCCAATCCGTGCTTCAACAGGCATTGACCCTGCCCGCCGACGAGCGCGCCGATGTGGCGGCCGAGTTACTCGCGAGCCTGACGGACGACTCGGTCCCGATCTCCGACTGGCACCGGGAAGTACTTGAGGAACGGCTGGCCGAGCTGGCCGCCAATCCTACCGCCGGCAGATCCTGGGATGCCGTGCGCGCCGACCTCACTCGAACCTCAACCAGCAAGTAGCGGGTCATGATCGACCTGACGGTCCGGCCTCTCGCCGAGGCGGACATCGCCTCCGCACACTTCCTCGTAGGGCGGCCTGGGTCTCAAGGCCGCCAAGGTCCGCGGCGTTGAGGGTCACGCCGCGCTACGAGATGCGCTGCACGCCGCGCTACGAAATGCGCGCCCGTGCTCCCCGTAGGGCGGCCTGGGTCTCACCCCTCGACCAGGCTCGGGGTGACCTGAGCTTCGTCGAAGGTCAAGGCCGCCATTATTCGTGACAGTTGACAAAGACAGATTAACTGTCTAGTATCGCTGGCGTGGACAGCGCGAAGACCTTCACCCTGGACGAAATCGCCGCCCTGGCCGAGTTGCCGCGGCGGACGGTGCGGTATTACATCCAGTGCGGCCTGATCGATCGCCCGCAGGGCATCGGCAAGGGCGCCTCGTACACCCACCACCACGTCGAGCAACTCCTGGTCGTGCGCAAGTGGCAACTGGCCGGGCTGTCGCTGGAACGGATTCGCGAAGTCCTCGAAGCGCCCACAAGCGGCGTGCTGCCGCCCGCACCGCGGCGCGCGGGCACCGTAGAGGTCTGGAGCCACCTGGTGGTGGCCGACGGCGTGGAGGTGACCCTTGAACCGGGTCGAGCCGGACTGACCCCGGAACAAGTGCGCGCATTCTTCCGCGCGGTCACCCGCGCGTACCAACAACTTCACGAGAGCGAGGACAAGGAATGACCCGTGCCACCCTGTATGAGACGTCCATCGACGCGGTCCTGCACGACCTGCTCTCCGAAGTCACCGTGCGGCAGGTCTACTGCAACGACGAACCCGTCAACATCGAGGCGGTCTACACGTTCCCGCTCCCACTCGACGCCGTCCTGCTTGATTTGCGTGTCGAGATCGGCAGCCGCGTCCTGACCGGAGTCGTCGTCGGCAAGTCGTCGGCAGAGAAGCAGTACGAAGACGCCATCGAAGCTGGCGATTCCGCCGTGATGCTCGAAGCGATCGAGCCGGGCCTCTACACGATCAACGTCGGGAACCTCCTGCCGAAAGAGACGGCCACGATCACGTTCCGCTACGCACTGGTCTATCGCTGGGTGGGCGACACACTACGCGTCATGATTCCGACGACAATCGCGCCACGGTTTGGGAAGTCGCCTCATGCGCCGCAACAGGCACCGGAATCTTCGCTCCTGGTCGAGAACAAGTTTTCGCTCAAGGTGGTGGTGCACGGCAGCCTGCGCGACGCGCAGTTCACATGTCCGTCGCATATGGTGACGCTCACGTCGTTGCCCGACCGCACGGAAATCGCGCTGAAGCAGGGCGAGGCCGTGATGGATCGCGACCTCATTCTCACCGTGAAGGCTCCCCAGTCCACACGCAGCTTCGCGATGAGCGGCGCAGACGGTGACGGCACCGCCGCGATCGCCAGCTTTCAACCGCTGTTCCCAGGTCTGCGACAGCCGCGCGCGCTGAACCTCGCGATCGTGATCGACTGTTCCGGATCGATGCAAGGCGACTCCATCACACAGGCCAGGCTCGCGTTGGACGGCATTCTGCGCGCCCTGCAACCGCGCGACCGAGTGGCCATCGTGGCCTTCGGCGAAAAAACCAAAGTCCTCTCGGATCGGTTGCTTCCGTGCAACGAGATCAATCTTGCCGCCGCCAGGCAATTTGCCGCAGAACTTCAGGCGGATATGGGCGGCACTGAAATCAGCCACGCACTTGATGTGGCTCGTGCGGCGACGATGGATTCGGAGCAGGCGGATTTGTTCGTGGTCACCGATGGGGAAGTGTCAGCGTGGGAAGGGGTCGTGGGGCAGGCCAGACACTGGAAACGACGGGTGTTTACGGTGGGCGTCGGGAACTCGGTCACCGAGGCGTTTGTGCGACAGTTGGCCGAAGTCACCGGCGGCGCGTGTGAATTGGTGTCACCGCAGGAGGGGATGGCGGACCGCGTGATTCGCCACGCCGAGCGCATGCGGGCGCCGCACGCGAAACGCGTGTTGGTGCACTGGCCCGAGGGTGCGCAGGGCATGACCCCGAAGCAATTTGGCGCCGTCTTCGAGGGCGACACCGTGATGGCCAGCGCGCAGTTCAGCCGCGCCGGTGTCGCCGGCGCTGTGACGCTGGAGATTGAAACAGACGACGGCGACGTCTTCCGCCAGGAGGTGGCGATGTCGCCGGCCGCACAGTCAGCGGAGTCCACTGACTCCATCTCGACCGTGGCTCGACTCGCGGCGTCAGCGCGGCTGGGTGAACCGGGTCCTGCAGACCCGGCGAACACTGCGGTCCGTTATCAACTGATCAGTGACTGGACCAACTGGCTCGTCATCGCCGAGCGGGCTGAGGGCGAGAAGGCGCAGGGCATCCCCGCGATCCGCAAGGTGCAGCAGACGATGGCGGCCGGGTGGAGTGGGATTGGGTCGGTGATGGCGCCAGACATGGCGGCGGGCATGGAGACAACCAGCGAATTCTTGATTAGTCACCAGGCGCTGAAGTCGCCCCCGCGTGCCTCGAGGCCGACGGACTTCCCGGGTGCTCGCATGCTTCGCAAGCTGTTAACGAGGGCCCCGCGTGACCGCCGGCCGAAGGCGTTCCGTCTGCTTCTGGATCTGATCGAGCGTGATCCGTCCAGGTTGGATCCGCACCGCGCGCTTGAGCTGCTGAATGACGCCGGCCTCCGCGCCGAGTGTGAGGACCTCCTTCAGCGCGGCGCCAGTCTCGGCCTTGACCCAGAGGTCATCGCCGCGATCTTCCTCGCTCGCCTCGTTGGCGGCCCACTGCGCGAGTTCCTGTCGCCGTCGGCGCAACGTGGCGCCGCCTCGCTTCAGGACTACGCCGAGGAATGGCTCATGCGCATCGCTGCGAGCCGAGACCTCTTCGCGCAAGTCGAGCAACGGGTGCACGCCCTGAGCGCCACCCCGGCCGGGCGGCGGTCCTCGTAGGGCGGCCACCGTCCTCGTAGGGCGGCCTGGGTCTCAAGGCCGCCAAGTGCCGCGGCGTTGAGGTTCACGCCGCGCTACGAAATGCGCGTCCGCGCTCCTCGTAGCTCGGCCATCCCCTTCGTAGGGCGGTCATCCTCCTCGTAGGGCGGCCTGGGTCTCAAGGCCGCCAAGTGCCGCGGCGTTGAAGTGCACGCCGCGCTACGAAATACGCGTCCGCGCTCCTCGCAGGGCGGCCACCGTCCTCGTAGGGCGGCCTGGGTCTCAAGGCCGCCAAGTGCCGCGGCGTTGAAGTGCACGCCGCGCTACGAAATGCGCGTCCGCGCTCCTCGTAGGGCGGCCTGGGTCTCAAGGCCGCCAAGGGCCATCTCGAGCGCGTCCAGGATCCTGACCATCGCCAGGGTGTCGAGCGCGCAGTACGCCTCGAGGTCCTGGCGGACCTTGGCGACATCGACGGGAGGCTCGTGGCCCGGCGCGGGCCCGAAGGCCATGCGCAGGAACGACTGCGAGGCCGTGGCGCCGTCGGCGATCGCCATCCCCTCGTAGCCCATGCCGGTGAGCGCGGGCAGGACGGCCTTGATAGAAGTGCTGCCGTGCTGCAGCGTGTGATACACGTCAAACGCCTTGAACGGCGCGTGCAGGTCCACCACGCGTGCAACGATCTGCTCGATCCACGGCGCATGCGCGGGGAAGTCGCGCGCCAGTTCGGCCAGGCGCCCGGTCTCAAACCCCGCGAAGTAGACGACGATGGAGCCGGCGGACTCGAGGTAATGGTGCATCCACTGCAAGAGCTGCGGGCGCGGATCAGAGGCGTCGTCTGCCAGAAAACCGTGGTGCGTCATCGCCCCTCCGGGCTCGCGACGGATATGCAGCGAAAACTGAAACGGCACCTGCTGGTATGGCCTCGTGCCGTCGAGCAGCGGGACGGCGGTGCCGAACGTTTCGAAGTCCAGAAAGAACAGCGGGTAAGTCAGGCCGTCGAGGAAGCCTCGCACCTGGGGCTCGGCCACGTGGACGTTTTGCGATTCGTCCGCCGCCACTTGAATTTCCCGACGGGCGGCGCCACGCACGACCTTGGTCAAGTGTCCCTCCGGCAGCGCGCTCCAGCACACGGGCTTCAGCGGACAGTCATACGGCTTCGAGCAGTGCGGGCCGATCGCGATCTCAGGTGACTCAGACTGACGAATCACCGACGCCAGCGCTTCGACCTTTCCAGGCACGTCGGGGAGACGGTCGGCCACGTCGCTTGTGACGTCCACCACGCGGAAGAGCTGGTGGTTGTCCACGTCGCCGGACCGCACGTAGTCGCGGTCAATGTGCACCACATAGCAGTTGCGCACTGGCGTGCCCGAACTCTCCACCGCAAACCGCTGCACCGCCACGTCGTCCAGGTAAACGCTCTTGACCGACGTTGAACTCTTGACCTCCACGATGTCCCACCGTCCGTCGCCGGTGGGGACCAGGATGTCTACCTGCGCATAGACTCCGCCGCCCAGAAACGCCGCTTCGTAAATTGCCTCGCCCTGAAGGGACCCGCCGGCGGCGAGGGCCCGAGCCGTGTCTTCCAACAGCCCATCCATGTCCCACCGCTCCCGCTCGACGAGCACCCCGCCCGGGTAGAGCTGGCGCGCCCGCCGGCCCACCTCATGCCCCTGGTTGAAGACGGCCTGCTGCGATTCGTCTACGGGCGGGATCAGTTCCTTCGCGTTGTACTGATGCCAGAGCAGCTTGTGGCACTGCAGCCCGCTGATGTACTTGGACTTCGAAATCGCGCGCTCCACTCGGGTGGGCGGTTCGAGCAGTTGAAGGGGTTCGGGCACGACCCAGTATCACCCCGGCCTGTGACAGGGTGGGTCCCCAAGGGCGATTGGTCGTGCGGCCTCTCGGCCAGCCAGATATTCCAATATATGACTACTGGTATAGTCGTATCGTGCGCGGCAGCTCTGGCGCCTACTCGGTCGAACGCCTCATGGAGTTTCTCACGGCGCTCGGTCATGACGTTGAGGTCGTCATCACACCCACACGGAAGAAACAGGGCGCCATGTCCGTGGTCGTCGCGGCGTAGCCCTTTACCGCCGCGTATACCACCACGCCCACGCGATAAACACCGCCTGCAGGGGCAGTCGCAGCCACAAGACCGTCGGCGATATTGATGGATACAGCTCGGGGTGAAGCGTCATGTTCACGTTGGCGGGAAATATCGCCACGAGCAGCGCAATGAGTCCCCATCCCGCCCACACGGCCCATCGCCTGAACAGCAGGAGCGCCCCAAGCGCGATTTCGGCAACGCCGCTCAGAAAGACCAACTCCGAGTGCCACGGCAGATACGCCGGCATCATCGCCAGATAAAACGCCGGGTTGACGAAATGGTTGGCGCCCGCCGCAATGAACAAGACGCCGAGCAGGTATCGCGATGTCGTCTTCAGCATTCAGGCTTCGCCATCCATTATCCGCTGGAACGAAACTGGCACTGCAGCCTCGGCCTTGAAGAGCAGGCCGAGCTACGTTCGGAAGGGCCGAGCNNGCCACAGTAACGGGCGCGGCCAGCGCCACGTCGATCACGAAGACGCAGCCCTTCCCGGGGAGGTTCTCCATATGGATGTCGCCACCGTGGGCTCTGACCGCCTTGCGCGCAATCGAAAGCCCAAGGCCCAGGCCCGTGCGGTCACGGCCGCGACGCACGCCAAACGCCTGGAACGGGTCGGCTTCGGTGGAGGGGATGCCGCCGCATTCGTCGGCCACCTCAATCAGCAAACGTGCCTCTTCGTTTGTGCGCGCACGCAAGACCACATGCCCGCCGGCGGGCGTGAACTTGAAGGCGTTGTTCAGCAGATTGGTCACCGCTGACGCGAGGATCTGCGGGTCTGCGGTGATCGCCATCGCCGGGTCGCCGAGCTCCGTGGTGAACTTGATGCCGCGCGCCTCGGCATGCAGGCACCCGGCCACCGCGATGTCCTTGAGGAACGGCACGACCAGAATCCGATCCCGCCGCTGCTCATTGGCGGCAATACGAATGTCAGAGAGTGTGCTCTCCACGAGATCGCGCAAACCCATGAGACTGCGGCCCAGGACGGCGCCCGTGCTGCCGTTGATGCCCACCAGGCCGCCCTTCAACGATTGATACGCCAGCAGCGCCGTATTGAGCAGGTCGCGCGTCTCGTGCGCGATATGTCCCGAGCGCTCGGATTCCTCGGTGGTCCTCGCCTCGGCAGTGATGCGCGCATGTTCAGTCACGGCTTCGGCGGTGGCGGTGTCCAGACAGCGAGGCGGTGGAGCCGATCGCGTGCGGCGAATGCGGCGTCCCGGTGGACTCCGCCCGCAGGGTCTCCGATAGCTGGGTAAGGAAGAGCGGGACGCCGTTCTTGACTTCGTCCTCCGAGGCGGCCGGCCACGGCCGTGCCGTCAGTTTCTCCCTGGCCCTCGTGATGATCGCATCGCGATAGGTCGTCACGAACTCATAAAGCATGGGCAACCAGTATGAGGATCGCCAAGCCGGCTGGCTGTTCAAGTTTGAACGTTAAAGGGGGATTTTGGAGCCGGCGATTTCCTTCGCGCCAGCGCTCCGGCGGAATTCCGCCGAAGCATTCGCCCGTGAACTGCGGAGGCGAATGGAGCCGGCGAGCGGGCTCGAACCGCTGACCTGCTGATTACGAACTGGCCCGAGTGATTTTCTCCTGAAAAACACTGCACTTCGCTGAACAACGCGATTCGACAACAACTCGTTGACGACGTTAGCCTTGCGGTCGGAGGCTCGCGCGAGATCGTGTTCACGCGCGGTCGTGAAATGTCGGGCAATGTCGATCGAATTGTCTCCATTGCGTCTCCGGGAACATGCGAGCGAGGTCAAGATGGCGACGTTGTTTCTGACCGATCCTTTCATTCGATCGCTACGACCCTTGTCGGATAAGGAAGCGGAGTATCGCGATCGAAACGTCAGGGGACTCACCCTGCGTCTCTCCGTGGCCGGAAAGAAAACCTGGACGGTGCAATATCGAGTCAACGGTCGAACCAGGCGCATGACGCTGGGGTACTACGACGTGTTCACCCTCGCGGATGCACGGAAGCGCGCACGTGAAGCGCTGTACGAAGTCGCCGTTGGCAACGACCCGGCCTCGGACAAGCGCGACGCCCTCCACGCCGAGACGTTCGCGGATCTCGCGAAGGAATACATGGAGCGTCACGGAAGGTTCAAGCGGTCGTGGCGTGAGGACCAGCGGATGCTCTACGGTTCACCGCACAGGAAGCGGACTGGGAAGCGTCCGCATGTGCCCATCGTGCGCCGTTGGGGCACGATGAAGGTGCGAGAGATCACGCGCCGCCATGTGCGCGATTTGCTGGACGACATTGCGACGCGCGCGCCGATCCAGGCCAATCGGGTGCTGGCCGTTGTTCGCAAGATGTTTAACTTCGCGATCGAGCGCGATTGGCTGGACGTCAATCCCTGCGTGATGATCAAGCGTGTTGTGAAAGAGCAGGCGCGCGACCGTGTCCTGACTGAGGACGAGATTCGGGCGGTGTGGAGTGCACTCGACCAGGAGCAGCCGATGATGGCGGGTCTCATTCGGTTGCGTCTGCTCACCGCTCAGCGCGGCGGCGAACTTCACGGCGCCCGGTGGGAGGAATTCGACTTGGTTGGCGGTTGGTGGACGATTCCCGCTTCGCGCAGCAAGAACAAGCTGTCGCATCGCGTTCCGTTGTCGCCGCCGGCGTTGCGGATTGTGAAGGACCTGCACGAACTCACCGGCAAGTCCGAGTGGGTCTTTCCAAGTCCAGTGAAGAAGCTCCCGCATGTGCACCACGCGCAGAAGGCGTTCGAGCGTCTCGTGGAGCGGAGCGGCGTCAAGTTCCGCGGGCATGATTTGCGGCGGACGGCCGCGAGTCTCATGGTCGGCGGGGGAGTGCCGCGGTTGGTGGTGTCGAAGATCCTGAACCACGTCGAGACGGGCATCACTGCCGTCTATGACCGGCACGGCTACGACGCTGAGAAACGGGCGGCGCTCGACTTTTGGGGCGACCGGCTCGAGGCGATCATTCAGGACGGAAAGACGGGGCGGGTGTTGAGGTTTGAGGCGCGGAAATGAGGTATGTTACAATATCTCGGTAGTTATGAATAAACACCGAGTAATTGTACCAACCAGCGGCGTATCAGAACGCAGGGCGCTCAAGCACCTCAAGCGTGCAGGGATCGCCCGATCCCGCGACCTTGTTGCCGCGGGCGTGCCCCGCACCCAGATTCGGCGTCTCGCGGACCAGGGCATCCTCGAGTCAGCTGGCCGCGGGCTCTACCGCAGCTCGGCTGCGCCCATCACCGAAAGTCACGACCTGGCCCGGGTCTGCCGGCTTGTGCCGAACGGCGTCGTGTGCCTCCTGTCGGCCCTGAGATTCCACGGTCTCACCACGCAGAACCCATTTGAGATCTGGCTGGCGATAGACCAAAAAGCCTGGCGGCCGACGATCGGACATCCGCGCCTTCGACTCGTCTATCTGTCAGGGCCTGCCCTACAAGAGGGTGTCGAGACACATCAGATTGACGGCGTGCCTGTCCGAGTCTTCAGTGCGGCCAAGACAGTGACCGACTGTTTCAAGTTCCGCAACAAGATCGGCACGGACGTGGCCGTTGAAGCCCTTCGTGATTATCGGAGGCTGCATCCGAAGAAACTTGACGCCCTGTGGGGCATGGCCGAAGTTGATCGCGTCACCCGCGTCATGCGGCCGTATCTAGAAGCTCTGGGATGACGCCTCGTCGCCAACCAACCAATGTCGCCGCGTCGGTGCGAGCGCGATTGCTCGAACTGTCAAGGAGACGAGAGACGGAATTCCAGCTCGTGCTGTCCGAATTCGCCATCGAACGCCTCCTCTATCGGCTCGGGCGCTCGACAGAAGCAGACAAGTTCGTATTGAAGGGGGCCACATTATTCAGGCTCTGGTCCGACGACCCTCACCGGGCCACTTGGGACGTGGACTTGCTCTCACGCAGGACAATTTCCGTCGCCGACATGCTCGTTCTCGTTGCCGGGCTGTGCCTCGTCCCTGGCGGAGACGATGGGATTGTCTTCGATCGCGACTCGATCAGCGGTGACTCCATCGCGGAAGACGCCCGCTATCCTGGCATTCGAGTTCAGCTCGAGGCGAGGCTCGCCGAGGCCCGCATCCCGCTTCAACTCGATATCGGGATCGGCGACGTCGTTTTGCCGGCACCCAAAGTGACGGACTACCCAACGCTCCTGGATCACGCGGTACCACGGATTCTGGTTTATCCGCAGGAGGCCGTGGTCGCCGAGAAGCTCGAAGCGATGGTGTCGCTCGGAGTCACCAACAGCCGCATGAAGGACTTCTACGATCTCCGTCAGCTCGCCGCCTCATCGTCGTTCGATGGGCCGACGCTTGCCGACTCGGTTCGTGCCACGTTCCATCATCGAGGTACGCCCCTGCCAGGGACAGACCTCCTGGTCCTGCGCCCGGGCTTCCTTTCGGCGCCGGAGCGGCAGAGTCAATGGCGGGCGTTCCTGCGCCGAGGCCGGCTGCGTGGATCGCAGGATCCTGCGACGCTCGAAGCCGATCTTCGGTCGTTCGTTCTACCCTTGATCGACGCGCTCTCGAAGTCCGAAGCGTTCCAAAAATCGTGGGCGCCAGGGGGACCCTGGAAATAGTCGAGGTTCGCGCAACTCCTTGGAGTTTCGATCTGCACACTGGAGGAGTGGGAGCAGGGAAGGCGGGCTCCTTCTGGAGTCCACGCACTCTGCTGTGATCGCGGCGAAGAGTCCTCAGCTCTTGCTAGACGTCTCCTAGTCGTCGCATTGCCCCGCGATCGTTCGCTCAACATGGGCGACGAGGAGATTATGCTCCGACGAACTAAATAGCACTACGTCGGCTGGAATCAGGCGTCGATCCCGACAAAGCTGGGCCATCCCTGAGTCGCACGTCACGATGTCACACCGCGAGAGCCCCTTGGTCAGATGTGAGCGGTCGTATCGATCCCCGGCTTTCGCCTTGCGCCCAGCCGTCGTCGCGATCGCGGCGGTGATCAGAGCTGGATACCGCAACGAGGGGCAAGACCGAAGCGCGTCGCTCCGGACGAATTCTGATATTCGGTGTCTAAGCTCTGGACACTTGGCAATCAAGTCACTCGTGAACTCCTCTTCATTTCTCACCGACGAATACAGGTTGAAGGCACTGCCAGGCGCGAGCATCGCGCTCGGTGCCTCCCGTGCTGCAGCGCTCGCGAGCTGCGCGACGCGCGCTCGATAGCGGTCAGGTTCCACGAGAGGTCCGAGCTTCGAAATGATTAGCACGTTGAGTTCCAGATCCACTTGGCTCTCAAACGATCTGCCCGCCCGACGAATGCGCTCGTAGACCTCGGTTGTCTCCGCAACCCCGCCCTTCTCATACTGGACCTCTCTGACCTGCCAGTCCGAGCGTTGAGCGGCCAGCCCAACCCTGACGCCTCCCGGATACAATTTCGCTCTGTCCGTCTGCGGATTTACGTTGAACGCCTCTCGCCAGACAGCCTCTTCCATAGGCATGCCCAAGAAAACACATGCCGCTGAAAGAATTTCGGAATGCTCGATTTGGAAGTCGAAGACAAACTCGATTCCCATTGCCAACTCGTCGGCTAAATCGTGAAGGGCACCGTGCGACCGAGTTGCAAGCAGGCTCTCGTCCGCGTGATCGGGCGAGGTGGGACACACGATTGTGTTTGATTGGACTCCTTGCCGAAGCAGCCGCAGGAGGTGGCCGCCTTCCGAAGTGGTCAAGAACGAGAGCGTGCTCTGGTCAAGATAGATGAGCGTCTTCTTTCCCGGAGCGCGACGACGCAATCCCGTAGTGTCAATCTTGATCATCGGTTCCTTCCGACGATTCTCTTTGGGTAGGTTTCTTCCGCTTCGGCGGGAGCTGTGTGTTCAGCACTACCCGCATTGGGCCCAGGAGGCCTGACGGCAACCGAGTGTGGTGCCACGGCTCACGGGGCCAACCAAGCCGATCCAAATGAAGGACACTTGCCGCGCTGGACCTGTTTCAAGTGATCAGCCACAAGGCTCTTGGACCGTTCCTTGACCCATGTCTCATCACGCAACTTGCCACGATAGTCAAAGTCTTCGTCCCAGTCGCGGCTATCCAGATTCAGATCAATAGCCACTTCTAACAGGATGTTCGTTATGCAGCGAACAAATTTGGCTCGCTCTTGACCGTCTCGAACAAATTGATCTGGCGTTGAGAGAACACTGCGTCCGGTGGGATCGGACTCCAGTATCTGTCGAATCACGTAGAGCAAAAAGTAGCGAGTGAGCGCATACTTTTCTAGCAGCTTATTTTCAAGGCGAGGCAAGGCCGCCGCGACAGCCTGCATTATTGCATCGCACATGATGATGCGATCCGCCGTGACCTCTGGCCGACCAAAAATATCTGAGTATTTATCATCAAAGACTTGGTATTTCCGGTGCGTCGCCCACGGCTCCTGTAAGTCAAACGCGAGCAACTGAAGTCCAACGTTCTCATTCGATAGGACGCGAGTGTTTGCTGGCGCGACTTCGCCGCGCTTGATCTCAAGTGCGTACTCCGCGCCATACAGGGCAGCGACTTCATTCTGAAGTCTGATCTGAATCGGGTTATTCGCGACGAAGTCTCTGGCCTTCACGCCGTTCTGATTATTCGAGTAGTCCGTGATCTGCTTGGCGAGTGGCGACGATCCATCCGCCTTGATGAACTTGGTCAGAATGCGAAGTTCATCACTCAGTGCCGAAGCATTTTGAAATAGGGCCGTTAGACTTTGACAACCGTTAACGACGTAGTAGTCACCGATCGTGATGGATTTCGCATCTAACGGGACATCGAGTGTTTTCGCGATGACCGTGATTCCGTTATGAAACAGCGGGAATGTCTTGTGCAGCGACTTGTCTCGAATGCTCTTGACGATGTCCTTGTTGACGCCGGTCATTCCCAATGGGCCTCGAACGTTATGGGCATACAGCGACTGATCGGCGATGCCATCCAGGGCGACCAATTCCTTTGCCTTCACCGGGGCGACAACCGCACGGGCATTCGCGTCAACGATGTATTCCGTGATCCGAAAATCGGTGATGTCAAATGAACGCGGTGCCCGGGAAGGAATAGTCCTCACGTTCGAGATGTATGTCTGCTGCAATAGACCGCGCCCAATGAATCGGACATTGGGAGCATGGTCGCTCAAGAAAGATGCGCCGTTCGCGTCCATCTCAATATTCGATAGGAACTCTCCGCGCAGTTCGTACGTTCCGATCTTCGCGGTCAGATCCAGACGGGTGATCAATGCCGCTACTTGAGCATTACCAGCGGATGCAGCGAGAGCGAAAATCTTCTTCGCGGTAAGGAATTGCGCCAGTGTTCCGACAAACTCCTTTAGACCGGTATCCCCAATCGTGGAAGCATCGCTCTGGGAAATCCGAGATTGAAAAACAGTAATAGTCTGGTCGCCATCGTTCACAAAAATGCCGTCAACGCCCTTGTCGCCTCGCTGGTCACAGACGGAATCCGTGGCCTCCTGCGTATCGAGCCTGTAGTAATTCTCCAGGTACCAGATGAGAAACGACGCGCTCTCGGACCTCTTGGGAGCCAGGTGCTCTGGAAACATGCTGAGAATATCGGGGTACGTCAGCGTGACGGCCATTTGTGGACCAACTCTCTGTTCCGCCTCGGAGACTCCCCAACAGAAGGCGGAAGAAGCTGGATAATACCGCGCCGAGCGGGGTGTCATGACACATCCCTGGTGTTATTCTCCGAAGGAAACCTGCAGCGGGCCGTTGCCATATGGCCTTTAAGTAGCAAGGCACTTGCCAATGCGGGGCCGCGTTCGGGAGCGCAACGGCCCTGGACTGCCGTGTGACCAGCGCGGACCTCACGCTCGGAGATTCCTGCGATCCGACACTTCACAACCCGCTTTGGGACTGGCGCTGACCGGATCAACCGCGAGTTTCCGTGTTTCCGACCTCGATTGATGACGTCGTCACATTGTCGGGTCTGCCAATCCAGCCCCCGCCCACCGGCCTGACCATTCTCGCCCTGTGCTCATCGACGTCAAGGCGCGGCGCGTTGCGCCGCCCGCTGACGCGGCTGCGGCCTTGACGTCGACTCCGCGCAGGGCGGTCTGGCTCATGCGCCGGTGGGGTGACTGTCGGTGAGCAGACATTGTCGGACTCATGGTCAGGGTTTCCCCCCGAATTGGCGTTCGATCAATTAGAGGGCTCGTCGATCCAAAGCCCTTCAGATTTCAACAAAGGAGAGACCAGTGAGGCTACAACCGACCAATCCGAATTCCAGACTCGGTATCCGGACCAGCCCGGAGGCCGATGCCGCCAATCGACCGCTCAGACTCCTCCGGTTCCCAGCCGTACGCGCGCGCACGGGATTGTCGCGGACCACGATCTGGCGGCTCGAGCGGCAGGGCGACTTTCCGCGTCACCGCCGAATTTCCAGGAACGCGGTGGCCTGGGCCGAGCACGAGGTTGCCGACTGGATTCGCTCAAAGCTCGGCGACAGTCCCCAGCCATTGTTCTGACATCGGGAGATTGCCATGTCCCAAGCCGAAAAAGTTCGCCTTCGTCTTCAGTCGCTGGATGTACGGCTCGCCCGGCTGCGCGCAGAGCGAGACCGGCTCGCCGCGCGTGCCGGCCAAACGGAGCGCAGGCGCGATACACGCCGGAAGATCGTGATCGGCGGCACGGTACTCGCCGCGGTGGAGCACGAGGGCGTGCCGGCGCTCCAGAGCCGGGCCGAGCTGCTCCAGTGGCTGGATGCCCATCTCGTGCGGTCGCACGACCGCGGTGTGTTCGATCTCGCGCCGAGGTAGTCGCTTCCGAATCCGGTCTTGTGTTGCGGGTGGCCGCGCCATGAGGCGCGGTCGGGCAGCGTAGGTGCGCGCCGCCTGTGGCCCGCCGGGTGGCGGTGCCGCGCACAGCTGTTGATATAGGCCACAGGCGCACTTTGGCGTTTCTGCGAAACGCCTGGCGTGCGCCTGTGGCCGGTGTGAGGTGTCGATGGATGTCTGGGATCGAAAACCCCACTTCGGCGACGGCACGGCGCGTAGCGGCGGCAGTCTGTATCACTTGTCGTTTCGCTCGGGCTCCCGCGCAGGCGGTGCGTCCGGGCGCTCCGCGTACGAGTACGTCACGCGACAGGACCCGTATGACGACCCGGATCTGGATCCGGCCATCTACACCGAGTCCGATCACATGCCGTCGTGGGCCGAGGACGACCCGGCCGAGTATTGGGACGCGGCAGACCTCTACGAGCGCGCGAACGGCCGGCTTTATGTCAGTGCCGATTTCGCGCTGCCCTTGGGTCTCTCCGCAGAGGAACAGATCGCGCTGGCGCGTGAATTCGCCCATCAGCTCACAGACGAACAGGCGCTTCCATACACACTCGCGATTCACGCTGGCCGAGACGAGAACGGCGAGGAGCACAATCCGCACGCGCACCTGATGTTCTCGGAGCGCCGGAACGATGGCATCGAGCGATCACGTGACGAGTGGTTCAGGCGCGCCAATTCAGCACATCCCGAACGCGGCGGCGCGCCGAAGAGCCGGACCTTTCACGGACGGGCCTGGGTCGAGCAAGCCCGCGAGCGGTGGGCAACACTGACGAACGAGAAACTGGCGGAGGCTGGACGACCGGAGCGGGTTGATCACCGGAGCTACGCGCGGCAGGGCATCGATCGGGAGCCGGGCGAGCACTATGGGCCCAGCGCTGCGCACATGGCCGGCCGAGGGGACGATCACGATCGTCTGGAATCAGCAGCCTCGTCTGTTGATGGCGAAGAGGCTCTGCGCGCGGTGGACAGCCAGATCGCCCAACTGGAGGCCGAGAGACAAGCGATCGTCAACCACGGCTTGCCCGACGAGTCAGAACGCGAGCCACGCGATTACTCGCATTCGCACGACGGCGATCGGGGCGACGACCAGTCCTGGGAGAGATAGCCATGTCGAGCGCCCTCAAAGCCTTTCGAGCTCAGCGAGACGAGGCGGAGCAGATTCACGCACGGCTCACGCAGGTCGTGGAACTACTGCGTGCCATTCGGTCGGAGGTAAACGTGCTCGCGCAGGACGAAAGTCTTCGCAAGCTGCTGCAGGAGGAGCAGACGTGGCTGGTGTGCACGAAAGACCTCATCAGCGAGGCGCGGCATTTTCGCGAGACGGAGGCCCGCCGCTTCTGGCCGGCGGTCTGGCGCCGATGGGCGGTCGCAGTCGTCTTTGCCCTGGCTGCGGCCGTCGCGTTCGGTGCTGGACACGTGTGGGCGAGTCGCCCCTACGAGGCTGAAATTGCGAGTCTGCGATTCCGTGTCGAGGTCTTGGACTCCGTGGCCGCACGGATTCTGAAGATGACGCCCGCAGAGCGGCGCCAATTCGACGCTCTGATGAAGCTGAACGAGGTTCGGAAGAGGTAGCTAATGGGCGAAGGACCATCGCAATAGCGGCCGTCAAGGCCCGCCGTACTTGGCGCCGTTTGCCTAAGGTCTTTCGGCCTGAATCGATCATCCAGCGGATGTATCGAAGTGAAGTGGCCGGCTGGGAACTGCGGCCGGTGCTCTATACGCGACTTGGCAACCCCTGACCGGCGAGGGTTAAAGCAGGGCTTTTCCGGTGCCGCTGGCGCCCGGCGGCAGGTACTCCGTGTAGCGACAGACATGGCGGACGTATGCTTCGAGCTCAATCAAGTCGAGCTCATGATCGTAGAAATCGCCGAATGGGACCACGATAGTAAGGGCTTCGGTTGGACGGTATGAAGAACATGCGGCGACGAAACTCTTGACGATCTCGCGGATGATTTCGTCGCGTCGCTGTGGTAGGCGGGAGAAGCCCGAACCAAGCACTGGCATCACAATGGGCCCGAAATCACCGCCTTTGGTCGCGATGTAGTCCCAGAGCTTCGGCAGGCTGTTCTTCAAATCATCGAACGTTGCCTGGGCGACACCGTGGTGGTTGATTTCAGCCAGTGCCAGGAAGTAGGCGCGACGACTTTTGGCGGCGACGCGAATCGTGGTGCCAATTGGATAGACGGCCGTCTTTCCTATCTTTCCAGCCGAGGCGGTCTCGGATGCAATTCCTACGAGTGCGGACGCCAAGTCGCTGTCCAAGTGCTTGACTGAATCGTAGAACGCGAGTGTGAACTGTCCCTGGACACTGCGCTTCGAGATCAATCCAGTTTCGAGCTCTGTGTCGAACGTGGTATTCGATCCAATAACGAACGCCCCTGGCAGCGCGAACATGTCGCCGACGCGCACCTCGATCGTTACGTCGCGACCAGCAAGGCGGCACGAGAACCGGGTTCTTGGTCGATTCTGCCAAGCTGCAATTGCAGTGCCGGCAACGAGAAAAGCGACCCACTGCCCCCGGAGCCAGTCACCCGCGGTGGGTGAGAAGAAACTAAGAATCTCGGCGCCGAGCCACATTCCCCCGAACGAAGCCAGAAGAGCGCTGATCACGCGTCCAGCAGAGAATCCCTTCCGCCAATACGCCGGCGAGCGCAGTGCGGCGAGAAGGGCCTTCATACGATTCCGAGCTGCTGATAGATCGCCTGCTGATAGAAGTAGGGGCCCGTGTGGCCCTGCTGCCTGAGTGTCGCCGCAGACGCTGGCCAGTTCTCGAGCGCGTGCTGCATGATTTTCGGGTTGAAGCTGACATACACCGCCAAGGCCTGCCGAATGGCTTTCGGACAGCGGTTTGGGTCCTGTTGACGAAGGCCGTTCAGGTTCACGCCAATGATAGGGAGGTCCAGGGATAGGGCCTGCTCCATTTCCCACTGAACGAATTTGATCAAGTACCTGGTGTTAGCGCCGATCAAGACCACCAACACCCTAGTGTTCAGTAGGCGTTCACGAAGTTGCCGCTTGATCGAAGCTTCCTGGGAACTGTCGCGGGCAGTGTTTAGCTCGTGAGCGTTGTAGAACGAGAACGGTGTACGGTCGTTCTGATGCCAAGCCTGCATCAGGCGGTAGTACGACATGTCCGTGTCGCCGTCGAAGCAGACGTAAGTCTTGTTGCGATATGGCATGACGGCCTCCGTACAATCCGCTACGCGTACAAGGCCGCCGAAGCCCGTGAAACACGGTTCAGCGTGCCGCGGAGTTCATAAAGGAGGTCGCTGGCCGGCATGTCCGGGTCGTCGTTGGCCATCTCGTAGGCGAGAGCGACGGAGTACTCGGTGAATGCGATCTCGTATGACAGTCGCTTGAATGCGAGATCATCGACCGAGCCGCCCGCCAATGCGGCCGCAACAACTGGGTGGTCTAGGTTGATAACGATCGCCAGGGTCGGAGGATCGTAGCTGGATCGCCTTTCGTCGGCACCGAGGTTGCGATAGTCAACCCAGAACCCTCCGCGGGGCTTCTTTTTCCCGCCGTCGCCTCCGGCGGGATCGACGGCCTTCTTGCCGGAGTCGTCCTTCTCGCCACCAGCGTTCACCTTGGGGGCCTTACGTCCGGAACCGCCGCCCCCTTGGCCCGGCTCCTCGGTGTCGGGAATCTTCCCGGGGTGTTGACTGCCTCTTACCCATGAGTCCGAGTCCGAACCGCCCTCTCCGCGTGAACCGAAGGCGGCCGAAGCTGAGCCCTTCGCCGACGACGTCGCCCGGATGTCGTGCAGGCGCTGGCTCATTTCCCTAAAATCAGTATTGAGGATCTCGGACAACTTCGACGCCTCGGCGGCGAGCCGACGAGCCTGTTCTGACTTTCGCGCCTCGCGAGCCTCTGCCACTAAAGCCGAACGAACACTCTCCAGTTTTGAACCAATGAAACCAATCAATGCAGCCGCAACTGGGTGCATCGGATTAAGTTGGAGTCGTCGACTTGCGTCATAGGGTTGGATCGACGACTGGTAGCTCTCGAGTTGCGGAACATCTACCTCTCCGAACAAGTAGTTTCCGAATTCCTTGCGCTCGACTCCCGCCTTTTCGATGGCCACGAGGTTACCCAGTCCCGCAGTCACGGCGATGCCTTGGTCGAGGTCAGGCAAGGGCGCCCGTGCCACCTTTACCGTGAGCACTGGGTTGCCCAGAATGGTTGCAAGGTTTGCGGGAGGGGTGAAGGTCTCCGAACGTGCGAGTTGCGGTTCGCGGAACTCGCACACATGCAGATTCACTGCTACCTCAGGCGACTGGGACCGAAAGAACTGCAGGTGCCTTTCTATGTACTCGATGATGGCGGGAGTATTGACCTTTGGCAGATCGAGACGTTCGATCGAAATCACCGTCCCGTTGGGCTCCTCACTCGGTTCGTTTGTGACAATCCAGAGCAGCGGGATTTCGCTACCATTCGAAGCGTCGATCATTTCGCGAGTGAGTTCGACGACGTTGCGCCGTCCCGCCCTTCTGGTGTCGATGCGCAGCAGCCGACCGATTCCAAAGGCTGCTGCCTTCCCAGTGCCAAACTTGCCTCGGCCAGGTCTGCCTGATAGCCGGTCACGATTCTCGCCATGCATTGTGAAGAGGTGCTCAAGTCCATCGGCATCCATTCCGCGGCCGTTGTCGGAAATCTGGATGGAGTCTTTCTTCACTGCGACGGAGATTCGAGGTGGGGTACCAGAGTCCACATACTCCAGACTATTGACGACATACTCCCAAACGACCGCCGCTTCGTTCTTGAAAGCGGCCGCTGAGGCCAGCAGATCACGCCCAACGTGGGACCGAACCGTCAGGCCCTTTGGCTTGCTCACTGATCACGCTCCTGTTCCTCGAGAATCTCCGCCATACGCTCCAGAAAGGGGTTCACGGTCTCGTCCGAGGCAAACAGGCCCTTGAGTCGCGCAATCTTTAGGGTGCGTAGGCGCTCGTCGGCGTAGCTATCGATCCGGAAAACTTCTGCAGCCTCGTTGGGAGCCGGCGCGGCGCCTGCAGAGTCCCAATGAGACCATGCAGGCGTTGCGAGGATCCGCGCGCGCTCACGCCGCCATCGGCGCTCGTCGATAGAACCGGACTTCGATTCCTGGCGCGCCCGGTCCAGGTTTCCTGACAGCAGGCGCAGAGCCGCAGACTTCGCCCACCGGAGGCCGGCTGGCGTGAGGCTCCAGCCGATCCGCCCAGATCCACTTAACAGTCGGCCCTTGGCGGCCTTTTTTGCGTCGGAGAGGTAGACGCGGACGAGCTCAAGGTTCACCTGCTCAGGATGCTTTCGCCAGGAGAACCGTCCCGGGGCCAGTTCGTGGGCCTTGATCGCTACGTCTTCTGTGTCGACTGGCCTGCTGTCCCCTCCGAGCAGATACACCGCTAGCGCAACGATTTCAACCTGCGGGGGGGATTTGGTCAATATGCGCTTGGCCATTTTATTCGTGGCGAAGCGATATTGTGACGACTTGCAGCATTTGTCAAGTATAATAATCAAACTTTGTTGCTTGCATCATGGGGTTCTCCGGGAGCGCCATTGCTTCCAAAAAGCCTTCGCGACCACTGGTCTTCCGAAGCCCTGCCGGATTGGGTGATCTCGGAAATCGCTGCTCCTGCAGGCGCCACCTACGCAGCCCTAGATGCGTCCGTTTGGCAAACCAACACGAAGTACAGCGATCGGCTCCTGGACTTTCTCGTCTGGATGACCCAAACAAGGGACGATTCAATTCGTGACGTTGTCGCCGTGAATGAGCCTTGGCCGGTCACGCTAGATCCAGTTGTCGTTCCCTGGCGGCGCCGCACGGTGAATTGTTTGGAGCGGACAGGCTTCGCCACGCGCCTTCGCGAACTCCGCTCGATTCGATTTGGAGACCTGTTCGGAATACCAGCAATGGGAGCACTGTCTATCCTCGATTTCTGCTGCACGCTGGAAGCTGCGATCGAGGTTCACCAGAGCAGTCGCCCGACTTCGGGATCTACCCAAACGGACGCAGCAGCGGCTGACGTGATTCTCCGCGCGCTGGAAGAATCTTGGATCGACAAGGTCAGTGACAGGGATCCGAGGTTTGCGGCGATGCTGCCGCCCGGTCCGGGAACTCTATTTGAGCGAATTGATGCGCTGACTTCGGTGCCTGGTGATTCACCGGGCCAGGTCGACGAGCGCGGGTTAACCGTTGCTATTGATAGTGTGAGGAGGGAAATCGACCGGTTGGAGTCTCTGAGCCTGGACGAGCTACTTCGTGAATATGTTGGCGCCGTTTCCGGTCACACCGGTGAGCGCCTCGAGGCCCTTCTGGGCAGGCTGGGCCTCCACGGTGGTGCGCCACTGACGCTGCAGGCCGCCGCGGACATGATCGGAGTGACCCGCGAACGGCTTCGACAGTTGGAGATGCGCACTCTAGAGAGGCTGCCTAGCCACCCGGTCGTCATGCCGGCATTGGACCGCGCCATCGAGCTCCTAGAACGGAGCGCGCCAGTGGATGTTGAGGCATTTAAGGCAGCCATAGTAGCGACTGGCATCGCGAAGACAGCTTTCCACCCCAGATCAGTGATCGAAGCGGCGAAGTTGACTGGGCGCTCCGTCGGCATCCAGGTGAGAAAGGTTGGCACCCAAGAGTTGTTTGTAATTCAAGGGTATTCAGACGGCGCATCAAGGACCCTGTCTTTGGCGCGTCGCCAAGCGGGTGCGTCTGGGTTGTCAAGCGTTTTTGAGGTACTCGCCGAACTGCAGAGCGCTGGGACAGCAGAAACCATCGAAGAAGTGAGGGCCACTCTTAGACTTCATCCCGACATTGAGTTCCTAGGGGACGATTGGTTTTGGCACGCTGCCGGAATACCGGAGCGGAACAGATTGAGAAACGTCGCTCGCAAGATTCTGTCAGTAGCGTCTCCGGTCGAGGTCGGTGTTTTGCGGGATGGCGTTCGACGGCACTTCAAGTATCGCCGCAGCAGGGGGATAAGCACTTGGCCGTTGACAGTTGCGCCGCGAGCGATTCTAGAGAAGTTCTTTGAAGCTCATCCGGAGTTCACAATTGAATCTGGGTTGGTCGCGCACATCTCAACGCTCGACTACCGGACGGAGTTGTCACCTTCAGAGCAGGTGATGGCTTCGGTACTTAGGTCCAGTCCGACAGGCTTGCTGGATCGTGCCTCGTTTGAGAGGGCCTGCATTGACCGGGGCGTGACTCGAGAGACATTCGGCGTCTTCACCTCTTATGGTGCCTTCATCGAGCACCTAGGAACCGACCTGTGGACGCTGCGCGGGTTGAAGGTGGATCCGACAGCTGTTGAGGCCCTTCGTCAGGCCAACGCTGAACGCCCGCGAGAAAAACGGATTGTTGATCATGGCTGGAGTGCCGACGGGAGCTTGTGGCTCGCGGTGCGGCTGCCGTCCGATGCGGGAGTCGTTGGCATTCCCGCAACGTTGCGACATGCGCTGTCGGCCCGAGACTTTGTTGCGAAAAATGAGTCCGGCGCAACGTGCGGGACGATACGAATCGACAAAGACGGCACCTCGTGGGGATACGCGCCGTTCTTGCGCCGTGCCGGCGCCGACGATGGAGACATATTGCTCGCCACCTTTGACTTGGTCGCCGGGACCGCCCAGTTAGAAATCACGGATGATGAGGGCCTTGAGGATTTGGCCCCCGCGTGAGCCTTCCGTCTCCGGGGCGTCTCCGGGAGCCGCGCCACGGCCGTCCCTAAGTAGCGAGCAGATGTTTTTCCTAGGAGAATCTGGAGCCGGCGAGCGGGCTCGAACCGCTGACCTGCTGATTACGAATCAGCTGCTCTACCAACTGAGCTACGCCGGCACAGGCAAGACTTAAAAGTGTAGCACGCCCAGTGCGGCATTTCCGTCAGTTCCGTCAGTTCCGTCAGTCGAAGACCTCGCCCGGGCCGGCAACCGTGTGGATGGCCACGGCCGCCGACCCGGACGTCTTACACTTCCGCTTACGACAGGACCCGAATCACCACGCGACGGTTCTGGGCACGGCCTTCGCGAGTCTTGTTCGGCGCGACGGGCTTGTTCTCGCCGAAGCTGATGATGTTGATCTTGTGCAGCGGAATCTGGTGCGACTCATAGAGATACCGCTTCACCGCGTCCGCGCGCTCGAGGCCGAGCTTCTCGTTGAGCGTCGGTGATCCGGTTGAGTCCGTGTGGCCTTCGATCTCGAAGTAGACGCCCTTGGGGTCTGCCTTGAGCTGGTTGACGAGGTCGTCGATGCGGGTCTTGACGGGATCGGGCAGGCCAGCCGAGTTGAGCTTGTACTGTCCCTGATCTTCGCTGAGGACCACTTCGTAGATCATGCGACGTGACGCAGCCGCCACGGCTTCAGCACGCGCATCCGCGGCCCTGGCCGCATCCGCCGCCGCCCCAGCCTTCGCATCCGCCGCGCTGGCCGCGCCAGCCGCCGCCTGCGCCTTCGCATCGGCCGCGCCAGCCTTCTGGTCCACTTCCGTAATGCGGCCTTCCGCCTTTGTGGTGCGCGCCTGCGTCTCTTCGACGGCGCCCGTCAGTGAGTCAACCTTCGTGTTGACCTCGCCGACGCGTGTATTGACGAAACCTTTCGACGCACAGGCCGAACCTGTGGCGGTAATCAGAGCGAGCGTGGTAGCCAGAATCAGTGGTCGCATTGTGTTCTCCTATCGAGTGATATAACCGGCGCGCGCGCGCGCGGTCAGTCGGGGTTGCCGGGTTCGTACCGTCAGGCGATGCCAGCCCTGCCGTGGATCCGGGACGAAGGCCAGCAGGTATTGCTGGCGCAATTCAGTGACGATGGTGCGCGCGGCCAGACTCATCTGGCTGGGCGTGCTGGCCACAAAATGCTGCCCGCCTGTCCA
>CXWK01006329.1_pt1 | contig 22871 bp, 17 predicted proteins | sample 590851 | NCBI WGS metagenome assembly CXWK01 (sample SAMEA3498364, study PRJEB10139) | wastewater metagenome | biome: wastewater treatment plant; material: activated sludge | place: Denmark | collected 2014-08-01
GCCTTTCACCGCTGTTCTGGGCGCGTCCGGCACGGGCAAGTCGAGCCTGGTGAAGTCCGGCCTGCTGCCGCGGCTTGCGGCCGGCGCAGACGAATGGGAAATCCTGCCCCCGATCCGCCCCGGCGCGCATCCGGTGAAAAAGCTCAACCAGCTGCTGGTGCGGCTGGCGGACGAGTTGCCCGATTATACCGGCCAGCCCTCATTGGTCCGGGTCGTCGCCGCCTGGGCCCAGGAACACCCCGGCCGCAAGCTGCTGCTGGTCGTCGACCAACTGGAAGAGCTGGTGACGCTGGCTGATGACACGGAACGAACGGCATTCCTGGGTGTGCTGGCGGAGGCCGTTGCCCAACAGCCGGATGCCTTTCGCCTGGTCATCACACTGCGTACCGACTTCGAGCCACTGTTGAAGGCGAACCCTGGCCTGAAACCGCTCGGGGACGGGGACCCCGACCGGTTCTGGGACAGCGCCCGTTTTATCGTACCGCCTTTGACCCGGGCTGAATTGCGCGAAATCATCGAAGGTCCGGCCGCAGAGCGTGTTTTGTACTTCGAACCGCCAGCACTGATCGATGACCTCCTCGACGAGCTCGACAATAACCCCGGCGCGTTGCCCCTACTCTCCTTCACCCTTAGCGAGATGTTCATCCAGTACCTGAAGAGCGGCCGTGATGACCGGTTGCTCACTCTGGAGGACTACAACGCCATGGGCCGCGTCACCGGCTCGCTGCGCAAGCGGGCTAAAAAGGAGTATGACAGTCTCGAAAGCGCCCACAAGGCAACCATGGCGCGGGTGATGCTGCGCATGATCTCGGTCGAGGGCGGCGAGCTGGCCCGCCGGCGGGTGCCCCGGTCCGAACTGATTTACCCGTCCGACGCCGAAAATGCGCGCGTCGAAACCGTGCTCAACCGCTTGGTGGACGCCCGCCTGCTGGTAATCGATGAGGAAAAGGTTGAACCGGCCCACGATGCGCTGGTACTGGCATGGGACCAGCTGCTGCGCTGGAAGAAAGCCGCCGAGGACTACCTGCCCCTGCAGCGGCAGACGGCGCAGGCGGAGAGTCTGTGGGCGGCGGAACACAAAACGGGCCTGTTGTGGGACGACGACCCCCGCCTGCAACTACTGGAACAGACCCTGTGGCCGGCGGCGGGCAAGCAGCAAGGACTGCGCGGCCGCCTGCGCTGGATCAGGCGGGTTCTCGACCCCGACACCACCCCTCCGGCCGAGGTTCTCGACCCCGACATCACCCCTCCGGCCGAGGGTCCCAAACCCGACACTATTCTCCCGGCCGACACCCGGTGGATTAACAAAAAGGAACTGGATTTTGTCGTGGCCAGCGTGCGGCAACGAGCCATCTTCTGGCAGGGCTTGACCCTGGATGTCGTCTTAATCTTTCTCCTTCTTGCCGGTATCACTGGCTGGGCTCTATCGCAGAGGGCGGACGCAGTTTTTAACGCGAATATCGCCGCCACGGAGGTGGTTGTGCGTAGGACGGCTGAAGCTGAGGAGGAGGCAGCGCGGGGTACGGCTGTGGCGGAGCGGGCTGTGGCTCAATATCAAGCAAGACAGTCTCGCTCGCGCGAGCTGGCCGCATTGTCCGATCAGCGCTACCTTGACGATCCAAACCAATCGATCCTGATGGCCGTCGAAGCGATAACCACGACATCTGACATTGACAGCAACCCCTATACATCCGAGGCCTTTGGCGCACTGCAACGAAGGCTGTCCTCCCCACTCTTAGCAACGTTGGATTCAGGCTCGGACATCATCTCCGCGGACTTTGATCCGTCCAGGAAATTCATCATTATCGCAACCAAAGATGAGGGTTTGCAGATTTGGGACGGCACAAAATATTCCCCAATTCCCTCCGATTCCTCCCACCAGGAGGCGATCGATCTGATCACGTTCAACCCGGCAGGCACCCGGATGGTTACCCGATCAGAGGATCAGGTGACTGTCTGGAACACAAATGGGTGGGAACCCCTTCACACCTACGCTGTCGATCGATCGCCTGATGAGTGGCCCATGGTCAGCGCCGACGGCCGTTATGTGGCCGAAAAAACGGGCGGACAGATCAAAGTGTATTCAACCGACAATAGAGACAATCAGCCAATCGAACAATTTGACCTCAACCAAGGTTTCAGAGAACCATTTGCCTTCATCGATGGCCGGGATAAAGCACACATAGGCCTCACTGAGGGAGGTATCCAGGTTATTGATTTAATAACAGGTTCTCGTGAACCATCAGGTCTTGGAAATGAACACCATCTCGCCGATAAGGTCTACCAAGCTGTCTTACCTGGTGATCCAGAGAAAAAGGCGTTACTTATAACGGGTGGATCCTTGTTCTTTCTTACTCCAGGTAACAGAGAGGTCCCATGGGAATATGTAGGTGGGGGATCTCGGAACTTAATACTTCAGGCACGCTTAAGCCAATCAGGTGACTGGGCATTATTCACAATGTTACATGACGCAGAAGCCGGCGGTGACGCGTTTTCGACTTTTATGGTGAGTACTCAAAATGAAGATTTCCCATTTTACAATTATGAAGCTATATCTATCGACGACGTTATATTCTCGGCCGGAGAGAAACGAGCAATTGTAAAGCTTGGTTCTGGTGCTCTGGAATTAGTCAATCTTGAATCGCCAGACACCCGACTGCAACTGGAATTTTCCATTTCGCATCACTATGACGCACAAACTGACAGGCTCTACTCCATCGCTCCGGATGGCGTCCTGAGCATTTGGGACGTGGGGAAGGCGGCGCTCATAAAGCAAATAGCGGGCTTTGTTGGAGAAATTCAGGACGTAGGTAGCGATGGCACGCAGTTACTCACGGTCGCGGGCACTACGGCGAGTTTGTGGAGCCTCAAACCCGGTAATATCCTCCACGAAGTGGCGATAAGCCCAAGCGAAATAATCAGTAAAACTGGTTCATACGAGCCAATCCGTGAATATTTACTATTTAATAAATATTCCCGGCTCGCTCCTAGTTATCAACCCTTGTTTCTTTGGAAGTTTGGAACTGAAGAACCTATATGGGTGAAGGATCTACATTTTCCTCAACAGACCTTGGCAATAAGCCCTACTGGGGATAGTTTCATCGTGACTAGTGGAAAATATTGCCGCGATATTTCTGATAGTTCCTGCCCATTTGAGCTTTACAGGATCAATGACGGCTCCTCGTTCAAGGTCATGGAAGGTGTAGGATCAAACATTGTTGAGACTTCGGACGGATCTTGGATAGGGACCGACGGCATGAAAGCTCCTGCCTTTTCGCCCGACGGCCGCTACTTGCTCGTTCCATCTATGAATAGTGCGATAACCTTTATTGAAACTACAAATGGCAGCGAATTAGGGCGGCTGAGACCTAAAGCAGGGGATCGCTCCTATACCTCAATGGATTTCCCCAATTCCACCACCCTTGAAGTCAAGGACGCGTTGGGAGGCCTCATTCGCTTCGACCTCGCGCGAATAGCCACCATGGATTCGTGGGACGAGGCGAGGGATAATCTCGAGATCAGCAGGCTTACAGTGGAAAATGACCATTTATGCTGGCAGATCGATGGTTTGGTCGATTCAGACAGGTGCGTTGAAGGCGTCAAGGACTTCCGAGAACCTCTGCTAGATCTGGATAATAACTGGGAGCGTCTAATTACCTTGCAAGATGATAACTCGCTTTGTATCCACTCCATGGTTGATTCAAGCGATCCCGACTGCCTGTCGGGTGTGAATGCCTATCACCTGCTCGATACCGATCCGCTCCGCATCCTTCTCGTCCGCCAAAATGGTCTTGCAGTGAGAATTGACGAAAGTGGAACCGATCTTCCCGTCAATTGTCCCGCTGTTCTACCCGGCGACATTGATTCAATAGTGATTGCGGATGTCGATGACTCAGAGATTCGGCGCCTTAATATTCGGTATGTCGACAAGTCAGACAATAAGCAAACAGTCGCTTGTGATGTGGCGTTTTTAAGTGAACAAGACTTCCTCCACTTTGGCTATTCCTGGCAGCGAATTCCAAACAGTAATCGTTATCTCCTTACACCGCGTGATCAACAAAGGCCGTTCATTATTCGAAACGGCGATGAGGTGATCGAGTTGGATGGCCGAGGTGATGGACAGGTCGCATTCCATCCCTCAGACGACTTTCTTGTTACCGGCGAGACGAACGGGATCATCAACCTGTGGAACTCCCAGACCGGCGCGCTCTTGCACACCTTCCTGGCACACTCTGGCTCGATCCGCAATCTTCAAGTCAACGAGACAAGCATCGTATCTTCCACCAACAATGAAATCCGAATCTGGCGACTGCTTACTGATATCGCTGAAATGGTGGACGCGGCCAAGAGCATCTCTCAGAGATACCCTTGAAGTCAGCACCGTGCGGGAAACCCAGCAAAAGAGCAGGCCAGCTTATCGGTCTGGCCAACTGAGGATTTATGATAAAACGCCAAATAATAAAACCTTCAATTCTTTGACCTCGAATGGTTCTTCCAGGCCAAGAAACGTCGTGGTAAATTGAAACGATGTCGGCAACGCAATCGTACCGGCCTTCCCATTTCATTCTCCCCACCGCCCAGGAGAATCGCATCTGATGCCGTTGTCTTAGCGAGAAGACCACTAAAACAACGGGCAGCGCATAGAATCTATCCCCTTAATCGGATGCTTTTTGCATCCAGCTACTCATTTGCTTACCCACCATACTCGGCAAAGAGTTGCCTCAAAAACTCTAACTCCTTAATCTCTGGCTGTGCATATGCCAACGGTCTCAAATGGTCCAACCTTTTCCATACCAAAGACAGGAACTCGTTATCAGACAACCCATGTGAACGAAGCGTCTCCTCCGTTATTCTTGCCAGTTCCTTCTCAAGTTCTTCCTTAATCGGAGCCTTCCCACTTTCCTTACATTGTTCAAAATACAGTGTCACTGCTTCAATTTGTCTCTGCGTAATGCCCAATTCCTCTCGTGTCAGAGCTGTTGCCGACTCTATGTCACTATAGGCTCGCCATTTCCATATTTCAGCCCTCAGGCTTTTAGCTGTTGATGAGGAAATGCCGGTCATGCACAACAGGTAATTCCTCAGGTCTTGATGTTCCGTCTCCATGTCAATGACTAAAAAGTGTTTGGCGAAAAAGGATGAGTCGACTTGTGCATAATCGCATTTCACGACATTCATATAAGGAACAATAAAGGTATCTGGGTGTTCCAGTAGCTTGCCTATCTTGGACTTTCGATTCGACACTGCACCCAATACTGCTCTGACTCCACTAAACCCGAGCCCCGTGAGGATCCCTGCAAACGGAATCGCGCTACTGACCATGCTCGATACCTGCCCCCCAACCCCATCAAAAACAAAATCATTCAGCCTGTTACCCCAAGAACTCCTGTTATGACTCTGTCCAGAACTTAAGAAAACAAAGCCCTGTCCCAGGAGAATACAAGTTCCAGTTGGACGATCGCTGATGTGATTTGTTGGCTCCTTGCCGCGATAGCCCACGACTTCATACGTCTTGATCTTTTCGCCGAAGGGATTCGGACTTTCAAGAACCTCCATTGGAGATGGCGAATTCACTGCCGGCATCCTTTCGATTCTCATCCCATTCCTCCAACCTAATAGATCATCACTGGCACGTATAGAACAACGTATTCACAGAGGAGTTACGCATTTGAGGGTCTTTACCCCTACTGGTGGGGTAAGGCGTATTTGCCAAGCCCCACATATAGCCAAAAATGGCTCAACTGCGTAACTCATAATCTGATTCAAATCTAGACCTGATATCTCTAACAGTGCCCCCATACTTACGAAGATACTCGGCTTTCCACACCTCAAAAGTGGGGCCGTCCGTACGCGAAAGCTGAAAAGCTACATTCGGTGCGACTTCCAATACTGCCTCCTCCCTTCTTAGCATCACCCCATCTGGCATTGTAGCCGCCTCCAGTGTCTTTGTTTCCTGTAGTTGCTCGATAGTCCAGAAGTAAGCCTCGCTCAAATTGGCTTGCTTGAGGGAGGCCCCGCTCAGCTCGGCTCTTTGCAAGTTGGTATCACTCAGATCAACTCCGCATAAGTCAGCCCTACTTAGGTTGACTGCCAACAAGGAGGCTCCGCTCATATTGGCTGCCGTTAAGTCAGCCCCGCTTAGATCGGCTTCCATCAAGCGTGCCCCGCTCAGATTGGCTCCCCTTAAATTAGCCTGACTCAGAATAGCTCCCAGCAAGTTAGCCCCGCTCAGATCGGCTTCCATCAATTGAGTTCCACTCAAAGAGCCATCCTCCAGCCACCCCTTGTGCCTTAGTTCGATGATTGCCATCTCCGTGACATCCCGATACTTACTCCCCAGCTGCCTAATCAATTGCGCCTTGCGCTCTTGCTCCATTCGTCTCTCAGCCAGAACCTCAATCGTCACGGCCGCTATGACTATACCGGCCAGGCTCGGTCCTAGGCTCCTGACAAGCCGTTGCCCCATGCTCAGGTTCTCCTGCTCCTCCAGCAAAAAGCCCCAAATGGCGAGGCCGGTGAAGACGACGATGATCATGAGGCGGGCGAGGTTGCTATCTATCCATTTGCCCAGCCGCGCTGACTTGGCTTCTATCCACGAGTAAGCCCTCTCGGATTTATCGTACATCTCTTAATTCAGTAGTTGTGCCACCCTGCTTGGCGAGATACTGCGCTTTCCACTGTTCGAAGGTTGGGCCATCTATGGGAAATTGGGGATTTAACCCTAGCTGTATCTCATCTGGCATGGTAGCGCCTTTCAGTGTTTCTACTTGTTCCAGTTGCTTGATAGTCCAGAATCTAGCCCTGCTCAGATTGGCATTCCTCAAGATGGCTCCGCTCAGACGGACTCGCAACAAGTTGGCCTCGCTCAGATTCGCTGCCCACAAGTTGGCTCCGCTCAGATCGGCTCCCTCCAACTCGGCCCCGCTCAGATTGGCAGTTACCAAGAATGCATCGCTCAAAGAGCCGTCATAGAGCCAACCTCTAGCCGTTAGCACCCTGAGGGCTGTGTCGGTTACATCATTATGTTTACTGCCCAATTGGAGAATGAGTTGTCCCTTGAGTTGTTCGTCCTGCCGCCGCTCATTCAAATAATCAATCGTCACCACGCCGATCACAATGCCGGCCAACTCCGGCCCCACACTAACAAGGGCGGTTGTCAGCCATAGCCAGGGTTCCGAATGGGCGATGACGCGGTCGTGATGATTGAGCGTAATAGCCCAAACGGCCAATGACAGAAAGAACAGCACCACGCCTGCGCGAAGAAGATTAGTCATATTATGCGTGATCCATGCCAGTGGTAATCGGTCTTAATCTTCTGTCCGCCACTCGCCCGGCTTAGGATGCCGCCGCCCGCGCCATCCGGGACAGGCAGCGAGTCCAGAGGGCCATCGCCGCCCAGGCGACATCCTTGTCGGTCAGCCGGGTCTCGACGTGAGCCACGTGATGGTTGCGGAAGTTGTTGATTTTCTCCAGGTCGGCGTAGAGTTGCCCCATTTCCTTGTCGCCGAAGACCTTCTCCACGTCGCGCCAGACGCCGGACGCGCCCCAACCGCCGTCAGCGGCGTAGTTCAGACAGAACAACAGCGTGCCCAGTCGCTGGATGGAACGGCCCTCAACCAGGTTGTCCTTCAGGTAACGCCCGTTTTTCTCTAACTGGGATTGCTCGCGCCGGCCGAGCGAGCCGAGGTAGGGGCTGAAGTACTCGACTCGATCCGGCGCGTTGTCGGGCATGAGCGGCGACAGGCGTCGTTCCAGTAGCCTGATGGCGTATTCGTCCAGTGGCTGGAGCAGCGGCTGGAAGGCAAAGCCGAAATCCGGCATGCCAGAGCGGACGGCGTGATCCAGCAGTGTGATCGACTGCCGCAGGGTCGCGTCCACTTCGCCGGGGACACTCTCAACACCCGCCCGTAGGTAGACGCCCGCGACCAGGTTCTCGGTTTCCGATTGAACTGTCGCCTCGTCCAGCGCCAGGGCCAACTGCCCCGTCCGGGCCTCCTGTACCAGCGTCTTCAGCGACGGCGCGCAACTGCGAGCAAGTTCCTCCACCGTCGCTGCGGCACTTTTCTGGAACAGGGCATAGGGCACGTAGAGGTATTGCCACTTCGTCGCGCCCTTCGATGAGACCTTGCACCACTCGATGGCCGCCTGGGCCTTCAGCGGGACGAGGTTATCTTCGCGGCCCTTCAACTCGCACAGGTAGTGCGTCCCGTCGGTCGCGCGCACAAAGAAGTCGGGCAGGTAGAAGGCGCGGTGGCCGTCCGGCTTGAGATAGTCGATCATCAGCTTTTGCGGCCCGGCGTTCTTGGCAAAGGCGGCGATGTCGCCGGCATAGTCGCAGAAGTCGGCGAACGCCTGCTCGAAGTCGTTGTCGCAGGCCACCAGATTGAATAGCGTCCGCTCGGCCGGTACGGCCGGCTGCCGTTTGGTGCTGCTGGCTTGGAACGGGTTCCAGCCCGATAGCGGCTCACCGCGGCTGATTCGCTTCCGCTCCGTCTTGTGGACGGTGTGATACAGGATCAGGGGGGTGAAGGTTGCCCGCACGTGTTCCAGCACGTCCACCTCGCGCATGCGGTGATCGACCTCGCCCGAATAAAGATCGACCGGTCGCTCGAATAGCACTTTGGACAGGAACTCTTCGATGAGCGGCGTGAGGGTCTTGTGGGGGTTGCTGATGTGGCAGGCGCGGCCGAGCATCTGGGCGAAGTAGCCCGACGCCGACCAGGCGTTGGACAGCAGTCCGGCGTCCAGTTGCATCCGGGCCACGATCTCGTCGGTGAACATATGGCGCTCCCGATAGAGGATCGGGCCTTCTTTCTTCTTGCCGACCGGCAAGGGGTCGAATTCAGACAGATAGTATTTGCGCACTTCCTCGAAGGTCAGGCCATCCAGCTCGGCCGTGGTTTCGATGGCGTCGGAAACGTGGGGGATGACGATGTCGAGGTCTTCCACCGGCTTGTGCTCGCGGTCGACGAAGATCGTCACCGTCTGGCGCAGCGATTTCTGGATGGGCAGGACGGCGATGTCCAGACCTTCCTGGGCAAGTTCTTCCTCATACAGCTTGCGGAAGGCGGGATGGTGGACGACGGTGATCATCTCCGGCGCGTCGCCCAAGGGGAACATGCGCCGCAGGCCTCGGCCGAGTGTTTGCTCAGGCAGGATGCCCGACTTGGCCGAATAAGGGCGCAGGGGGATGATGGTCGTCACGTTGCGCACGTCCCAGCCCTCGCGGAGCATCATGACAGAGACGACGCAGCGGAACTTGCTCTCTTTCTTGTCCAGTTCGCGCGACATCTCGCGCAGGGCGCGCAGGTCTTCGGGCTTCATCGCCGTTTCGCTCTCAACGTATTCCTGGAACGTCCGGCCGCCGCGCGAGACGGTTTTGATGCGGCCCTTGAGGCGGGTGTGGATGTTGAGCACGCGCCCCTTAAGCAGCGGGAAGGCGTCGCTGTCCAGATAGTCAGCCACCTCGTTGGCGGCCTCGGCATCTTCAGTCATGACGAACAGGATCGGCTTGCGCACCCGCTGGAGTTCTTCGTAGGTCATCTCGTAGCGCTGGTAGCCGAGCTTGAGGTGCATGCCGAAGCGTTCGTGGGCCGGGGCGCGGCGGTCGCCCGTTTCGGTCAGTTCGTCCGATTCGCCGAGCACGGGTACTTTGACGATGCCGGCGTCGACGGCCTCGCCCAGCGGAAAGTCGCACATGATGTGACGGAAGAGTGAGCCGTCGTCGTGCTTGGGGGTGGCCGTGAAGTCGAGTTGCAGGCACAGCCCGCGGTTGCCGCGGCCGAGGCTCTGGTCGTGAAGGTTTTCGATGGCCTGGTTCCAGGCGAGGTCAGGGTCGTGCAGATGGTGGGCCTCATCGTTTAGCACCATGATTGTGGGGTGGGAAGCGATGCGTTGCCGCAGGGCCACGCCGGTGTCTAGCGCCTGGGCCTTCTTGACATCGGGGCCGAGGATCGAGTTGCTGCCGGCCGCGTCGCCGTCGCGCTTTTGGTAGAGGCGGTGGATGTTGGACAGATAGACGGCCCCCTGCGAGCTGGAGCCGCCCGGCTCGTCCTGCAAGACGACCTGCATCTGGAAGTCGGCCCGCCACTCTTCCGGCAGGAGCGGGTCTTGATAGAAGATGGCGTTGTTCTCGAAGTCGTCCTTCAGCCGCTCGTAGACGGTCAGATTGGGGGCGATGAGGACAAAGTGGCGGGCGAGGTCGGAGCCAGGTTCGTAGAGGCTATGGTAGTAGCTCCAGACGACGGCCAGGGACATGATTTTGGTCTTGCCCACGCCGGTAGCAATCTTGCTGCAATATCTGGGCCATCGGTCGCCCTCCGGGGGGATGCCCAGGGCTAATAGTTGTGTCGATTGATCGCCGAACTCGAACAGCAATTCGGCCACGTTGCGAACGCGGCGCAGTTCGTAGAGGTAGACGACAGTCTCGATGGCCTCGCGCTGGGCCCAGTGGTAGCGGAAGGGAACCGGCGGGCCGTCCGGCGGTTGCAGCAGGTGCTCGGTGTTGAACCAGTAATTGAGCAGTGTGCGCGAGGTGCCGCTGACCCCGGCGTAGCCGCCGCGCCGCCAGCGGTCGACCTCGGCGCGGATGGCGCGCACCATCGGCACTTTGCTCGGCCGCCGTCCCGGCTGGACGACGGCCGCCTCGCCTTTCTTGGGGTTGGGCAAGCGGTGGAGCGTGGGTTCTTCCCACGGCTTGAAGATCGGCAGCAGGGCCGACTGGTTCTGCTCGGTGACTTCAAATGTCATCGTCTAGCCCTCCACGGTGATGACGGCCGTCGTGTCCACGCCGAAGACATCGATGACCTTTACACAAATCTGGTGTGGGCCGGGCGTATCATAGCGCCAGCCCGCGTTGGTGCGCGTCCTGAGCGAGCGATCCTTGCGGGTGCGAAAGTCCTGCCAGTGGTGCTCGAACGGCTTGCCGTCGCGCCAGTCGAAGTCGACGGCCCAAAAGTCGATGAAGTCGAACGGCGACGTGACGGCCCGCTCGCGCAGGGCGGCCATCTCCTTCTCCGGCGCTTCGGCCAGGGCGGGGGCGAAGCGGACAAGTTCGACATCGACCTTGCCGCCGTGGGCCCGGACGTTGGCCTCCAGGTAACCGGCCTCGAAAAACTGCGCCTCGGTGCGGTTGGGTTCCATGATCTCGCGCGGGATGTACTTGAGGCGGATGTCGAGGCCGGTCTCGGCCTGGAGCGCCGCCTTTTTGAGGGCCAGCTCCATCTCGAACTCCCAGGCCAGACAGTGGAGCTCGCGGCCGCCGGCCCCGCGCGCCGCCTCGGCCGCCGCCCGCATTTCGTCGTAGGTGAAGATGGAGTCGATCTGATCGACGTGGACGTAGGCCCCGCCGCGGCGGCCGTGGAGCAGGGGGTTGGGCGGGGTGGCCAGGGGCGCGGCCTTGTAGAATTGCAGGACGATGCGGCGGTGTTCCACGTCGGCCCCGCGCAGCCGTTCCAGTTGCCACCACTGTCGCTCATAGCGGCCGAGGTTGTATACGTCGAAGGAGCGGTAGGGCTTGCCCGCCCGGTGCAGTTCGCGCTGGACGCCGATGAGCCGCTTGCGGCTGGTGTGGACGGCGTAGCGGCCCAGGTCGACGCCGATCCAGCGCCGGCCGAGTCTTTCGGCGACGGCGAGGGTCGTGCCGGAACCGCAGAAGAAATCGGCTACCAAACCGCCCTCATCGGACGATGCTTGAACTATCAGTTCCAGAAGTCCTTCGGGTTTTTGTGTATCGTATCCAACGCGCTCATAAGATGAGGTCGCTACCCCGAAGCCCGGTATATCCGAAACAATTGAATCTCTAAGTAGAGTATATTCATCCAAGTAGTATTTTTTGTACTTATGTCCGGTCGAAGAAAGATAGATTAGGCCAGCTGCCTCCATTTCACCTATTGACTTCTCAGAGTAGTCTCCAAGGGATGTGCGTTTGAAAATTCGGCCGTCAGGATCTCTGTAACGAAACTCCTTAAGTTGTTTTTCGTCTAATCCTGCAAATTGTGCGTTGTAGAAATAGGAATCTGCCTTCGTGTAAAAGAGAATTTCATCAAATGTTCGAGGCCAGTGCTTTGCTATCTTCTTAGCACCTTTCCCGACAGCGTCCTTTTTCCAAATCAACTTCGATCTGTAACGCGAGGTGCCAAATACCTCCTCGATTATCATCCGAATTACTGAGTCAACTCGGTAATCACAATGTACATAGATGCTTCCAGATTCGCTCAACAGCTCTCGCATCAGCATCAGACGTTCAAACATCATGTACAAATAGGAATCAGTCCCCTTCCCCCATGTATCACGGTACGCCACCGCCTCCAGGATCGACTGCTCCTTCTGCACTGCGTCGCCCTCGTCGCCTATTTGCACCTGCATTGTGAAATCCGCCCCCACGTCGAAGGGCGGGTCGATGTAGATCAGATCAACTTTGCCCCGGAACTGATCCAGCAGCGAGGCCATGACCAGCTTGTTATCGCCCCAGATAAGCATATTGCGGAAGTCGTCGCGGTGGGCGCGGGCCTTGAATTCCTCGTCGCCGAAAGGCAGGCCCATCTGGTGGGCCTCGGCCAGCAGCCGGTCGTGCGGTTCGTCGATGGACTCGATGCGTTGCAGCGGCAAGGGCGAGGCGGGCAGGCGCACCGGGCGGCGGTTGCCGTATTCGTCGTATTTGCCTTCCCAGACGAGTTCGGTCTTCAGTTTCGAGAGCGGGTGCGGGTTGTCCGGCCCCCAAGGGGTCGGGTTCGGGCGGTTGGTCATGGGCGTGCCTCGCGGGTCGATTGGACTGGTTGAGGCTGATTATACGCGGCGGGGGCGGCGGGCCAACTTAAGAAGGGGATATGCTGATCAGGCAGCATTGTTGGTACTATCCGGCAGCCGGTGGGGGAAACCACTAGTAGAACTTCCGTTCTCTGGATGGTATACTTGGGCAACTGATACAAGAAGGCCCCGGCGACGTTTGCGGCGTCCTGGGGCAGTGGTCAACCGGTGTGAGCGGTTGACGGAAGAATCATAGCACACTTCCGGCCGCTTGCGTTGGTGGATTTAAGTCCACGGACTTGAGCGGCTTTTTCTATTGAGGGAAGTGTAGTGGAAGGAATAGACCCCCGGCTCATTGAACAGATGGCGCGACAGGCGCGAGAGATTCAGGAGTGGATGAAGAGCAGTGGCACGTTGGATACGGGCCAGATGATTTCGCGGATGCTTGCCGATTCTGTAATTACTCCCCAGACACAAGCAGCTATCGACTCAATCGTTGCAAGCCAGATACAGATTGATGCCGTTCGCGACGTGGTCTCGGTGCTGACGCAGTTCACCATTCCTCAGACGCAACTTGACAGGGTGTTCGAGGTATTGGCAAGAACGGCCGAGAATATCAGGTTATTTGAAGACAGCGTTGCAGGAGTGGCGATTCAGATTGAGGCTTCCTACTCGGAGATGGTAGCCAGTCTTAGCGGAGCGCATCGTGTCTTCGCTGGTAGGAGTAGTGCTTTCACCGTTACATGGGATGAAGGCGATACGAGCGATGCGGCGGAGTATGAGTGTGGGTTTGAGCTACCGGCCGGGAACCTGGAAGAGAGTGTCGGCGACGCAGTGGTTTGGGGCGATGTGGCGACGGCCGAGTTTGTCCGTGGTGTCGTGTCCGCAACTGCGCATGAAGGTACAGAAGATGGTGCCGATCAGACAATCGAGCTGCAAACGCCATCGCTGTCACTCGGCGGACATTCTCTCCAGGTGACGAACACTGTCCAGCAGTGGAATGTTCAGTGTTGGGAAGATTCGGACGACGTTCATAGTTTCACCTTCAAAGGTTATGGGGACAGGGCGAAGCACGTAGTTGATTGGCTCTGTATGGCGGCAAAGGCTGCTATGACCAACACCAGTCAATTAGCACAGGTACCGTTGGAGGTGGACGTGCCGCAAGAACAGATCGCGGATGAGCAGAAAACGATCTGCGAACCTCGTATGACATTACCGGCGTTGGGCTATCCGGCTGACCAGGTTGAAGGGGCGATTGAGGAACATCGGCGCGAGCAGCAGTCGGTACGAGATGCCCGGCTGGACACAAAGCCCGGCGAGAGCCAGTACCTGGAAGGAGCATACATCGAAGCGACGACGGAGCTTCACGCTGGGATTATTCGAGGGGAACCTGACGATGTCGTGAACTTGAGATTGCTGGAGCAGGTAAGGGCCAACATTCAGCGGCAACTGGCTCAGGGAACTGCTCAAGCGGGTTCGCAGGGCCATGAAGGCGGGGAGCACCACTTTGTCTCGGAAGCCGTACTAGACCCTGCTCATAAAGAGCAGGATCGGCTGGCTTTGCTCGCTTCTAAGTACAGTCAGAATGGCGCAGGTAAGGTTTATCCAGAAAGCATCGCGCTCTGGGAAGAGATTGCCAGGCTTAAGCGCATTCCACTGACGGATAAGCTGATCTGTGATCGCATAACAGGACTGTCAACCTCGAACCTAAGATACCACAAAGGACGCATGAAAAAGACGGGATTTTGGCGCGACTGCGGGTTGCTCGACTGACTGCATTTCTGCTGGCTTCATCGAAACTATCACCAAAACTATCACCTACTCCGCATTCCAAACTAGCACCTTAGGCGGTTATCATGCCCAACATGATAACCGCTCTTCTTTTTCGGGAGGTGACCGATGTTGCGGATGTTGATTACGCTCGATGATGCCGAACGACGCGCGCTGTATCGGTGCGCGAAGCGCGAGCGGCGCGAGATTCGCCAGCAGGCCGCCGTGATGATTCGCAACGAACTGGAACGCCGCGGCCTCTTGCTGGTAGCCGAAGCGGCCGATGATCCGATGCCGTCCGATGAGGTGCATCGTGGGTAGCGATGTCTACGACCTGCTAGATGAACTCGCGGCGCGTGGCCGCCGGTTGCTGGGGCAATTGCCGGGCGACTATAAGCCAATTGAGGAGGGCGATCCGGCGAGCGCTATGTTGATGCGACTCCACGGGCTGCTCCTTAATAGCTGGCCGGCGGTCGGTGAGGAATTACGATGGGAGGAAGACGCCCGATGACTGCGCTGGCACCTCATCATTACGCCATGCTGCACGAGGAAAGCGGCATTAGCGACGCGGTTATCCGAACGCGGGGCTATCGGACGATCAGCAACGCGGCCGAATTGGAGCCACTCAACTTCGCACCGGCTCAGCGACGCGCGCCCGGTCTTCTTCTGCCTCTGTGGACGACGGACGGACAGAACGGCACGTACATCTTCCGACCCGACAATCCGCGCGTGCGAGAAGATCGACGCAAGAAACTGCCGGATGGAACCTATGCCCAGCAGGTCATTAAATATGAGCAGCCTAAAGGCGAATCGGTACGGATTGATTGTCCGCCCGTCTGCCGGACGCAATTGGGCGATCCGGCCGTGCCTTTGTTCATAACTGAGGGACAGAAGAAGGCCGATGCGCTGGCCTCACATGGGGCATGTGCCGTGGCCCTGCTGGGCGTGTGGAACTGGAAATCCAGGAACGACTATGGCGGCCTGACGTTCACCAACGACCTCGATTACATCGCCTGGAATGGCCGTCCGGTCTATCTGGTATTCGATTCAGACGTGACAAGCAAGGCTGGCGTCCGGCAGGCCCTGGGGCGGCTGACTGAACATCTACAGCGCAAAGGGGCGGTAGTCTCGGTTATCTACCTGCCACCCCTGCCCGACGGCCGCAAGGCTGGCGTCGATGATTGGCTGGTAGCGACGGGCAAGGGCATAGACGATTTGGCAGCTCTGGCCGAAGGGCCACGACCGGAAGCGACGGCCGCGCCGCCGGTCATTGAGCTTCTGGACGACGCGCCGGCGGCGATGGCGCGGCCGATCGCGCTTATCGACGGCCGTACCTATATAGCGACGTGGTGCTATGTGCGTGTCATCACCCGCGAGACTAAGACTAGGCAGGGCGAGATCGTCCGCCATGACCCGCCGCTGGAAACTAGTGAGCGGCGGCCGTTCATCATCCGCGACGACGGGGTGATATTCGGCGAAGGCGGCCATCGACCGTTGGCCGAGCTCGGGATCGAGGTGCGGCTGCCTGAAGTTCCGACGGCCGATAAGCTGCTGTCAACCCCATCGCTAAAGCAGTACGCTGCCGGCTATCGCCCCAACCCGATAGACGTGTTCGAGCGAGTCACGGCCGTGGTTGACCGCTTCATCGACTTCGACCGCTCCATCGCCGACCAAGCTACGATGGCTCGCTTCGTAGCCTGCTACTGTCTGGCGACATGGTTCCTGCCCGCCTTCTACGTCACTGGCTATCTCTGGCCGAATGGCGACCGAGGAAGCGGGAAGACACACCTGTTGCACGTAGTAACCGAGTTGGCCTATGGTGGCCGCGTGATCTTGGCAGGGAGTTCTTTCGCTACATTGCGCGATGAAGCGGATTATGGATTCACCCTCGCCTTTGACGACGCTGAGAATCTTAGCGACCCTCGCAAAACCGACCCAGACAAGCGAACGCTCTTGCTGGCGGGCAACCGGCGCGGCAATAGCATTGCGTTGAAGGAGAAGCGCGGCGACGCATGGGAGACGCGCTACGTCGATACGTTTTCCTTTCGCCTGTTCTCCGCCATTCGTCTACCTGATAATGTCTTAGCTTCACGTTCGATCATTGTGCCGCTCATTCGCACACCTGACCGCTATCGAGCCAACGCTGATCCGCTTGATTACGCCCTATGGCCCTCTGATCGGCGTAAGCTGGTTGACGACCTTTGGCTATTGGCGCTTGCCAACCTCTCCGAGTTACCGAAGTACGAGGCGTTTGTGAATCAAGAAGCTGGGTTGACCGGCCGCAACCTCGAACCGTGGCGGGCTATCCTGGCGGTAGCTAAGTGGCTGGATGATAAAGGGGTTGCGGGATTGTGGGACGACCTCGATAAGTTGGCGATGGACTATCAGCGGGAGCGAACCAACTTGGAATTGAACGATTTGACTGGTCTGCTAATTAGGGCGTTGGGAACCTTGATCGGTCAAGAATTGAACTCGGCTAATCCCGGCCGCAATAGTGGCGTCAGTGGCGTTAGTGGCGTTAAGAGGGTCTATGCATTTCCCACCAAGAGCATAACCGATGCTGCCAAAAGGATTGTCGAAGATGAAGAGATGGATATTGACCCGGAGCAAGTGACTAGCCGGAGAGTCGGCCGCTCCCTGGGAAAGATGCGCGTTAAGAAGGCTGACCAGTCAGGCGGGAAACAACGTGGCTGGGCCATCACGCTTAGCGACTTGGCAAGGTGGTGTAATAGCTATGGGTACGACATTTCACAGGTTGTCGGCTTTGACGTGTCTGAAGTCGATTTCGCACGTGCCCATGATAACGCCACTCATGCGGCAAACGCCACTCATGCGGCTGACGAAGACACTCTGCCAGTAGGTGACGAGGGCGAAGAACACGAAGCACTAGAACTGCTGGAGGGGATACTGTGAACGCTTTGGCCCAACTGGAGCGTGCCGGTTACGAATTCTCTCTTGAAGTCGATGGGAGTATCCGCTATGCCTTTCGCGGTGCTCAGCTACCGGAAGAATCGTTTGCCCGGCCGCTCCTGGACACGGTTCGCCAAAACCGGCAGGAAATATCCGCCATCCTGTCAGCGCGCGCAGCAGTCCCACCCGTTGAGGAAGTTTTCACCAACAGAACCCGGCTCCGGGTCGTCTTTCCGGCCAATACAAAGTTGCCATTCCCAGCCGGCACATGGCGACGCCTGGGCGATGGTCGAATCGAGGCGCACTTGAATTATGATGATCTCAAGATAATGCGCATGTGGCGTGACGAGATACTGCCACGACCCTGAGATTTTGGGCGGCCTGTTCTGTCTTACGGCCGCTAGAACTGGGCATGGTGAACGGGGCATCGTTTTCAATGTAGCACAAGAAGTGAGGTCTATTTATGGCATGGGAGATGCGCGGCAACAGGAGCTACTACTATCGCAAAGTGCGCTTCGGCGGCCGAGTGCGAAGTGAATACATCGGCGTGGGCATGCTGGCCGAGGCCCACGCGGCGTTAGATGAGATAGGCCGAGAATCGGCCGCGGCCGGCCGGGTGGCATGGGCGGCGACGGTGCAGGCCGAGCGCGATGCCGAGCGGGCCATCAATGAGTCGGCTGAGGTGGCCGAGACTTTGACTGCGGCCGTTCTCATCGCCGCAGGGTATCACACCCACCGCCGACAATGGAGACGACAACGATGAGCAGCAAGACACCTGCACCTACTGAGAAGCATTACGCCGCGGCGGCAGGGATGTTGGAAGTCATCCGCAAAACAGACCGAGACAAGCCGACGGCCAACGACCGAGCCGAGCTTGACCGGATTCTACGAGAAGTGCCGGCGGTGTGGACGGTTGCCGGCGACCTGATGAATCACACGGCGCTCGGCATGATCCAGCACATGGAAGCCACCTATGCGTTGAAGGCGTCTCTTCGGACGGGGTGGGAGCAACTTCAACGCGACTTGGCGCGGCCGAGTGACGGCCCGCTAGAACGTCTCTTGATTCAACAGATCGTGCTGGCATGGTTGAAACTGGCCTATACCGAACACTATCACCGGCACTGCCTCACGACTGGCAACACGCCTATTACTCAGGCTGATTTCTGGGAGCGGCGATTGTCGGCGGCGCAACGTCGTTTCTTGCGGGCAACGGAGACGCTTGCCCGCGTGCGTCGGCTTCAGCTACCGCCGATGCAAGTCAACATCGCCGAGCAACAGGTCAATCAATTCAACGCGGGGAGGCGAGTAGTATCGAACGACGACAGCGGCTGAGGTTGTGGTCAATGGGAGTTGTGTATACGGTCAACCGCGCAACTATGCAGATTGCCGGTTTGCTTCCGCTTTTGAGTGGCCTTCTCATAGAGGAACGATGAGCAGCAGAACCGCGATACAAGGGACGAATGACGATGATTGCGCCGATGGGCGTGACGAATTGCCAGCATGGCGGCCTATGTCCCGATGAAACAGGTAGACACTCGCAAGTCTCACCCGTGGGAGAATCTGAGCAAGGGAGAGAAGCGGGCGCAGTACGTCTGGCAGGCTTACCGGACTGAGGCGAGTGACCACCGGACTTTTACAACCGAATAGGCCATGAGTGCTACAATGCCCCTTGAAGGACAGGGCATATGAACGGTGACGACTGGATTACAACGCAAGAGGCGGCCGAGCTTAGCGGCTATCATCCTGAGCACTTGCGGCGACTGCTTAAGCGTGGTGACATCGAAGGGCGTAAGGTTAGCATTGTCTGGCTGATTAATCGGCGGTCGCTTCTAGAATTCGTGGCCCAGGCTGAGCAATCGGACGACAAGCGACGCGGGCCAAAACCTTCTTAGTTGACTCCCCAAACGCAACAAAGTATAATGTGTTGGACGTTCCAACATATCTGACCTAAAGACGGGCCGCGTTCGTGTTGCAGCACTCGCGCGACCCTAACCCATAAGCCGGGATAAGCGGCTCAAGGGATAACCCGATTCTATCAGAACGGGCAACCCGACGCACAACCGGTGCGGGTTGCCCGTTTTGCGTTGTATGAGGTGACTAGCGAACGATTGAAGAGCGCCGAGGCGCAACCACACATTGCGACGGCCACCCGCCCTGCCCTACATAAGCGGCGGCCGACTTTACCATCTTAAACGAATGGAGCGCGCATGAGGGTTAAACCCATGCGCGCCCACATGCGGGCGACGGCTTGCACTTGACGGGGCGACCGTCGCCCAAAGAGGATTGTAACACAATGAGCGGTCAAGACTTCGACTTCGGATTAGGCGACATCCTGCAAGAGAACGATAGCGGGCACACACTGGCGCGGGGTGGCGCGGCTTTTCTGGCCGTCCTGTTTCTGGTGCTGTCCAGCATCACGACCTTCGGCTTCTTCTCGACCTACGCGGCCGGCATTGGCGATTGGGCCGGGCCGACGGCCGCGCCCCTTGTCAGCGGCATTATCGGCGTCCTGTGTTTGGACGTGGCCGCCCTTTTGTGGGGTTACGTTCGCAGCCGGGCCGCGACCTCGGCGGCGCAAATGGCAATCGCTCTTGTTATTAGCATTGCCGACTTGCTCTTGGCGCTGGCGTCCTCGGCCCTGTTTATCATCCTGAGCACAACCCTGGAAACGGGCGTGAGAGACGCGGCCGGGCAACTGACCGGCTTCGGGGCGACGGTCAATTGGTTTGGCGTGGCCGTGATTACGGCCGCCCTTGTCGGCAACTTCGCCAGTATCTTCGCCTGGACACAGACGGGCGCGGATACCAAGAAGGCGCAACAGGCGACCGAACTCCGCGCCGTCGTCACGGCCGGGCAGCACACGATTGACAAAGAGCGAACGGGCCAGATTGTCACACGCACGATTGGCGACATTCGGCGGCAACTGCCGGCGGCCGTTGACGGCATGGCGGCGCGCAAGTCGGCCGAATACGTTGACGCCAAGCTGAGGCACGGCCACACCCTGCCCACCCCGGTTGAAGTGGACGCGGGGCGGGGCGGCGACTTGGACTTGGAAGACCTTGTGTCCTACCTCGTGGAAGAGCGGTTGAAGGAACGCGAGCGGGTGGATTGGCCCGTGGTCGCATCGGAGAACGGGCACGGGTCGAGCGCCGCCCGCCCTACGCAACGGCCCGACGGCCGATAGGTGAGGTATACCATGACGACCAAAATCATGACGCGGCAACGCAGATTGACCGGGCCAACGACGGCGACGACCTCGGCGCGGGTGGACGCTCGGCCCACGCCTGGCGCAAGCAGCGACGCGAGCGACCCGACGCACATTGCAGCCATTGCGGCCGGCTCATGTCGCCCGGAAGAAACGGCCGGCGGCGATACTGTAGCAACGCTTGCAAGCAGCGGGCAGCACGCGGGCGACGGGCCGAGGGCGAGCCTGAGCGCAGTGGCTGATACCGTTGCGATACGTCTACCAATACCAAACGTATCGGCGGACAAGAGTCCGCTCTGTGAGCATTGCGGCTCGGCGTTCGTCGCCCGTCGCCCGTGGGGGCGCTTCTGTAGCAGCTATTGCCGGCGCTTGGCGTGGCTCGGTCGCAACCCTGAGCGGGCGGCCGAACTGGCCGAGCGCGACCGGGCGCGGCTAAGGGCGCATGTCATCGGCAACGGCGGAGAGTGGGTAAGTTAGGATATAGGTTTGGAGCCGGGTCGGTCAATCCGGCTCCAATCCATTCAACTTGTTAAGGGGTAATCGGCATGAAAAGGGCAGCTATCTATGCCAGAGTAAGTTCAGAGCGACAAGCGGCCGATGATCGGGTATCGATTGAGTCGCAGTTGAGCGACTGTGAAGCACTTTGTGTGGCACGCGGCTATGGGATTGTCGCACGGTTCGTAGACTGTGAGAAGTACCGATCAAAGGGCAAGCTCGTGCAGCCATCGGGAGAGCGCAAAGACCGTCCCCAGTATTCGGCCATGTTGGCGGCAGCCAAACGCGGTGAGTTTGAGGTCATTGTCGCCTGGAAGGAAGATCGGCTTTATCGGGGGATGTATGCAGCGATGCCCTTGTCCGAGTTACTCGACGAGTTAGGAAAGGCACTTGAGGTCGAATTGGTGCGCGAGACGTTTGATCGGAAGATGCTTGGAATCAAAGCAGCATTGGGCAAAATCGAAGTTGATAACATCAGAGAGCGCATGATAATGGGGCGTCGAGGAAAGCTGGAGCGTGGCGAGGTTCCCGGAGGCAACCAAGTAAAGTATGGCTATCGACGAGAAAACCGGCGTTTGGAAGTAGAACAATCTGAGGCTGAGGTAGTCAGGTTGATCTTCAAGATGTACATTGACGGTGAGAGCATCCAGACGATGCGCAGACGCCTCAATGCCACTACTGTACCGCCTCGAAGCGGCGGCCTTTGGTCGAAAGCTACAATTCAGCGCATCATTTCCGGTGACTTCTACGCGACAGGCCGCATGACTACAACGCTGGAAGATCAGCACTTCGTGATTGAGTGTCCGGTGGTCATCTCGGCGGAAACGTGGAGCAGAGCACAAGCAGTTAAGCAGCACAATCGAGAATATAGCAGGCCGCGCTATGTCAAGGAAGATTACCTCTGTGCCGGGTTGGTGTATTGTGGTTGCGGCTGGAGGCTACAGGCTAGAACGAATGGGCAAAGTCGCCACCATCGTAATCAGGGCAAGGAGTACAGACTTACCGGAGACTACGTATGCCAGCGTCCTGCAACTCAGCCAGAAAACCAACCGGATAACTGTGCATGGTCAACTGGTTCTAAAAAGGTAGACGATTTCGTTTGGGACTATGTAAAGCGGATATGCACACAACCGGCGCTCGTGCGTAATGCAATTGCTCGTAAGCTGGAAGCAATAGGCGTGGAACAGGAAAGCCAGGAACAAGAAATAGAGCGGCTGGTGAAAGAACTAGAAAGACTTCTGCAAGAGCGCCAGTGGGTAATAACACAGGCTCGACGCGGGGCTATTACTGAAGGGGACATGGACTTGCAGCTTCGTACCCTTCAGGTGCAAGAATGGGCCTATGAGCAGGAAATCAATGAACTCAAGTCGGTTGCGGCCGCCCGCCGACAGATTGAAGCAACACAGGCGTACGTTACTCGTTATCTGGATGGACTTGCAATAGGTCTGTACAGTCTCGATGTTGATTTAGATACCCTTACAGACGACCAGCTTAAGCCGTTAGCTCAGGAGTTTGCCGCATGGCGCTTTGTGGAGAAGTTTCCAGGCGATGAGAGAAAACAGATAGCCTGGGCGATTTTGGAAGAGAAGCGCCGCATTGTGCGCGCCCTCATTAGCCGAATTGTGATCGAGCGCACGCCTCGGGGGGGTAGATCGGTTACACCTATTTTGAGCTTAGGCATACCTGTGGAAAGTTTGGCCTACGGCGACCAGTCGTTGGACTATATTGAGCGACGGGTGACGGG
>CXWK01005576.1_pt2 | contig 22853 bp, 22 predicted proteins | sample 590851 | NCBI WGS metagenome assembly CXWK01 (sample SAMEA3498364, study PRJEB10139) | wastewater metagenome | biome: wastewater treatment plant; material: activated sludge | place: Denmark | collected 2014-08-01
CCGTCGATGCGGATGGGCACGATCTCGCCCAGCGGCAGCTCGCCGGGGATGAGCACCAGGCCGTCGATCTCCGGCGCGTCGCGGTAGGTGCGGCCGACGCTCAGCCCGTCGCCGTGGCCGTCGATGAGCACGGGCAACACGCGGCCGACCTGGGCCTGATTGCGCGCGAGGGAGATGCCCTGCTGAATCTCCATCAACTCCGCCTGCCGCGCCGCCTTGACCGCCTCATCCACCTGCGGCGCGACGGTGGCCGAGGGGGTCGAGGCTTCATAAGAGTAGGTGAACGCGCCCACGCGGTCGAAGCGCAGGTCGCGGACGAAGTTCTTCAGCCCGTCGAACTCCTCATCCGTCTCGCCGGGGTAGCCGACGATGAACGTGGTGCGGATGGCGATGTCGGGCATGGCCGCGCGTAGCTTCTCGACCGTGCCGTAGACCCATTCGATGTTGGCCGGACGGCGCATGCGCTTCAGCGTCTCGCGGTGGCCGTGCTGCAGGGGGATGTCGAGGTAGGGCAGAATCTGCGGCGTGGTNNGGCGATCTGGCGCAACAGGGACGACAGGCCGTTGCGCATCCCCAGGTCGTGGCCGTAGTCGGTCGTATCCTGCGAGATGATGATCAGTTCGCGGATGCCCGCGTCCTGCAGGCGCACGGCCTCGGCGACGATGGCCTCCGGCGGGCGGCTGACGTGGCTGCCCTTGATCTGCGGGATGGCGCAGAAGGCGCACGGGCGGCGGCAGCCGTCGGCGATCTTCAGATAGGCGCTGGCCCCCTGGACGGCGACGCGCAACACGCCCTGTTCGTCGCGGCCGACGGTGGTGGCCTCGTCGGGCAGGTGGTAGAGCGGCGCGGGGTGCTTGCGGCGGCGCAACTGGCGCACGAAGGGCACGATGTCCATCCAGCGCCGCGTGCCGATGACGCCGTCGATGCCCGGAACCCACTCGACGACCTCGTTGCCGTAGCGTTGGGCCATGCAGCCGGCGGCGATGAGCAACTGGTTCGGCCCCTTCAGCGCCGCCAGTTCGCGCAGCGCGCCGACCGACTCCTGCCGCGCGCTCTCAATGAAGCCGCAGGTGTTGACGATGAGCACGCCGGCGTCGTCGGGGTCGTCGGCAGCGTCGAACCCGGCGCGCAACAGCAGGTCGGCCATGCTGTTGGAGTCAACGGTGTTTTTGCTACAGCCGAGGCTGAGCAGGAAGAACTGCTTTTTGTGTTGGGCCATGCGTTGTAACGCGGGTTGGCAACCCGCTATCCGAATAGCGGGTTGCCAACCCGCGCTACATTACTGTGTCGTTCGCCAGACCTCTTCGTGGCTTTCGCCGCGCCCGCCCAGCCGGCCCAGGGCCACGTCGTTGACCGTGGCGAAGACGCCGATGGCGTTGCCGACGACGATTTTGGCCTCCTGCTGGGCCGTCCACTCGTAGGTGTCGTTGGCCTTGGCGATGCCGCTGAAGACGACGCTGCTGTCCACCGTCACCTCCATCCACGTGCGCTCCAGGACGTCAAGTTTGAGGCGCACCTCCTCCATCGTCGCCGGCAGGGGCGGGCGGGTGGCTGTGGGCGTGGCCGCGCCGCCGGGGTTGTTGCGGCCGGTGTTGACGATGGGCTGCTCGGTGCCGTTGACGGTGATGCTCGACTCGCCCGTGGGGGCGGTGGTCGGCGTGGTCGAGGGGGTGGGCGTAGCGCCGGTCACTTCGGCCACCATGTCGCGCACGGCGGCGCTGACCTCCTCGACGGCGTTGCCCTCTTCCCCCCGGCCGAACAGGATGGGGATGAAGCGGTTGGCGATCAGGGCCAGGGCGATGACCAGGGCGACGATGATGACGATCTGCAACATGCCGCCCGACCCACCGCTGCCGACCCCGTAGCCGCTCTTGCCGTTGACCTCCATGTTGACGGGGTCGAAGAACGGCTGATCCTGGCGTTCGACCAGCGGGTTGTCGGGGGTAATCTCGCGCGTCTCGGCCATGGGCGGCGGGGCGTCCTGCCCCTGCCCGGCGGCGTAGCGCGTCAGCAGCGGTTGCGGGTCCAGCCCCAGGAAGCGGGCGTAGTTGCGCAGGAAGCCGCGCACGTGAACGGGCGTGGGCAGGGCGCTATACTGGCCGTTCTCGAGGGCGGTCAGATAGCGGACGTTGATGCGCGTCTTGCCCTGAGCCTCTTCGAGCGACAGCCCCTTGTTCTCGCGCGCTTCGCGTAGAATATGGCCGATCTCGTCCATGAAGGCGTCGATCGTTCCTTCCGGCGGCCGGGTTACGGCCGCCGGACAGCGGGCCGGGCCGCCTTAGGCCTCGAGTTCCTCGGCAAACTCTTCAACCTCTTCGACCACCAACTGCGGTTCGACGGCCGCCGGCGCAGCGGCCGGCGCGGCCGGCGCGCCTTCCTGCTGCACGACGACCAGGAACTCCGGATGGTGGTCGGCGCTCAGGCGCACCGGGATGTGGTGCTCGCCCAACTGGCGCAGCGGCTCGCCGCCGACCTTGCGGCGGTCGATCTCCGTGCCCAGCTTCTCGTTGAGCTTGTCGGCGATCTGGGCCGTGGTGATGGAGCCGTAGAGCTTGCCGCTGTCGCCGGCGCGGGCGGTGAAGGTCAGGGTGACGGCGCGGATCTTCTCCGACAACAGGTCGTGCTCGGCGCGCAGTTCGGCGCGGTGGGCCTCGGCCCGCTTGCGCCACGCTTCGGCCTGCTTCATCACGTCCGGCGTAGCCTTGACGGCCAGACCCTTGGGCAGCAGGAAGTTGCGGCCGAAGCCGTCGGCCACGGTGTGAACCTCGCCGGCATAGCCCAGATTGTCAACGTCTTGTTTTAACAACACTTTCATCGAAACAGACTCCTCAAGGAAGCAGTGCCCGTCCGGGGCCACCTATTTGACGCTTGCCGGCCGCGACTGCGGGATGTCACATGATTTGTAAAGCAATCGATTATGGTAGCAAAAAAAGGGCTGTTTGGCAAACTCGGCCCGGTTCCGGTTGCGCAATCCCCACCCTGTTTCATACAATACCCGGCAGCGGCCCACACCGGCCACTTGGCCGGGCGTCGCTCGTTCAGCCGCTCTTGGCCTATAGAAGCATCATTCGCCTGTAGAGGCACCATTTGACGGAGGATAACACGTCATGACCGATGAGACCCCCCACATCCCGGAGACGCTGGCCCAATACCTGACCGAAAACCAGGACCCCCAACAGGTCGCCCGCATCTATGAGAAGGTCAGTCAACTGCTGACCCGCGGCGAACAGGTCATCTACATCGCCGTCCAGAAGGCGCTGACCTATGACCCCACACCGGAGATCGTTGTGCTGACCAACCGGCGCTTCATGCACTACCAGCAAAACCTGATGGGCAGCGCCAAGTTCACCGACTACATCTGGCGCGAACTGAAGGAGGCCCGGCTGGAGGAAGGGGTTATGCGGGCCACGCTGACTCTTTACGCCGCCAACGGCGAGACGCTGCGCGTTGACAACCTGGTGAAGGAGCAGGCGCGGCGGCTCTATGCCATCGCCCAGGAGATGGAGGAGAACGTGCGCGAGGAGTTGCGTCTGCGGGCGATGGAGGAGAAGCGAGCCGAGGCAGGCGGCATCTACATGCCGGGCATGATGGGCGGGGTGGGGGCCGGCTCGACCGCCGCCCCGGCCGACGAACCGCTCCAGGCGCTCAGCAAGCTCAAGCAACTGATGGAAGCGGGACTGATCTCGGCCGAGGAGTTCGAGGCCAAAAAGAAAGAGATTCTGGCCCGGCTGTAAGAGCGACGCAGAGGAACGCAGAGAAGCGCGGAGAGACGCGGAGGAAGAATAAATGGTTCTTCCTCCGCGTCTCTCCGCGCTTCTCTGCGTCTCTCCGCGTTCCTCTTAATCCGCCCGCCGCAGACGCCGCGCGCCGAAGACGACCAGGGCCAGCGCCGCACCGACGGCGGCGATGCCCCAGGCGTCGAGGCCCGTTTCCGGCAACACCACCGGCGGCGTCGGCGTGGCCGTAGGCGTAGGCGTCATCTCCGGGATGACCGTGCCGGTGGCGGTGGGCAGCGGCGTGCTGGTGATCGTCGGCTCCACCGTCGGGGTGGCCGTGGGTTCCAGGGTAGGCGTCGGCGTGGCCGTGGCGTTGGGGTCGGGGGTCAACGTCGGCGTGGCCGTGCCCGGTAGCGCCGTGGCCGTCGCCGTGGCGGACGGTGTGGCGGTGGCCGTCGGCAGGGGCGTCTCGGTTGGCGTCGAGGTCGATGTGGCCGTGGGTGGCAGCGTCGTGGCCGTGGGCGTGGCCGTGCTGGTGGGCGGCGTTGTGGCCGTTGGTGTGCGCGTGGGCGTGGCCGTGGCCGTGGCCGGCCGCGTCGGTGTGGGCGTGCCGGGTAGGCTGGGCGTTGACCCGCCGACGGGCGTGGGCGAGGCCGCGCCAACCGTCGGCTCGTCGGGCACGCCGGTGGGCGTAGCCGTACCGGGCGCCGGATAGTCGGCCGGCGGCAGCGTGGCTTCGGCGGCGGGCGGATAGCCGGACACGGCCGCGGTGGCCTCCGGCGCGTCCGGGGAGCCGCCGCCGGCCTCTTCGCCGCCGCCGCCAAAGGGGGCGGGGGTAGGCGTGGCCGTCGCCTGGTCGGGCGACGCCGGGGGCGCGGCGGGCGTTGGCGACGTGTCGGCGCTGGTCGGCTCCATCGTCACGCCGAGAACGACGACGGTCAGGACGGTCGTCGCCGTGGCGTCGCCGGTCGTGGCCGCGTTGGTCGCTTCGGCCGTCGCGCCGGACGCTGGGCTGGGCGTGGCCGTCGCCGCGCCGCGGGTCGTAGTGGCCCGGGTCGGCGTCGCGCCGCCTTCAGCCGTGGCCTCGGCCGTGGCATCGGCGGCGGCCGGGGTGGCCGTTTCCGACGTAGTTTGCATCGCGGCCGTGGTCGCTTCGGCGGCCAGCGTCGGGTCGGCGGCCAGGGCGGCCGTGGTGGCCGTGGCCGCGGCGGGGTCGCTTTCGTTCGCTTCGCTAGCCGCGGCGGTTGTCGCCTGGGCGGCCAACGTCGGGTCGGCGGCCAGGGCGATGGACGTGGCCGAAACGGACGTGGCCGAGACGGACGTGGCCGCGGCCGAGTCAGCTTCGTTCGTCTCACCGGCGGTTGTGGTCGCTTCGGCGGCCAGAGTCGGGTCGGCGGCCAGGGCGGCGGTAGTAGCCGCGGCCGCGGCGGGGTCGCTCTCGTTCGTTTCGCCAGCCGCGACGGTGGTCGCTTCGGCGGCCAGCGTTGGGTCAGCAGCCAGGGCGGCGGCGTCAGTGGCTGCGGCGGCCAGGTTTGGCTCGGCCATGGCCGTCGCCGTGACGGACTCCACCTCGCTCGTCGCGGAGGCCAGCGTTGCCGCCTCGACCAGGGCCGCGGTAGCCGTGGCGTCAGCGGCGGCAGCCATCTCGTCTTCCGCCGGGGGGGTGTCGGCGCTGGTTGCCTCACCTTCGGGGGCGGCTGTCTCTCCAGCGTCGGCGACGGCGTTAGCGTCGGTCGGAACCTCGACCTCCCCGGCGCGGCTCGTCGCGTCCGCTTCCATCGCCTGCACCGTCCGGGTGATCATGTCGTTGGTGGCCAGGATTTGGGCGTTCTGCGTCTCGATGGCGGCGATCTCGCCCGTCCGGCTGCCGGCGCGGTCGAATAGCAGATAGCCGACGGTGAACAGGGACAGGAGTAGCAACGTGCCGGTCAGCAATGAGGCCGTAATCAGGAATGTCCGGTTGTTGGCATCCGCCGGCGGGTAATTGTTCCCCGCGTCGTTAGCGCGTTCGTTTTCGTTGCCGCTCGTCTCATCCGCAGCCATATCGCCCGCTCCTCGATACTCCGTTGGCACGACGGGGGGCTGTAGGGTAGCGTCGGCAGTCCTGGTCTAGGAAGTCGCCATGCCCACTTTTAGCCATACGTCCCATCTTGCCACGCCGGTCAACTTGACGTAACATAATGTGAGCGTCAGTATAACATGTTTGACAAGGGGTGTAAAGCGACCATCATGCGCGTCAAGGTCATCATCAATCCACGTTCGGGCCGGGGGCGTGCCCGCGAGCAGACCGGCCTGATCGACACCCTGGGCCATCGCTACGGCGAACTCGACATCGTGCCCACCCAGCGGCCGGGCCACGCCACCGAGCTGGCCGCCGCCGCCGCCGGAGAAGGGTATGACCTGGTGGCCGCGGCCGGCGGCGACGGCACGGTCAACGAGGTCGTCAACGGCCTGGTGGGCGCGGGCGAACGGGCGTCGCTGCCAATGGGCATCATTCCCATCGGCTCCGGCAATGACCTGGCCTTCGGGCTGGGCATCCGCGAGACGCCGGAAGAGGCTGTCCAACGTATCTTCACCGGCCGGCCGCGGGCCATTGACCTGGCCCGCGTGACCGACGACCGCGGCCAAAGCCGGGTGTTCCAGAACAACCTGGGCATCGGCTTCGACGCCATCGTCGTCATGCGCACCGAGACGATCAGCCGCATCCAGGGCTTTCTGATGTACCTGACGGCCGTGCTGCAAACCATCGCCTTCTACTACGACACGCCCTACATGGAGATGACCTTCGACGACCGGGCGGTGAACCAACGGGCGTTGTTCCTCTATGCCGGCGTCGGCCCGCGCGGCGGCGGCGGCTTCCTGATGACGCCCGACGCCAAGTGGGACGATAATCTGATCGACACCTGTGTGGCCAACCCCATCGGCCGTCTGACCATGCTCTACATGTTGACGCGGGTCATGAAGGGCACGCACGTCACCTCACGCCACGTGACCATGCGCCAGAGCCGCCAAATCACGGCCTGGTCCTCTTCGCCCATGCCCATCTACGTTGACGGCGAGATGTTCGCCTACCCACGCGACAACGTCCACCAGGTGACCGTTACCAGCCTGCCGGCGGCGGTGCAGGTGATGGTCTAGATAGGATAGAGCTTTATGCGAACGCTGGAACAGGCTTTGCTGGACCACGATCTCATTGTTCTGCGCGTCATCGCCGAATGGCTGGAACTCGACCTGACCGGGGCCGACAAGGCCGAGTCGGTCGAACAGCTAGCGGCGGCGCTGGCGACGGCCGACTTGCAGGAACAACTCGATTATATGGAGCCGGAGGAGACGGCGGCCCTGGCCGAGCTCGTCCGGCAGGGCGGGCGCGCCCCGGTGGCCGTCTTCAGCCGCGACCACGGCGAGGTACGCGAGATGGGGCCGGGGCGGCTGGAGCGCGAAGAGCCGTGGCTCGACCCCATCAGCCCGGCCGAGGCGCTGTGGTATCGCGGCTTTCTCTATCGCGGCTTCGACCAGACGAATGAGGGCGCGCTGGAGTTCTACTACCTGCCGCACGAACTGCTGGCCAAGCTGGCCCCGGCGTCGGCCGGCGTTGTGCGCGAGTCGCCGGCGACGACGACCTTAGAGCCGGTCGACGCGCCGGAGCAGACCCGCCCGCCGCTCGACGATGCCGTGGACGACCTGACGACGCTGCTGGCCCTGGCCCAGCGCACCGGCTTGCAACCCGACCGCCTACCCGACCTGCACGGCCTGCTGATGAACCCCGACCGCGACCGGCGCTCGCTGCTGCTGACGCTGGCCACGGAGATGTCGCTCCTGCGCCGCACCGAAGATCGCTTGCGGCCGACGCGCGCCGCCCTCGACTGGCTGCAACGCAGCCGCGAGGCCCAACTGCGCGCCCTGGTCGACGCCTGGAGCCGCAGTGTGTGGAACGAACTGCGCCACACGCCCGGCCTCATCGCCGATGGCGAGGGGTGGCAGAACGACCCGCTGCTGGCGCGCACGGCGCTGATGGACGTGCTGCCGGCCGATGAGCGCTGGTACCGGCTGGCCGACGTGGTGGCCGTGGTACGCCAGAGCGATCCCGACTTCCAGCGGCCGGACGGCAACTACGAGACGTGGTATCTGCGCGACGCCGAGACGCGCGAATACCTGAGCGGCTTCGCGGAGTGGGAGCGAGTCGAGGGGCGGCTGCTGCGCCACCTCATCCAGGGGCCGCTCTACTGGCTGGGTATGGTCGAACTGTCGGCGGCGACGGACGCGGCGCGGGCGGCCTACCGGCTGGCCCCGCGCGCCCTGGCCTGGCTGGGTGACGAGCCGCCGCCGGCCGACGAGGTGCGCGTGCCGCTGATCGTCCAGCCGGAGGGGGCGCTGCTGGTTCCCCACAACGCCAGCCGCTACGAGCGCTTCCAGGCGGCGCGCATCGCCGACCCGGAGGCGTTCACGCCCGGCAAGCCCTACCGCTACCGTATCGTGCCGTCGTCGCTGGCTCAGGCGCGCGAGCAGGGCATCGAGCCGGAGCGGATGCTGAAGTTCCTGGAGACGGCCAGCGGCCGGCCCGTGCCCACCAGCGTTCGCCGCGGCATCACCCGCTGGGCGGAGCACGGCGTGGAGGGGCGGCTCCAGTCAGTCGTCGTCCTGCGCGTCGGGGACGCGGCCATCCTGGAGACGCTGCGCACCAACCCCAAGACGCGCGACTATCTTACCGAGAGCCTGGGCGAGCTGGCCGTCGTCATCCGCGCCGGGCAGTGGGAGGCGTTCCGGCAGGCGGTGGCGGGGTTGGGGTTGTTGCTGGATGTGGAGGTGGAGAGTTAGAAGTATCCAGTATTCAGTAGATCAGTATTCAGTAGATCAGTATTCAGTAGATCAGTTACATACTCGCTGGACACTGGACACAGGACACTGTGATGACCGACGACCCCAACACCCCCGACTTCTGGGAGTCCAACTACCGCGCGGGGCCGCGGCGTTGGGAGTTGGGCGGGGCGACGCCGGTGTTCCAGCGGCTGGCCGAGAGCGGCGAGTTTGCGCCGGGGCGGATGATCGTGCCCGGCGCGGGGCTGGGTGACGACGCGCGGCTGTTTGCCCGCCACGGCTTCCAGGTGACGGCCGTCGACTTCGCCCCCACGGCGGCGCAGGCCATGCGCGCCCGCCAGGACCCGGCCGCGCCCATCGTCATCCTCCAGGCCGACTGGTTCAACCTGCCGGCGGTGCTGCGCGGCGTGTTCGACTACGTGCTGGAGTACGTCTTCGTGGGGGCCATCGACCCGGCGCGGCGTGAGGCGTATGCCGACGTGGTGGCCGGGTTGTTGCGGCCGGGCGGCCGGTTCATCGGCTTGCTGGGGCCAATCGGCGCGCCCCCCGGCGGCCCGCCCTTCGCCGTCCAGCCCGACGACATCATCGCCCTGCTGGCCGCCCGTGGCCTCTCCCTCCTGCGCCGCGAATGGCCGCCGGACTCTGTTCCGCAGCGGCGGGGGGTGGAGGAGTTGGTGGTGATGGTAAAGCAGTGACTAGTGGTTAGTGACTAGGGCGTGTATGCAAACCGTGCCAAAGGTCTGATCGACCCGTCCGCCCGGGCCTGAAGGCACCGGGCTAATCAACGACGCCGGCCGAGGCCGGCTCAAGAAGGGGCGGCCGCGCTCTAAAGGCCCGTTCAAGGGCCGCTGTTGAGTAGCCCCATGGCTTCAGCCCGGGGCGAACGCAGCCGAACAGGCATAGTTAGCAATTTGCATACACACCCTAGTAACCAGTCACTAACCACCAGTAACTTTCCTCACTCCGCCTCGCCCACNNTCGAAGCGCGTGTCGTCGTAGTCGCCCAGCAGGCCCAGCAGGCGGAAGCCGGTCAGGCCGAAGAGCAGATCGTACTGGTGGGGGTAGAAGTAGTGGTAGCGCAGTGTGACGCGGGTGGCGTCGTCGTCGCGCCTGCTCGTCTCGTAGACCCAGGTCACGTCCACCGCCTGCTCGCCGGGGACGGATTCATAGGCCGTGAACTGGCGGATCGTCTCGCCCAGCGCCGGGTCGCGCAACTCATCTTCCAATACAAAGTCGGGGTCATCGCCGGCGGCCGACAGGGCCAGCGGGTGATCCACGTCGATGAGCAGCCGCGCCCCCGGCCGCAGCAATGGCCGTAGCCGGCGTAGCGTCGCCGCGGCGGCCGTTTCGTCCAGGTGCAAGAAGGTGTTGTAGCCGAAGTAGGCCAGCGCGAACGGCTCGGCCCCCGGCAGCGTCAGCGAACGCACGTCCCCCTCCACCAGCCGCACCCGCCCGCGCACCTCGGCCGGCTCGCCGGCCAGGCGCACCGCCGCCCGGGCCAGCATCTCCGGCGAGTTATCCACGCCGGTGACGGCAATACCCGCGCGGGCCAGGGGCACGAGCAGCCGGCCGCTGCCGCAGCCCAGTTCCAGCGCCGGGCCGCCCGTTTCGGCTGCCTGGCGCAGCAGGAAGGGGATGTCGTCGACAAGCGTCTTATGGCTGAGATCGTAGAAGCGCGCGATGGCGTCGTAGGTCAGATTCATGATTGGTGTTCCGCTGGCGTGGTCTCCCCGTTGAAGCGCGGCGGGCGCTTCTGGGCGAAGGCGGCCATCGCCTCGATGTGGTCGGCCGAGGGCCACAGGTTGATGAACAGTTGCGCCTCCAGCCGGTTGGTGTCGGCCGGGGGCAGATGGGCCGCGGCGTGGGCCAGCGTTTTGAGGGCGGCCAGGGCGCGGCGCGGCAGGCGCAGTAACTCCGCCGCCCAGACATAGGCGGCGTCGAGCGCATTCTCGCCCGGCGCGGCCAGGCGATGGACGAGGCCCAGCGCCTGTGCTTCGGCGGCGTCGAAGGTGCGGCCGGTCAGCAGTAGTTCGGTAGCCCGGCTTTGGCCGATGAGGGCCACCAGCCGCCCCGCGCCGCCCCAGCCGGTCGTCAGCCCGTTGTGTACCTGGCGAAAGGCGAAGCGTGCCCCCGGCGCGGCCAGCCGCAGATCGCAGGCGGTCAGAATTTCGCAGCCGCCGCCGATGGCGTCGCCGTTGACGGCGGCGATGACCGGGCAGGGCAGGGCGACCAGGGCGTCGAGGGCGGCGCTCATGACGCGGTTGAGCCGCTCGCCGGCGGCCGCCTCCGGGTGGTTGGCCAGCTCCTTCAAGTCGCCACCGGAGACGAACGCCTGGCCCGCGCCGGTGATGATGAGCGCCCGCGCGTCAGCCGCCCGCGCCGCGGCCACGGCCTGGGCAAACCCTTCCTGGGCGCTCCAGGTCAGGGCATTGCGCGCTGCCGGGCGGTTGACGCGCAACAGGGCGACGCCGTCGGCATTGACGCCGAACTCGATGCTGCGACTCATGGGCGCAACGATACCAGAAACCGGGCCGTAGCGCGATTCGGGCGAAGAATGGCGCGCAGATGACGCTGAGGAACGCTGATAGATCTTGCAGCGGGAATCAGTGTTGCAATCAGCGAGAATCAGCGTGCCATTCTTCTGTAGGAACTGAGGAGAGCTGATAGATCTTGCAGCGGGAATCAGCGTTGCAATCAGCGAGAATCAGCGTGCCATTCTTCTGTAGAGAGTGGGGAGAATTGCACAACTTAAGGTCGCTCGTAATCGGGCCGGGCTAACATGCTGGGCAGACGACTTCCGGCGGTTGCTGCCGCCGACCACGACGATAGAGACGATGACCCAAAACGCCAAACGTATCCTGATCGTAGACGACGAAGCGCCGCTGCGCTTCCTGTTGAGCAAGCAACTGACCCGCGCCGGCTTCGAGGCGCTGACTGCCGCCGACGGCCCGGCGGCGCTGGCCGTTGTGGCCGAATCGCCCGTTGACGCCGTGGTGCTCGACGTGGTCATGCCCGGCATGGACGGCTTCGAGGTCTGTCGCCGCCTGAAGGCCGACCCGCAAACGGCGGCCGTGCCCGTCCTCTTCCTGTCCGCCTCGTGCAGCGGCGACTTCCGGCGGCGGGCGTTTCTTCTGGGCGGGGCGGAGTTCCTGGCCAAGCCGTTCCAGATCGAGGAGTTGCCGGCCTATCTGCGGGCCATTCTGGGCGACGGCGCTATAGCCGACCGCCCCGCGCCGGCTGGGCGCGTCGTGTCGGTCATCGGCCCCGACCGCGCCGCCGGTTCGGCCGCCGCCGCCGTGCGTCTGGCCGAGAGCGAGGCGCTGGCCGGCCGCTGCCCAGTGATGCTGGTTGACCTGGAACTGCCCGCCGGGGCCATCGGCGCGCGGCTGCAACTGGCCGGCGGGCCGAACGTGCGCGTCCTGTTGCAGGACACGGGCGAAGCGGTGTCGCGCGAGGAGATCGGCCGCGTGGCCCAACGCTTCCACTTCGGCCTGGAAGTCATCCCCGCCCCGTTTGCCCCTTCGGCCCTGGGCCACGGCCAACCGGACGCGCGTCGGCTGAGCGACACGCTCGATCTGCTGACGGCAGCGGGTTATCTGGTGGTGCTCCACCTGGGGGCCAGGCCGGACGACCTGTCGGCGGTAGCCTTAAGCCGTTCGCAGGTGGTCTACACGGTCATGGGCGCCGAGGCCGGCGCGGAGCAGCGCGAGACGTGGCTGGCGGCGCTGGTGGCCGGCGGCGCGGCCCGCGAATGCATTACATCGTTGGGCGAACCGACCAATGGACGCAACCGCACTCCAGAGAGCGTGCCCACGCGCGCCCGCTCCCGGTCGGCCGTGCGCGCCCCGGAGCCGGCGCTCGCCCATTAGTCGGGCGCTGTTCCGGCGCTAGAAGACGTCGGATGCGCTGTTCGCCCGCTCCGTCTGCCGCGCCCAACGCGATAGCTCTTCGATGAGCGGCTCCAGTTCGGGCGGGGTGGTCGTGTCCGACGCCTCGATCGTGTGCTGGACGCCGGCCACCTCGACCGTCACCCGGTAACACATCTGGTCGCTGGCCGACAGGCTCTCCGACCCGACGACGGGCGGCGACAGGGTGAAGAAGTCAGTGTCCTCCACAATCGTCAGCAGACGCAACGCCTTCTCAGGGGGCAACTCGGTGGTATCCACAAAGGTGGAAACCTCGCGGCCAAGAAAACCGCCACTACGCTCGAAATAGATCTTCATGACGGACCATCCTCCCGCGTGAGCGGACTACGGCTCCCCAGCCTACCTCCGTGGCCCAAACAAAGAGCGCATCAGGCTGGTCAGCGTCGTGGCGCAGCCGGGGCGCGTGCCGGGGTCCGGCGGCGTGCCCTGCTCCACGTCGATGCCGACCTCGGCCCAGCCGGCCTTCACCGCCTGCTGCTCCAGACTACCCTGGCCATACAGGTCACGCGCGGCCTCATAGGTTTTGGCCGCGGCGGTGACGAAGTTGGCCGACTGACTGAGTTTGCTATAGAGCGTCGCGTACCAGATCTGCCCCGCCTTCTCCCAAGCGAAGCCACCGATGTTGAACGCCGTCACGTAGAAGGCCCGGTTAGGGATGCCGGAGTTGATGTGGACGCCGCCGTTGTCGGATTGGGTCTGGACGTAGTCGCGCATGTGGCCGGGCTGGGGGTCTTTGCCCATCACCGGGTCGTTGTAGGCCGTGCCCGGCTGCTTCATGTTGCGGATGCCTGTGCCGTTGACCCGGCTGGTGAACAGTCCCTCGCCGATGATCCAGTCGGCCTCGGCCGCCGTCTGCCCCTTGGCGCGCTGCTTGACCAGCGAGCCGAATACGTCGGACATCGACTCGTTGAGCGCGCCCGACTGCCCCTGATAGATGAGGTTGGCCGTGAACTGAGTGACGGCGTGGGTCAGTTCGTGGCCGATGACGTCGATGGCGATGGTGAAGCGGTTGAACAGGCGTTGGTCGACGGGCAGGTCTTCGTCGCCATCGCCATAGACCATCTGCCGGCCGTTCCAGAAGGCGTTGTCATAGCCGACGCGATAGTGGACGGTTGAGTCGAGCCGCGCGCCGTTGCCGTCAATGGAGTCGCGGTTGAAGATGTCCTTGTAGAGGTTATAGGTCGCGCCCGCGCCGTCGTAGGCTTCGTCGGCGGCGGCGTCGCCGGTGGCCGGCCCACCCTCGGCCCGCACCTGCTGGCCGGGCAGATTGCCCGCGTTCTGGGCGCTATAGACGATGCGGTTCAGCCCGCCAACCGCCTCGAGCAGCCCCTCCGGCGGCCCTTCCTTGGCCACCACTTCGCGTTGAACGCGTACCGCCTCGGCCGAGACGAGGTTGCGCAGCGCCTGTTGGCGCTGATCGGCCGTGCCGTTCTCAACGATGTTGCGCAGGATGTAGGGCGGGACGATGCAATAGAGCGAACTTCTGCAGCCGTGCATGGAACTTCTCCTTAGCGGCGCGGAGCAAGTCGCTCCGCCTTGAGCATAGCCCATTGTACACTAAGTGGGCGATTGCCGTAAACCGGGGTCTTCTCTGGGCCAGGACTTTTCAGTATTCAGGGAACGCGGAGTCCGCATCCTCAGATGCGGACGGGCCGGCGAGGCGCATCTGAGGATGCGCACTCCGCGGTTCATGTCCACGAATGTTCGTGGGCGACTACTGAAAAAACCCTGTTGTCTGGGCCGTATTGCCCGCGCCGCGGCCGATCCTGGATTAGAATCGGTGAGAGGCGGGTGGTAATGTCTCTGGCAACTGTTAGAATAGCGGTCAAGAGGTCGCGCAATGGACGAGAACGGCTTGAAGCTACTACTGGAGTACGACGTTAATCAGGACACCTTGCAGGAGTACTACCAGTTCATCATGGGTCAGTACGTGCCGGCGTTGCAGTCGATGGGCCTCCAGATGAGCGAGGCCTGGCACACGGCCTATGGCGCTGCGCCCAATCGATTGGTCGGCTTCGTCTGTGGCGACCGGCCGACGATGGACCGCCTGCTCGACAGCGACCTGTGGCTCGATCTCAACAACGAACTGGAAAAGTACGTCAGCGACCTGCGCTATAAGGTCGTCCCCTATCGCGGTGGTTTCCAACTTTAAGAGCCTCGCGCCAGGACGCCAAGCGAACAAGCCTCTTGACTTTGCGTCTTGGCGTTCCTGGCGTGTGAACTGCTCCCAGACATGTCCACGCCGCGCATCACCAGCCCCAGCAACCCGCGCATCAAGCAAGCGCGCGCCCTAGGCCGGCGCAAGGAGCGCGACGCCGGCGGCCTGTGCGTCGTGGAGGGCATCTTCCACGTCGGCGAGGCGGTGGCGGCGGCCGAAGCCGGGCAAGCCGCGGTCGAGTACCTGCTCTACGCCCCCGATCGGTTGGTCAGCGACTTCGGCCGCGGCCTGGTCGCGCGGGCGGTGGCGGCGGGCATCCCCGTCTATGAGACGGCGGCCGACGCGCTGGCCGGCGTAGCCGACAAGGACAACCCCCAGGGCATTCTGGCCGTGGCCCGGCCGCGCCGCTACCGGCTCGATGAGTTGGACGCCGCCCGCCATCCGTGGCCGGTGGCCCTCGTCGCGCCGCAAGACCCGGGCAACGTCGGCGCGATCCTGCGCACCATCGATGCCGTGGGCGCTTCGGCCCTGCTGCTGCTCGACGGCGGTGTGGACGCGCTGCACCCTGCCGCCGTGCGCGCCGCGATGGGCGCGCTCTTCCACAAGCCGGTGGTCAATGCCGCCTTCGACGAGTTCGTGGCCTGGGCGCGGGCGGGCGGCTACCGGCTGATCGCCACCTCGGCCCGTGGGCGCAGCGACTATCGCGCCGCCGGCTACGCGCCGCCGCTGGTCCTGCTACTGGGCAGCGAGCGCGAGGGGCTGTCTGCGGCGCAGATCGCCGCCGCCGATGACCTGGTGCGCCTGCCCATGCACGGCCGCATCACCTCGCTCAATCTGGCCGTGGCCGCCGGCGTTCTGCTCTACGCCATCCACGACAGCCTAGACGCCCACGGCCTTCTACCTACCTGACTCACCCCCTGATTTATATCGCTCCTGTGTGACAACCTATACCTCCGGCCTATGGAGAAGTAGGGCGCGCCATTGTACTGTATGGCTACGCTGCGCGACGGCGACAATCCGTTGCCTTCGCCGGCCATACAACCGTTTGATTCGCCCACAGGACGAATCAGGAGAGATGATGATTCAGGAAGACGACGCCCACAACGAACTTCCGCCGCACACCGAATCGCAGCCACTCGCGCCGACCCCCGGCGTGAAGGTCTATGATCGCCCGAACCGCACTCTGCCGCCGGCCTGGGTGCTCATCCTGTTGGCGCTGCTGGTGCTGGCGGGATTGTGGTTGGTCTTCACCTACGTGTTCTCGTAGCAAACAGAAGGAGAAACGATACATGAAAACGATTGTTGGACTTTACGACAATATGCAAGACGCCGAACAGGCCATCACCGATCTGGTGCAGGCCGGCTTCGACCGCGCGGACATCAGCCTGATGGCCGCCGAGCAATGGACCGACGAGTCCGGCGGCGCGGGCGTCTATGGCGGCACGACCAACGGCGACGCCGATGGTGCGACGATGACCGGCACCGCGGCCACGACGGACGCCCCGCCCACCAACGGTGAGCAGATGGCCAGCGACGTGACCACCGGCGCAGTCACCGGCGGCGTGGTTGGCGGTCTGACCGGCGTGCTCCTGGGGCTGGGCGTGCTGGCCATTCCCGGCTTTGGGCCGGTGCTGGCCGCCGGGCCGTTGGTGGCCGGGTTGGCCGGCGCGGGCATTGGCGCCGCCGTCGGCGGTCTGGTCGGCGCGCTGGTCAGCTGGGGCGTGCCGCAGGACGAGGCCGAGTTGTACGCCGAGAGCGTGCGCCGCGGCAGCATCCTGGTTGGTGTGAAGACCGAAGACGAGCGCGCCCAGCAAGCCGTGAACGTGATGAATAATCATGCGCCGGTGGACGTGCAGCGCCGCTCCGAGTACTGGCGGGCCAGCGGTTGGACCGGCTACGATCCCAACGCCGCCGCCTGGGCCAAGAACGACATTGAGGTTGACCGCCAGCGCTACAGCAGCTATCTGGACTACTCGACCTATTCACCTGCGTTCACTGAGCACTATCAGACCAATTATGGCGCTTCTGGCCGCGACTACGCCGCCTACGATCCGGCCTACCGCTTCGGCTACACCCTGGCCGGCGACAAGCGCTACGCCAACTACAACGCCTGGAACGAGATGGAAGCCGACGCCCGCAGCGCCTGGGAGAGCGGCGAGAACGCCGCGCAGGGCGCGTGGGACGACTTCAAGGACGCCGTCCGCCACGGTTGGGAAGAGGTGAAGGACGCGCTGGACATGGAAGCCGACTACGCCGACTTCGAGACCGGCTACCGGCAGCACTACCAGACGACCTTTGGCAACAGCGGCCGTGAATATGACTGGTATAGCCCGGCCTACCGCTACGGCTACAACCTGGCCAGCGATGAGCGCTGGGACGAGTACGAGACGTGGGAAGAGCTGGAGGCCGAGGCGCGGCGCGACTGGGAAAGCCGCGGCGATGGTCTGGGCGGCGCGTGGGATGACTTCAAGGACGCCATCCGCCGCGGCTGGGAAGACGTGAAGGACGCCTTCGACGCCGAGGACGACTACGCCAGCTTCAGCCCGTCGTTCCGCGACCACTTCCAGACGAGCTACGGCAGCGGCAGCCGCGACTTCGACTACTATGACCCGGCCTATCGTTACGGCTACAATCTGGCCATCGACGAGCGTTACGACGCCTATGATAGCTGGGACGAGGTGGAGCGCGACGCGCAGAACGGCTGGGCGGAGTTCGCCGGCTCGGTCGAGGGCACGTGGGAAGAGTTCAAGGACGCTGTCCGCCACGCCTGGGAAGACGTGCGCGACGCGCTGGACATGGAAGACGACTACGCCGGGCGCGAGCCGCGCTACCGCGAGCACTACGAGACGCTCTACCGCAACAACCTGCGCGACTACTCCTGGTATGAGCCGGCCTACCGTCACGGCTACGTGATGGGCATGGACGAGCGCTACGACGACTTCGACACCTGGGAGCAGGCCGAGGCGCAGGCCCGCGAGGATTGGGAAGCGGGCGACTACGCCGGCAACAGCACCTGGGAAGAGATCAAGGAAGCGGTGCGCCAGGGTTGGGACAGCGTGCGCGAGGCGCTGGACGATGACGACGACATGATCCCACCGGCCACCACCGGCACGGGCATCTATCGCGCCACCAACGGCTAGGCTTCGGTGACTGCGGACTTTTAGAGAGGAACGCGGAGAGACGCTGAGAAAACGCAGAGAGACGCAGAGAAAGAAACCATTTCTTCTCTGCGTCTCTCTGCGCTTCTCCGCGTCTCTCCGCGTTCCTCTTGCTCTTACTCTGAAAGGTGCGCGACCAGCCAGTTGAAGACGTTCTTGCGGCTGCGCACGTTGCCGGGCAGGGCAGTGCGGATGGCCATCTCCACCCGCTTCACGTCCTCTTCCGTCTCATAGCCGAAGTGATTGACGACCTTCTGGATCATCGGCATCACTTCGTACCCCTGCCGCCGGTTGAACATGATCCGGTCGTGGGCGACGCTGGTCTTGCTGTCGCCTTCGCCCGCCTCCCACTTATACTTCTCTTTGTCGATCATCGCCCGCTTCACTTGGATTGCCACGTTTACCTCCATGTATTCAAGAGCTGCGTTGAAGATCCCCTAGCCCACCCTCACCGCGGCGGCCGATCAGTACGTTGGTGATGACTTTACGCGATACCCGATACGTTTGTGACGTTACTGGGCATACACGGTTAGCGTGGGGTGTCCACAGACGTGGCCCCTCACGTCGTCAGGGTGAAGGCTTTGCCCCGCCTTCAAAGGGTTGTACTCGCCTCGGTCGCAACGGCTACCAGCTTCAACTCAGTCAATTAGATCGACCAGCCAGTTGGCGGCCTGAATTTTTGTGTCTAGTTCGCGATAGGCCTGGGCCAAATTGTCGGCCTGGCGCTGTAGGGCGACGATATCGACGCTACTGCGGAAGCGCACTTCGCTCTTGGTGAAGCGATCTTGCTTGATTGTCGCCGCCTGAATGAGAGCGGTGACGATCGAGTGGCGCAGTTGCAGCGTGTCGCGCTCGGCGATGGCGTCGGCGATGGTGCGGCCGTCGTCCAGCGGCGTGGTCGAGTTGGTGCGGTTGATGCGCTGGATAAGGCGCGTCAGGCCGGCGGCCGTGCGCTCCGTCTCGGCCAGCAGCGCCGCCGGGTCTTCGGCCGGTTCGTCGCCTTCCTGCACGCGGGCCACGCGCAGCAGGCGTTCGCGCAGTTGGTCAAGCCGCTTGCGGTGGTCGGCACGTTGGATGAGGGCTTCGGCTAGTTTCATAATGGGTATTCTCGTGAAAGACAAATCAGATCGCTTTAACAGCGATACTATGGCCACTCAGCCTGCCGCGTATCATAGCATAGGCGTCGGCTTCCAGCACAACCGCATAAACGGCTATAATCCCCTCATGGGCCAGCTATTCGCCGACACCGACCAGGCCGTTGAAGACGAACTCATCGCCCGGCTTAGCGCTATGCCGCCCGCCCGCAAGCTGGACATGGTCGCCGAACTCGGCGCGGCCGTGCGCCAACTGATGCTCGTTGGCCTGAGCGAGCGCCACCCGGACGACACGCCCGAACAGGCGCGCCGTCGCCTGACGCAATTGCTCTACGGCCCGGAGGCAGCTGCTATACCGCTAGGCTCTACAAGGATGCTTACCCCTATGACGCCCCAACCCATTCTAGTCATGCTCAGCGTGACCAACATCCTGGAGAGCCTCGGCGTGGCTTACGTCGTCGTCGGCTCGATGGCCTCCGCGCTGCACGGCGTGGGCCGGGCCACAATCGACGTTGACCTGCTGGCCGCGCTGGAGGATGACCACGTCGCTCCCTTGCTGGCCGCGCTTGGGCCTGACTACTACGCCGACAAGCCGACCATCCGCGAGGCAGTCGCGCGGCAGGGCAGTTTCAACCTGATTCATCTGCCGACGCTGTTCAAGGTGGACGTGTTCGTGGCCACGCCGCGGCCATTTGATGGCCGGCAGCTTCAGCGGCGTGTCCAGCGTTCGGTGTCAGACGAAGAGCAGGGTGACGTCTACCTGCTGTCGGCCGAGGACGTTGTGCTGGCCAAGTTGGATTGGTATCGCCTGGGTGGCGGCGTCTCCGACAGACAGTGGCAGGACATACTGGGCGTCCTGGCCGTGCAACGGGGCCGGCTCGATGCCGCCTACCTGCGCGCGGGCGCGGCCGAGTTGAGCGTGGCCGATCTGCTGGAGCGTGCCCTAGAGGAGACAGCCCCATGACCGACCTCTTCGCCCACACCGCCCAACAGCGCATCCAGCAGGAAGCGCCCCTGGCCGCGCGGATGCGCCCGCGCACGCTGGAGGAGTTCGTCGGCCAGGGCCACATCATCGGCCCCGGCCGCCTGTTGCGCCGGGCCATCCAGGCCGACCAACTCTCCTCGCTCATCTTCTACGGCCCGCCGGGCACGGGCAAGACGACGCTGGCCATGGTCATCGCCAACAGCACGCGCAGCCACTTCATTACCATCAACGCTGTGCTGGCCGGAGTGAAGGAGATCCGCGAGGCCATCGAGGTCGCCAAGCAGCGGCGCGAGCTATACGGCCAACGCACGACGCTCTTTGTGGACGAAGTCCACCGCTGGAACAAGGCCCAGCAGGACGCACTGCTGCCCCACGTCGAAAACGGCACGATCATCCTCATCGGCGCGACGACGGAGAACCCGTACTTCGAGGTCAACAAGGCCCTGGTCAGCCGCAGCCGTATCTTCCAACTGCGGCCGTTGACCGAGGACGACTTGCGCGCCGTGGCCAAGCAGGCGCTGGCCGACCCGGAGCGCGGCTATGGCCAGCTCAACGTCGATCTGTCGGCCGAGGCGCTCGACCATCTGGTGGACGTGGCCAACGGCGACGCCCGCGGCGTGCTCAACGCCCTGGAGCTGGCCGTAGAGACGACGCCGCCGGATGACAACGGCGTCGTCGCCATCGACCTGGCCGTGGCCGAGGAGTCGATCCAGCGCCGGGCGGTGCTCTATGACAAGGATGGCGACGTTCACTACGACACTATCTCAGCCTTCATCAAGAGCCTGCGCGGCTCTGACCCCGACGCGGCCCTGTACTGGATGGCCAAGATGGTCTACGCCGGCGAAGACCCGCGCTTCATCTTCCGCCGCATGGCTATCTTTGCCGGGGAAGACGTGGGCCTGGCCGACCCGGCGGCGATGGGCGTCGTCGTCAACTGCTGGGAGACGTTCGAGCGCATCGGTATGCCGGAGGGGCGCTTCCCGCTGGCCGTGGCCGCGCTCTACCTCTCCACCGCGCCCAAGTCCAACTCGGCCTTCGCCTTCTTCGACGCGCTGGGTGCCGTGGAGAAAGAGCGCGAGGCGGACGTGCCCAACCACCTGAAGGACGGCAACCGCGACAAAGAGGGCTTCGGCCACGGCGAGGGGTATCTCTACCCCCATGCCTACCGCGATCACTGGGTGGCCCAGCAGTACTTGCCCGACGCGCTGCAAGGTAAGGTGTTCTATCAGCCGGGCGAGATCGGCTACGAGCAGCGCATCCGCGACGAGGTGGCCCGGCGGCGCGAGGCGCAACTGGCGGCGATGGTCGAGGGCGAGAGCGAGCCGCACCTGGAAGTGTTGACGACCAGCCCGACCAACCGCGGCAAGGACGCCTGGTTGCAACGGGCCGTGGCCGGCAGCGGGCGGCAATTGGCCGCGCTGCGCGACCGGCTGTTCGAGATGGCCGCCGTGCAGCGCCACCACCTGGTGCTCGACCTGAACGCCGGCAGTGGGCTGCTGACGTGGGAGGCGGCGCGGCGCGCGCCGGAGGGCGGCGTCTGGGCGCTGACGGCCGACGAGACGACCGGCGAGGCGCTGCGGCAACAGGCGGCCCGGCTGTTGGAGGTGGAGCGGCCGGTCATCCTCATCGGCGCGGCCGAGGAACTCGATTACCTGCTCAGCCTGCGCGGCGAGGAGGACGTGCGTTTTGACCGCATCCTGGGACGCAACGCCCTTTTACGGATTAAGAAAGAAACCACAGATTTCGCAGATTCCACAGATTTAGGAGGCAAATCTGTGGAATCTGCGAAATCTGTGGTTTCTTCTTCTGGGGGTCTTGTTGCCAGCCTGGCGGCGCGGCTGTTGCCGGGCGGCCGTGTCGTCCTGTCGCAATCCATTCCGCGCCACACACAGCGGCTCTATGAGTTGATCGCCTGGGGCCGGGCGACGGCGCTGCGCGAGAAGGTCGTGGCCGCCGAAGAGGCGATCTACGCCGACGCGGCCGACCCGCTGGTGAACTGGGACGCCGACGATTTGCGCGCGGCGCTGGAGGGGGCCGGGCTGATGGACGTGCGGGTGACGGTGGAGACGCAGACGGAAGAACGGCGGATTACGGGGGGACATTTGGAGCGGTGGTTTCCGGTTCTGTCCCCCTCCCCTCGGGAGGGGTTAGGGGAGGGCGCGGGCAAAGACCCTCTCCCTAACCCTCCCCCTTTGGAGGAGGGGACCAGAGACCCTCTCCCTAACCCTCTCCCAAGGGGAGAGGGAACCAGAGCGCGGTTGAGTTATGGCGAGCGGTTGCTGGTGGGCGGGCTGTCGGCGGACGAGGTGGGGAAGGTGGAGAAGTTGTTCCGCGAGCAGTTGGTGGAGCAGACGGTCGCTTGGGTTTCTCGTTTAGCCTACATACGAGCGGACTTATGATTAGCCTTCGGCGGGTTAAAGATTAGCTGGAAATTCAAGCGGCCTTGTTGCCATTAGGCACACATTGTGATAATCTATGAACGTCGAAACGATCGAATGGAATGAGGAGAAAAACCAATCCCTAATAGAAATACGGGGAGTGTCATTCGATCTAATTGCGCAGCTAATCCGTGAAGGTGACATTCTTGACGTATACGACCATCCGAATCAGGAGCGGTACCCAGGGCAGCAAATGCTAGTCGTTCGAATCGACGACTATGCTTATTTGATCCCGTTCGTTACCCAGAATGGACATATCTTTCTAAAGACCATTATTCCCAGTCGAAAAGCAACTCGAAAATACCTAGGAAGGGAATAAAGATGGACGACAAAGAATTGACCGCACAACTAGATGATGAAGAACGCGAAATCCTCGAATCCTTTGAACGGGACGAATGGGTACCAGTGGCGGATAAAGAGGCTGTCATTGCACGCTTACAGTCAGCCGCCGCAGCCACTCTGCGCAAGGAGCGCCGCGTCAACATCCGCATGACCACCGCTGATCTGGCCGCCCTCCAGTCTATCGCTCTGGAAGAGGGCATCCCCTACCAGACGTTGATGTC
>CXWK01002580.1_pt2 | contig 22850 bp, 20 predicted proteins | sample 590851 | NCBI WGS metagenome assembly CXWK01 (sample SAMEA3498364, study PRJEB10139) | wastewater metagenome | biome: wastewater treatment plant; material: activated sludge | place: Denmark | collected 2014-08-01
GATTGGGAAGAATCTGGAAGTTTTGTTTGAATCAAAAGATGAAAACGAAATGATAAAAGGATTTACATCAAATTATATAAGAGTTCAAAATAAATTTGAAAAGCATCTTGAGAACCAGATTTATGTTGTTGAAGCTAAAAGTATTCAAAACAGTCTGGTAACCTGTGAAATAAAAGAGAAAAAAAATTCCGTTGCATTAGAAATATCCTCAATTTAATATTGAATCAAAAAAAATGAAAAATATCCTTATCCTCATCATAGTACTATCTACTCAATCATTCACTCAGAATGAAATTCAATCTTTATACGAACTTAAACATCAGGCTATCCTGCAAATATCAGGTACAACAGAATTTGATGAATCATTTGTTCTAAATGATGACGTAAAGAAAAAGAAGAATACAGGAATTGCAATTTAATATTCTTTATTATTACCGGGAATGGGTGAACTTTATGCAGAGGCTTACGATAGCGGAGTTTATTTTACTGTTGCTGATGGAGTCTTGTGGGGAACTTATATCGGGATGAATGTTTACGGAAATTGGCAAAAAGACAGGTATANNATACAATGATGAGAAAGCTTTTGAACGCAGTTTTGAGGAGATGTATGATACTGAAGAATATTTTTGGAAATGGAATACATCTGAAGAAAGAAAAAGTTACAGAAGTATGTGGGTTTCATCAGAGCAGACTTTTAACAATGTAAGATTTGTTGTTGGTGCGCTGTTACTTAATCGTGTGATTAGTGCAATAAACGCTGTTAGATTAGTATCAAAGTACAATGATAATCTTAATACTGAAGTTGGCTGGAATGTTTCTGTAGGTGTGCAAAGTAACCCTGATAACTCTTCCTCTTACAATATTAATTTTATTACTTCGTTTTAAAATCTAAAAGCCCATCATTGATGGGCTTTTTAATTTCTTTTCTTTTTTATTTAAGGTAGGTCATCTTTTTTATTTCAGTAAAATCTCCGGACTTCAAATAGTAAAAATAAATACCGCTCGATAATCCAACTGCATTAAAATCTACTTTATGCTCACCTATTGATTTATATTCATTTACTAACACAGCAACTTCATTACCAAGTACATCATAAACTTTAAGGATTACGTTACCGGCAAATGGTAAACGATATTTAATAGCCGTCTTTGGATTAAATGGATTAGGATAATTTTGTTCCAGTACAAAATTAATTTTAGAAATAAATTCTACTTCAATTGTTTTGGAGTATTGACTGCTTCCATCAAAATCAATTTGCTTTAATCTGTATTGATATTTTCCTTCATAAAGATTTTGCTTACCGGCAGGCAGGTTTTCATCCATATAAGAATAATTTTTAGTTTCTGTTGTTGTTCCATTACCATTAACAAATCCAATAATTACCCATAAATCATTTTTATCATCATTTGTTATTCGTCTTTCAACTTGAAATCCGGAATTATTTAATTCACTTGCTGTAATCCAGTTAAGCAAAACCTGGTTATTACTTACCGCAGAAGTAAATGATATCATTTCAACAGGAACTATATTTTCTACAACCGTTATCGGAAACTTTGGACCAAAATTCCATCTATCCAATAAATCAGGTATATGATCATAAACTAAACTTAATCCGCAAGAATATAACGTATCAACAACAACTGAATCCGGAACAGTGTATGCAAACTCCCAGTATATTGTGTCCTGGGGTGTTGGAAAAACCAAAGGGAAAGCCTGTGTTAATTCATTCGGTGATCTTGAATCCCAAACAGATAAAGTATCAACAAGCGACATAATACCGAATCTACCAGCAACATTATGACCACCAGCTTCTGCAGGTCCATTTGCCAGGTACATCCTGTAAATACCAGTTTCACCTGCCAACAATGTATCCGGTCCTTCTATCCATACAGAAACAGTAGTATCCTGCTCAGTTGTATGACAAACACAACCGTTGCCGTTTAGCTGAGTTCCGCCAAGTAAATCTTGTTCAAACAAACCTGAATAGGCTAATGAAATGAACGATATAAAAATGAGGAATAATATTAAATAGTTTTTCATTTGTAATTCTTTATCGGATTCTTAAGGCAAGATATAAAAATCAGCAGTTAATCAAAATAAGATTGCGGGAAGACTAAGCTTCCCGCAAAATATAATTATTGCAAAAGAACCATTTTTTTAGTTTGAATATTATTACCGGCATTTAGTTCGTAAAAATAAATTCCGCTTGGCAAATTAGATTGCACATTGTAAAATGCAGTTTGTGCACCGGCTTCCTGATATTCATTAACCAGCACTTTTACTTCCTGCCCAATAGAATTAAATATCTTAATTACTACATTACACGATACCGGTAAATAGTAACTTATTTTTGTACTTGGATTAAAAGGATTCGGATAGTTTTGATTTAACACAAACTTATTTGGTAATTGTATTTCTGCTTCAACAATATTTGAATATGAATATGAACCATCAAAATCATTTTGCTTTAACCTGTACTGATATTTACCTGCCTGCAGATTTTCATCAAGAAAAGAATACGCGTTCATTTCAGTTGTGGTTCCGTTTCCATCTATAAAACTAATTGTATTCCATTCTTCATTGTTAACCATAGACTGAGAACTCTGGATTTGCTTTCTTTCTAAATTAAAACCCATATTGTTTATTTCGGTTGCAGTCATCCAATTTAAGGTAACGTTGTTCTCGTTTACTGATGATGTGAATGAAATTAACTCAACTGGAATTATACTTGAAACAAGCTGAACATTAAGCGTGGTTAATGAATTATAAGAACTAACAACAACATTATTAATAGTTTGTGTATAATGATCAGGAGCTTCAAATTTAAATGAGTAAGTACCCGGCGCAAGCATACGTAAATAAAAACCTGTTGAATCTGAAAAAACTTCAGAGTTATCAACATCATGACCTACAACAGTTATTTTAGCTTTGATAGGATTTCCGGAAGTATCAGTTATAACTCCGTTAACCCCTCTTAAAACATTTTCCATATAACGTAAAAGAGATTTTCTGTTATAATTCCAGAAAGAAGGTAATTGCGAAGCCGGGACAAGTTTAGTATCAGAAATTTCAATTGTAACTTCTCTTCCCCATCGATAATAATTTGTATAATCCTGCCTGCCGCCTGTAATTATGTACCAATCACCGCCATTAGTAATTCCATCATCATAACCAGTCATATAATTTGATGGAGCATTTGCCTGGCAGGTATCTGCATAAAGATGCGAAATGTACTGATACCACAATTCATCAGGATGATGTCTATAATCGGGATAAACATTTGTCCAGGAATCCCACGGATAGTTTACAACTTCAGTTCCGCCGTGAAAGTTTGCAACAAGAGCAAAGTTATTTGCTTCAGCTATTACTCTAAATCTTGAGGTTTCAATCTGCTGATTTTCATTTATACCGTAAATCGGATCAGGAAAATTTCTGTTCAGATCATATCCATTATAATTATATCTTGTAGCTCCATTTACCGTACTGTTTCCGCCATGATAAGTACCATCAGGATTTGCTAAAGGATTTATCCATATCTCTGAATTATTTACAATGTTAGTTATGCGTGCATTTGTACCATAAGTAGTAAGCAGTGAATCAATCAATCTTAACATTAAAACATAACCTGTAGTTTCATCTCCGTGTATAGATGATGTGTACATAAACTGCGGTTCGGTTTCTTTTTGATTTACGTTATCTGAAATTACTGCAAAAAGTAATTTTCTTCCCTGTACTGTATTTCCGCCATCAACAATTTTGCATAGTGATGGATAATTAGTTTGGAACTGGTACATCATTGCTAAGTAAGCATCATAAGTGGGATAAACATTCCAGTCGTTTATATCTTCAATAGATGATGACATTTCGGGTTCAATCATTTTACCGGGATGTGTTAAAATAGTATAAGTGTAATTTAATTCTTCAAATTTTCTAAACTCGCGTTGATTAGCATAAGCATAAACTGTATTACCAGTTATGTTATCAATCGAGATGATCCTGGTTAGTGTGTTTAGTTCTGAACGATCTGATATTGTAAAACTAAAATATACTTCCGGGTTATCTTTAAAATATTGATCATCTAATACTTGCGAAAAATTAATGGATGTGAATAAAACTGCAAATAAAATAGAAAAGGCTTTTTTCATAAACGCCCCTGCGTGTTTGTGGAGTGGTTAAACATAAGTTGTAATTATTGTTGATGTAAAATTAAGAAGAAATGATTTAATTCTGATTATGATTTTAAAATTAAAGTGGGTGATTACTCACCCACTCTTTTATACTATTCCTCTGATGCATTCGGATCTTCAGGATTTTCTCCATCTTCATCTTTAGCGCTGCTGCGAATAAAACTCTGATCGAAGAAATCCATACATCTATCAACCTCACTCCCGATGGATCGGGACAGGCTCTTAATCGCTCTCCTTGCTAGACTGTGTGATAATTCAGAAAAACCGTTGAAACGGTTTCAATTGTTTTTGTTCTTTTGTCATTTACCCACAGTTAAAACTGTGGGTTATTAATATTAACACAACCTCTCGAGATGGAAAAAGAGTTTGCTACGGTGCGACTTCTGATTTATTGAGACAGGCTCAGGAATGCAAGCATAAATAAAAATTTGTTTGGTCCCATAATTAATTCCTCTATTTTAAATAAATAATTTTACTGACCAATTGTATATCATCTGCATTAAAAACAATAAAATAAACACCGGAAACTAATCCAGCAGCGTTAATAACGAGTCTATGATATCCACTATTTAAATTATCATCGAATAAAACTTCTGTGAGTTCACCCAGTGTATTATATAAACTTATTCTAACATCTGCTGCAGCCGGGATATAGTATGTCAGAGTAGTCGAGGAATTAAATGGATTGGGATAACAAGGGAATATATCTATGCTTTGTGGATTTAAAACAATATTGTTTTCAATTGATGTGATTATTGTATCACCCCAAGTTACACCATTTATGCAAGCCCCCCTTAATACACTATAATTAAATTCGATAACACTAGAATATAATCCAAATGAATAATCATAATATTCATTATCAAAAACCAGGTCCGGATACATAAAAAAATGTAGTTCTTCACTACCTGTAACCGGATTAATGTACTTATCATCCAGACGCTTGACATACTGTAATTGACTTAGAGTCAACGTGTCACCAACTACCACAGAAAATCTCAGAACAACTTTTTCAGAGATATTAATTGTATCCCAATACGAAAGTATTCCCAGGCTATCGATACGCCAATAAGAAATAGAAGTATTTCCAAAGGTATGATTTATTGTCTTTAAAATTGAATATGAATATCCATTCGGCATTATTGTATCGCCAATTACTCTTACAGATTTTGTAACTGGTATACTTCCACTAAAACCCTCATAAACCCAATAATCACCGATATGCAGTGGATAGAATTGTTTCCAATCCACAGTTTGTTTCTTCACTATTAATGTTCCGTATTCTTGTCCGTTAATTACAGCACCCCAAAAGTTGCCAATAGGTAATGCATAATTAAGTAAGTCTTTTTGGTAAAAGATTATTCCAAAGTTTTCAACAATCGTATAAATCTCAATCCAATTATTATTTTGATCATACAACCCATAATCAATCGCTTGCAATGTATCCCCAAAAGCAATCATATAATACTTATCCATTACTTTCCATTCGTGGTTTAGTAAATGAGATGGATATGTTTGATTAATATCTAATGTAAAATTGAAGAGTATATAATCAGTAGTATCGTAGAAAATATGAGCATTACCGATCGAATCGATTCTGAGATGTTCATACTCTGGTGGATAATTAACACTATTAGCTTCATTCTGCCACTTTATTTTCTTATAAGTAAAACCGTTATTCATAATAGTATCATCAATAACCTCTCTGCTTATGGAAAATTTTAGAGTATAATTTTGTCCAAATAATGTTGTAGTATCTTCCTCAATAAATTCCCAGAAATCGCCATTGTTGTTTGGAAAAAAATTGACAGGGGTTTGATTCTTATTTGGAATATTCTCTAATCGCTCAAACTGGTTGACAATAGTTTTAGAGTATTTAGTAATTTCATTTACACTATAATTTTGTGCTGTAATGCTAGTGTAACTAGTCAGAACAAGAATTTGAATATTAATTAGTAAGCTTATTATTTTTTTCATTTTACAATTCCTAGAGATAAACATTTAATTGTTAGTTTATGTTAAGCTAAGTATAACCAGTTGGATAATTGTAAATTGTAAATGCTTAAAGGCAAATTATATTTTTGTTAGTACTATAGAAATAAAAAAGGCCCTATTGCTCGTACCTTTAACTTCTAGCTTTTTAATTCTTACTTTTTACCTGATTACTTCATTAACATTCCCAAAGGGATTTTATGATGAAGCAATTAAATTATTTCATTAACAACATTTTTTTACTTGAGGTGAAGCCATTTACCTGCAATGTATAAATGTAAACTCCGCTTGGCAGGTTTGCTGCGTTAATTTCGACTGTATAAGTACCTGCTGATTTGTTTTCATTTTCTAGTGTTGCTACTTCACTACCGAGTATATCATAAACTCTTATTTTTACAAGTCCAGCATCTTTTACTGAATAATTAATAACCGTCTTGGGGTTGAACGGATTCGGATAATTCTGTGAAAGATAAAAATTAAAATTACTGTAATGGATATCTTCAATACCTGTTATTATATCTACTTGAAATAAACCATTAGTGGTCGTACCTATAAAATATTTACCTTGCTGATCTTGTTTTATCTCAGAGATTGAAGATCCAAAATCTGTTGGTTGAGATTTGTAACTCCACGTGTCACCAAAATTTGTAGATATATAAATTTTATTTGTATCTGATATGCTTGATACAATCGTACCGGTAATTACTATCCCGTCATCGTTTGTAAAAACTGTTGTACTACTATTAATAGATAGAATCTGTTGCCAATTCGATCCATTATCAATGGATCGAATGATTCCATTTAAATTAATATCACGACTGGCAAGAAAAATATGCCCATTATTTATTACTGATATTGCATTATTTGAATCCCAAGTTCTGAACCCAGAATATACTGAGTCGAAAGATGTTCCGTAATTATAAGATTTAAATAATATTCGTTTATTAGAAATGTAACCTGTTAGCCATATTGTGTTGGTAATAAAAGATAAGCCTCTGGCATTGTCCCCAGTTAGCATATTAAGTACACTCCAATTATTTCCTCCATCCAGAGACCTTCTTAAATTATACTGTGTAGAAGCAAACAATGTGTCGTTATTTATTGCAAGTACATTATACACGGACATCAAAGTATCAGCGGTAAGTCTTGTCAAAAACCAGGTTTCACCTAAGTCCGTTGATTTATAAAGACCTTCATCTCTAGTTGCTGCGTATAAATAATTTGAACGTGTAATCGAAACAGCTTCAACGCGGTACAAGCCCAGGTTATTCCATTTTTGTGTAAGTCGATTGTATTTCTGAACTCCGGATGGTGTAGCTGCAATTATTAAACTATCACCACTGAATACAATGTTCTTTACCAATGAAACCGGAAGACCTATGTGATCAAATGAATTTCCGCCATCTGTTGATCGGAACACACCTCCATCNNCAAAAGCCAGAGATAAAACTACTTTGCTCTCTAAACCTATCTGTATCCAATTTTTTCCTCCATCATCGGAATAAAATACTCCATTACCATTGTTGTAATATCCTGTTCCACAATAAATATTATTGTTAATATCTATTAATACTGATGAAATTGGGAAGGCAGGAAGATTAAGATTTTGTGACCAGGTTGATCCGTTATCTGTTGTTAAATATAGCCCGTTAAAGGTTCCTGCATAAACAGTATTATTAGAATCAGTTGCAAATGCAAGTGGAGAGAGATTAGTCGATAATTCCCAACTGTCACCACCATTTGTTGATCGAAATAACCTGCCAGCATCAGCATCTCCGGCAAAAAGAACCCCATCCTTGCTTTCGCCAATTGACCAGCATTCGCTTGTGTTAAAACCATTATTTTTATTTTCCCAGGTAAGTCCATCATCTGTTGATCTGTAAAATGCAGCCTGTGTATCGGTTCCAACCCAGATGTAACCTGTCTTGGTTATATAAATAGAATAGACAGCAAAATCAGGAAATTGAGTCTTAATTTTTTCCCAGCTATCACCGTTATCATTAGATTTATAAAGGCCATTATGATAAACTGGATACATTCCTGCGAATATTACACCATCTTTATTTATTGCTATATCTCCAACTACCCCACCCATTGGTCCGTTTAAAGTATGCCAATTAAATTCCTGAGCGTTTATAATTGAAGTCAGAAAAAACAGTAGGAATATGTTGAGGATAATTTTCATATTAATACCCGCGAAAATACTTATTGAAATAAGGTATTATTTGAATCAAAGTCAAGTAAGATTAATTAATAAGTCGTTAATTAAAAAATAAAAAAGGCACGATTGCTCGTGCCTTTAACTTCTAGTTTTTCGCTTCTTACTTTTTACCTGATTATTTCATCAATACAAGTTTACGTGTTTGATTAAAATTACCTGAAGTAATCTGATAATAGTAAACACCGCTGGCTATACTTGATGCATTAAATAACATTTCATATCTGCCGGCTTGTTGTTGTTCGTTTACAAGCGTTATAACTTCATTACCAAGTACATCATATAATTTTATGCTTACAAAATTATCTTCCGGTATTGCATAACGAATAGTTGTAGTCGGGTTAAAAGGATTCGGGAAATTCTGTTCAAGTGAATATTCAAGAGGCAGACTAACTTCAACTTCAACTTCCGGTGAATATGCAAAAGTACCATCAAAATCTTTTTGCATTAGTCTGTAGCTGTAATTACCAGCATCAACACTCTTATCTGTAAATGAATAATTGTTTACTTCTGTTGTTGTACCTTTGCCGGAGACAAATCCGAGTGTTTCATAATTTCCGTTTACAGATTTTCTTTGAATTTCAAAACCAAGATTGTTTAATTCAGTAGCAGTTGTCCAATCAAGTACAACTTCGTTTTTGTTTACATTTACATTAAATGCTGTTAACTCAACAGGAATAGCTAAACCAACAACAATTGTTGCAGTGCGTTTATGAACCGGAGTACCATTAGGTCCATTACTAACTATGTTAAGAGTATAATTACCAACCAGTACGTTACCAGTTGCGTGTACTCTTGCAACAACATCACCAGGAAAACTTGTTAAACTATTTCCATTAGGAAAATCAACAGTTAAGGTTCCGGATGCCGGCACAGGAGTAATTGTTGCAGAAAAAATAACTTCACTATCGTAAAGTTTTACGCTTGGTACATCTAAAATAAAATCTACTGAATCCTGATCATTTGCAACTGTATCAACAGGATTAGCAACTAATAAAGCGTAATCAGGAAAGAAACCTACATAACTACCAAAAGTTCCAGCTCTAAAATCAGTCCATACCATAAGTGATTGATCATCAATTGCAGTAATAGCATCATAATCACCCTGGTATCTTGGTGTTCCGCCGCCGCCGCAAGTTGAACAATCAATTTTCATTTTAGCAGTAGTAATTCTCTGGTTTTGAGCAAAAGTCAAACCGCCGTCATCAGAATAACTTGCATAAATATGTGCACTGTCGCTTGTTGGTGTATCGCGAGTGTCCATCCATTTTACAAATAATCTGCCTGATGTTTTATCGCACCAGATTGATGGATGCCATTGATGATTTCCGGTTGAAGGGACATCATCATTTACAACTACTGGTGAAGACCATGAAGTACCTTGATTATCCGAATACCTGCAAAAAATATCAGGTTTATTAGCGTTACCTGATGGATTATTTGAAGCATAAACCAAATACAATCTTCCTCTGTTTGGTCCATAACTATTATCAGCAGCGATAAATGGATAAGGTCTTGTTCTCATATTTTGCACTGAATTTCTGCTGTTAACAAAAGTACCAACATAGTTTGCAAAATTTTGTGCAGATTTTAATGTAAAAGAAGCTCCACCGTTTGTTGATACATAAAATGTGTAGGTAGAAGCCGAAGAACTACCAGAATTTGTTACTACATAAACGCAGCCGCCAGGTACATCGCCGCCAACTGTGTTTGGACCAACGGCAACCATCATTCCGGGTAAACTATGTGTTGCGAAAGTTGCTGTTTGTGTAAAGGTAGCACCAAGATCAGTACTTCTATGAAAATTACCTGCTGCAAAAGAAGTAGCTGTCATAGTTGAATAAATATAATTTGCATAAGGACCTGCAGTTTGATCTGCGGCAATCCAGTTTTTATCTCCGCCTAAAACTGCAATAACAGAAGTACCCCAGGTTGTTCCATTATTTGTAGATTTGATAACACGTGAGTTCTGAATTCCACCTGAGCCGGACATATTTTCATAATAAAGATTTCCTAAACTATCATAAGCATTTACCGGATCACCGTAAGTAGTAGCACCAAAAGGCGGAGCACTAATTGTCCACGTAAAAGCATCATTAGTTCTGTAAGCAGTGTTAGTATTAAAAGATGTAAAGTACTGAAGTGGATTATTTGGATTCTGTACAAGATGCGGTTCTGCAAAAGCAGTTCCAAGATTAAAATTGTCATATCCATTTACATCAGTAACAACTGCTTCCGGACCATCAGATTGTGTACTTCGGATAAGATTAATGTATTCAATCGGAACATGATCAGTTAATGGGTTATCTATTTGGGCTAATAAAAGCGTTGAAAAAAATAACGATAGAATAGCCCCACTTATAAGTCTGCTAAAAACAGAAGTAGAAACAATATTCACTGTACCTCCTAAGGAAATGATTAGTTAATTATACGAATTGGTATTAAATAATAAGAATAAAAGTTCAAATAACAATGAAATTTTTAAAAGAATTTTAAAAATAATTATATGCCAAAAAGTTTTTTAAACTCATCAACATTATCTATTGCTTTAATTTTTGATTGTTCATCTTCCTCAAAATTATTTTTCCTGATTTCAGCGGCAAAGATTTCGCTTAAGATGACGTTTGAAGAACAAACTTTTGCGAATTGTGAAATATTAGAATCTGAGGTTACCACAATGATGTTTCTTGGTGATTTTGATTGAGCGATTTGTTTTTTTATTCTCTCATCAGCAGTTTGATTTTCTGAATACACAATTTTCATTCGTGTTGAATTAATACCTAAACCCGAATGTCCGTCTAAATGCAAAGTAACATGTGCTTTTTTATTTGAGAAGAATCGATCTAAAATGTTAACTAGCTTTTCCCTTGATGCTTGTTTATCTTTTTTCTGAAGCTGCATTAATGAAGATATTTTACCGATAAGATTATTTCCATCAATAATGTAATTAAGCAAATTATCTTCCTTCGTAAAATTGATCGCGTTTTGTAATCTTTAAATCCTGAAGCTGCGGAGCTTTAACTCTGATTTCAAAATTGTAGCCGCGGTATGTTCCAATCGGATTCCATGTAAAATTCATTGTCCAGCAATGAAGATCACGTGATATTCTAACCTGTGGTGCAGAAAATTCTTTTTGTTCAAGATCGTAACTACCTGTTACAGAAAATTTCCATTTGGGAGTTAAATTAAAATTAATACTTCCGCTAATGTTTGAGTTTTTAGAAATCCTACTTGGAATAGGTCTTGATTCACTAAAATTATAATTAAGCGATAAATCCCAGGGGATAGAAAAATCAGCATCTTTATCATTATATAGGCCCTGGTAAATAGTATTTTCTGAAGCCTGTAAATACTGATCTTGCTGAACAGTGGTTCTGTTATCAGTTTCTGAAGATTGAATTTTATCCCCGGAAATTGAAAGTGAAACAGAAAAATTTGTATTTGTTAATCTAAAAATCCCACCGCCATTACTAATCAGATATCTGTCTATCCTCCCATTTTCATTATAGTCATAAGGAGAAAAAGTTGAACTGCCTGATAAACTTAGTAAACTTCCTATCTGGGTTCGATAACTCAAATTAAGATCAGAAAACTTAAAAGTTTCAGCAGCAAAATTGTATCCCATTGATGCGCTTAGATTTAAGAGTTGAAATTTATTTTCTTTTGATGTTGTATCTGTTGGATCAGCAAAAGTTTTCATCTCAAAAACATTACCTATTGAAAAATTAATGCTTTGCTGCTCCTGGTTTGAAGGTTTGCCAAAAATTTCCCGTTCATATTTACTATACTCAACAGTTTTTCCTGATGAATCAATGTACGAATCATAATATCCCCAAAACGGAGTTGAGAAATCCGGTGAATAATTATAGCTTAATGATGGAGTCACGATATGCCTGATAGCATTTATTCCTAAAGAATTTACATTAAACATTCCATAAAACTTTGTTGATGCGGAAAGCCCCATTGAAAAGGATCTTACAAGATTAATATCTTTTACGTCATCAGTTTGAATATAATATCCGCCTGTATCATTAAATGCGGTGTATCTTTTAATACTTTTATTATACCAGCTTTCATTATATCTAAAGTTTGGAGAGATACTGAAAAAACCAATTTTGGGTGAAAGTGAAGCATTAATGTTATGCTGAATTCCGCCTCTAACTTTTAAATTTCCATCAACTTTATTCCTGTTGTTTTGAAACTGACCGGAATAACTATAACCAAAACTTTCATACCATTCCTGCGCACCAACATTGTCTCTGAAACGGATAACTTTGAGCAAGCGAAAAAGTTAGATTTGGTAATACTTCGGAAATATCATTTGTTTCAAAATTTTGATTGCGCGAATAACTTAACGATAAACTATTTCCTGATTCTTCCCATTGTTTAAAGTATGTTGCATTCGAAATCGCTTCGTTCCTTAAAATTTCATTAAAATTATTTATGTTACGCTGAATGTTTGTTCCGGATAAAAATTCCAACTTTGCATCAAATCTTGAAGTCGGTGTTATAGTTTGATTATGATTCCACCGTATACGCCACTCAGAATTTTCAACGCGGTCTGCATCTGTTTCTTCACCTTGAATATAATTACCGTAACTTCCTTCAAGATTACCTGAGTAGTTATATCGTTTTGAATATCTGAACCTGGTATCAAATTTATAACTGCCACGAGTATAATAATCAGTTGATAATTTTAAATCCATATAATCATTGATTGCCCAAAAATATCCACCGCCGGAAAAATAGGTTCCAAATCTTCCATCGGTTCCAAAAGTTGGTGGAATAATTCCTGATCGCCTGCCTGATTCAATCGGGAAAACTGCAAACGGTAATGGAATTGGTAGAGGAACTCCGCCAAAGTTTATAAAAATCCATTCTGCAACAAGTTGTTCTTTGTGTATCACTTTCATCTTACTTGCAGTAAAATGATAGTGTGCACAAGTAGTATCATCACACGTAGTAAAAATTCCATCCTCAATAAAATAAGTTTCTTTATCAACCTTATTAATTTTTTCACCAGTGTAATATGAACCATCCATTTCAGTTTTTACCTGAGACAGCAAACCACGACCGGTTTTAAAGTTATAAGTCATAGTTTTGCCTTTATAAACTTCAGCTCCCTCTTTTAAGATCGGAGTTCCGGTAATAATCTCAGAACTTGAGTCTGATAAAATTCCTTCAGCATCAATTTCATTACGATCAAAATCAATAAAAATATTTGCACTTTTAATTTCAGTAGATTTATAGTTGATATTTCCTTCACCATAAATCTTCATTTTTTTTTCTTTCACAAAAAAGATCAAAGAATCTTTTGAAGAAGCAAATACTGTTGTATCCACATCGTAAGTTTTCCCAATAGGTTTTTCAATTTGCAGTGAATCGATAAGAGATAAAGAAGAATCTACAAAAACGGAAATTGAATCAGTTTGCTGAGAGAAAATAATTCCTTGAAAAAATAAAACAGTAGAAACGATAAGTATTAAATATCGGAAAATATTTTTCATCAGTATGGATATTTAGAGCAAATAAAATAAATCTTTTATCTGCAAAATTAATTATTATAAAACACTAAAGAAGATGCGCCTTTTATTCCTGCCTCATTTTTAAGCTCCGCAGGAATAACTAAAACTCTTTGTCTTAAAGGTAATAAAACCCGCTGAACAATTGTAGTTCTTGTAGAGTCAAACAAAGGTTTGCCAAAACCCGCAACTCCTCCGCCAACAATAAAAGTACTTATATCCAATAAATTACTTAATGAAGCAAGTGCAGCACCCAGCTGTTTGCCCATTCGTTCAATCACAAACTTTGCATATGCATCTTTTTTTTCTGAAGCAGCCTGAATAATTCTTGGTGAAACTTTTGCAAGATCGTTTTCAATCAATCCCCAGACTTTTGAATCCGGATAGTTGTGAAGTTCAGATCGGATTTGTTCTTTTAAATAAGAATTACCCGCGTAAGCTTCAATACAACCTGTTGATCCGCAATTGCATTTTGGTCCGTTCACATCAATTGAAATGTGGCCAATTTCACCGGCGGCACCAAACTCGCCACGAAATATTTTTCTATTAAATACGATACCACCGCCAACACCTGTACCGAGAGTAACCATTACAAATGAATCCAATTTCTTACCAGCACCAAATATTAATTCACCAATAGCAGCAGCATTTGCATCATTTTCAAGATGTACTTTGTAACCAAAATTATTTTTAAGAACCGGACCTAGTTTGATGTTCTTCCAGCCGGGTAAATTAGGTGCATTTTCAACAATCCCCTTTTTTGTTGATACTACACCCGGACATCCTACTCCGATGCCCTGAATTTTATACTTATTCTTTAAAAGAATTTCATCAATACCTTTGCAGATATTATTAATAACTTTTTTTGGTCCGCCTTCCGCTTCAGTTTTGATAGAAATACTTTTTACAAGTTTACCTTTTTCAGAAACGATTCCAATTTTAATATTCGTTCCGCCTAAATCAACACCGATTGCATACTTAACAGTTTTGGCCATAATTCACCCAATAAAATTATTTTGAAAATTCTGTATCAATTAATTTTAACTCGCCAGGATAAGTGATATTACCAAATGGTGAGCTAACAGTTGGAGTTGCATACAAAGCTATTTTTGATGAAGAGCCTTGTGTACCTCCCAAAGCTAAAGCAAGATTAATAACACTTTCATAACCTTTATCTTTAAAAAATTTCATCAGATCAATATTTATTCTAAGAGGAATAGTTGTAACATCACCAGTACCAGGGACTGTAATTGGCTGATCGATATCACCGGAAATTGTTTCTTTATTATCAAGGAACAATCTCCATTTAAATTTCTGTAAAGTTGCATCAGATTTTTTATAACCGCCGGTTCCATCATTTGGATTTTTTGCATCAACATTTAGAACAAAAGATGCCGGCAAAGAACCTTTTGTAAATGCTGAAGAAAGATTTAATAAATCCAGTGCGTTAAAATCACCAAGCTTTGATTTACCAGAAAGTGAAACACCATTGATTTCAAAACCGTTAACATTACCAACTTTAAATTGCAATCTTGAAAGATTAGTTAATGATTCGTAAACGCTGCATTGTGTTCCTGAAATAACAACAGCGAGTAAAATAACTATTGAAAAAAATCTTTTCATAACTAAGCTCCTTTTGATTGTTCAATTTTTTGGATTATAATTTCAGCAACTTTAAGTGCGCGTAGTCCATCTTCACCGGATACGATTATTTTTTTATCATATAAAACAGAATCTATAAAAAGCTGTAACTCGTAATTAAGTGCATTTACTTCTTTAGATTCGGGCTGTTCATAAATCAATCTCTTCTTTTTATCGCCAACACCAATTTCGCCAAATGAAATTGCAGCAGGAAGTGCAGGTTGATCAACCGGCTGCAAACGATAAACTTCTGATGCACCGGTTACAAAATCCAGTGAAAGATAATGATCTTTTTGGAAGATACGCATCTTGCGCATTTTCTTTTGCGAAATTCTGCTTGCAGTTACATTAGCAACAGCACCATTTTCAAATTGTATTCTTGCATTTGCAATATCAATATGATCTGAAACTACTGCAACTCCGTTTGCATCAATCTGTTTAACTTCGCTTTTTATAAAACTTAAAATTATGTCAATATCATGAATCATTAAATCCAAAACTACTGCAACATCGGTTCCGCGGGGATTAAATTGTGAAAGTCTATCCGACTGAATAAACATCGGATCAGAAATAAATGATTCCAATGAGAGCAATCCGGGATTAAATCTTTCTATATGCCCAACCTGGAATTTTAAATTTCGTTCTTTTGCAATCTTAACTAACTCTTCTCCCTGCTCTATTGTTGCAGTTATTGGTTTTTCTACAAACACATGAATGTTATTTTCAAAACACTTTTTTGCAACTTCGTAATGAGCACTTGTTGTAGCCGCAATTGAAACAGCTTTTACAACAGTTAGCAATTCATCAATTGTTGTAAATGCTTTAACTCCAAACTCATCAGCAACTAATTTTGCCTGATCATAATTTGAATCGTAAACACCTGCTAAATTACAATTTTCAATTTGTTTAAGCATCTTTGTATGAAGTTTACCGAGATGACCAACACCAATAACGCCAACAGAAAGATTTTCCATAATTTTATCTCGTTTGAATTTTTGAATAACCAATTATACGATCGTAACCGCCGTTTTCCTGGTCACGATACCAAAGAAAAATATTCAGATCATTAGTTGTTTGCCAGTCGTTTCCTTCAAGCACAAACCAATCCTGATTAGTTACATCAGAATATTCACCGTTAACAACAACATACTGGTAATCATAAACTCCTCTTTTTAATTCAACTATAAGTTCATAATGATCACCATTAAAATTCATTTTATTTTTATCTGATAATTTCCAACCGTTAAATGCACCGACAAGATAAACATCACCATAAACTTCTGCAGGCGGTTTTACCTGAAAAAGAACATTCATATAAGTGGCATACATATCTTTTGGTGCTTTTAAAGTAAAACTTCCATTATTGTCATTTGGACTTAGAAGTAAAAATCTACTGTATTCCATTCCATCCAACTGAGCTTTAACATTTTTAGAATTATAAATATTTATATCCTGCAAATTTGCCTGTCGATATTCATTACCGGGTCGAACATCTTTTGCAGTAAATCTAAGTTTAGAAGCGCCGTCCCATTCAAATGCTCTATTTTGATCTGTAGAGTTTCTTGAAACTTTTATTGTATTCTCAATCAAATGATTTTGAATAATTTCTAATTCATCTACCTGAAAAGTAAAATAATTTTCTTTCGGTGCTGCATCAACAATAACCCAGTTAGAATGACCAAGCTGCGGCGGAAAATAAGTTTTATCATCAAGTGTTTCTCGTTTAGTTTCAACTCTTAGAGGCACATCTGCTTTAACAACAACAAATTTATCTTCTGCAAAGATTATTGATGGATCCTGTGAATCAACAATATAATACTTCCATTTACCAGAAAATGGAAAACTTACATAACCATTTTTATCAGGAAAAGAATTATTGTAATGATATTTCGCTTCTTCAACAGTTGTTGGAAGCGAAAAATAATCAAGCGAGTAAGCAATGTTTTTACCCTGGTTAGATAAGAAAATATTATCTACAGGTTTCCAGTTTCTATCACAGAATTTAAAGATGATATTAATATTTGGAGGATAATCGGATTGTACATCAAAATCAATTATTAATACATCTCTTGGGGTTGATAAAACAGGAATCGATTTTGAATCACTACTCGTGTAAGTCTTAAGACTTTTAATAATTACTTCTTGAGGAAGTAATAACGAACTCTGAACTAAAAGAAACAGGATAAATAATTTTTTCAAAGTTTATTCCCTTAATTGTAGAATGAAAACTGCGCTACAAATATAAACCTTAAAATTGAGGTTATACAGAGTAGTTTGTGGAAATAAAAATCCCCAACCAAATAATGTTGATTGGGGAAAAACATTACGATGAACCCGCAATAGATTATTCTGAACTGTTCTAAAGATTCTTTATCTCGTTAACAAGTTTAGTCATCGCATCTTTAGAATCTCCAAAATACATAAGTGCATTTGGATAGAAGAACAATTCATTATCAATACCAGCATAACCTGCATTCATAGATCGTTTATTTATGATTACAGTTTTAGCATAATCAACATTTAATATCGGCATTCCAAAAATAGGACTGCTTTGATCGTGACGCGCTGCAGGGTTAACAACATCATTAGCACCGATTACAATAACAACATCAGTGTTATTAAAATCATCATTAATATCTTCCATCGCTAATAGTTTATCATACGGAACTTGTGCTTCTGCAAGAAGTACATTCATATGTCCGGGCATTCTGCCGGCAACAGGATGAATTGCAAATCTAACTTTAATTCCTTTTTTCTCAAGTATATTCATTAGATCACGTACTGCATGCTGTGCCTGACCAACTGCCATTCCATATCCCGGTACCACAACAACACTGCTAACAGAATCAAGCAACATTGCAAGTTCTTCAGAATCAATCGACTTAACATCACCTTTGGGTGATGAAGTTGAAGAAGTTGTTGTAGTTGAACCTGCATTTGCCCAACCGCCGAGTACAACATTCATAAGTGAACGATTCATACCTTTACACATAATCATCGTTAAAATTATTCCTGATGCACCGACTAATGCACCTGCAATAATCAATACATTATTTCCCAGAACAAATCCTGTCATTGATCCGGCAATACCTGAATAGGAATTTAATAATGATATTGCAACCGGCATATCAGCACCGCCGATAGGCAGTACAAGTAAAACACCTAAGATTAATGAAATTGCAGTAATTGCCAGTACCAAAGTCATCATTGAAGGAAACATTACAACGTAAGCTCCAGCTGCAAGGACAACCAAAACTAGCAGAGCATTTAATGGATGCTGCATAGGATATTTAACAACTTTTCCTGTTACAATTCCCTGTAATTTTCCAAACGCAATTAAAGAACCGGTAAATGTAATTCCACCAATTAAAATACTAAGTATAATTGCGATACCTTCATTTATCGGTAAGTTGAAAGGCATTCCGGTATCAACAGGATAATTAGGATTCTTTTTAAAGTATTCAGATAAAGCAACTAAAATTGAAGCACCGCCGCCAAATCCGTTTAACATTCCTACCATCTGCGGCATTCCTGTCATAGGAGTTTTAACAGCCATAATTACGCCTGCTACTGAACCTATTAATGCACCGATAATAATCCACTCAAATGTTAAAACCTGCTGATCTAATAAAGTTGCTGCAATTGCAAGAAACATTCCTATTGCTGCGTAAAGATTTCCTTTTCTTGCAGTCTTTGGTGATCCTAAAAACTTGATACCGAAGATGAAGAGAATTGAAGCAATCAGATAAGTTAATTCTATAGTTATTTTCATTTTTCAACTCACTTCTTTTTAAACATTTTTAACATACGATCAGTAACCAGGAATCCGCCAACCACGTTTATCATTGCAAATGCTACAGCAATTAATCCCAGTATTGTGCTAATTGTAAACTGCTCAAGACCTGCACTAAGAATTGCACCAACAATTGTAATTCCGGAAATAGCATTTGATCCTGACATAAGCGGAGTATGCAATGTTGGAGGAACTTTTGTAATAAGTTCAAATCCAACAAATATGGCAAGTGCAAAAACATACACTTGCATTAAAAACAAATATTCTTCCATAATTTACCTTTATATTTTATAAACTTTATTTGATAATATCTTTAACTCTCTGGTTTATAACTTCGCCATTATGAGTAATTAAAGAACCCTTTACAATTTCATCATTAAGATTTAAAGTTACTTTACCCTCTTTACCAATATGCAAAATTAAACTAAGAATATTTTTAGAATACATTTCGCTGGAGTGTGTTGGAACTAATGAAGGTAGATTTGATTCGCCGATGATTGATACACCATGCTTCTTAACAGTTTTTCCACGCTCACTTATTTCACAATTTCCACCGAACTCAGTAGCCATATCAAGAACCACGCTGCCCGGACGCATATGCTTTAACCATTTCTTCACTTACAAGAATTGGAGCTTTTTTACCCGGAACAAGAGCAGTAGTGATAACTATATCAGCTTCGGTAACGTGTTTGAAGATTGTTTCTTTTTGTTTCTGTAAAAATTCCTGAGTTGCTTCTTTAGCATAACCACCAGCATCCTGCATATCTTCGGCGCCTTCAACTTCAATAAATTTTCCGCCAAGACTTTGCACTTCTTCCTTTACAGCAGTTCTGATATCAGAAACTTCAACAACTGCACCTAATCTTTTTGCTGTTCCAAGTGCCTGCAATCCTGCGACGCCAGCACCCATAATTACAACTTTAGCAGGAGAAATTGTTCCTGCAGCAGTCATCATCAAAGGAAAGATTTTTCCAAGTTCGTTTGCAGCCATTAAAACACTCTTGTATCCTGCAATGTTTGCCTGAGAACTAAGAACATCCATTTTCTGTGCAAGTGTTGTTCTTGGAATCATATCCATAGATACCAGATCAATTCCTTTTTCCGCACATTTTTTTGCGATATCTGAATAATGAAGAACGTAAACAAAAGAAACTAAAATTGTTCCTTTCTTCATTAAATCTATTTCGTGTTTGTTTGCGGCTGGATGATCGATAGGTCTCTGAACTTTAAAAACCAGATCAGCATTGGAATAAAGATCAGACAAGTTTTCAATAATTTTTGCACCTGCTTTTTGATACTGTTCATTTGTAAAACCGGCATTAAATCCTGCATCTTTTTCAATCTGAACTTCATATCCGGCTTTTATAAGTTTTGAAACAACATCCGGAACGCAGGCAACTCTATTTTCACCGGGCATTATTTCTTTTGGAACTGAAATTATCACAGATAATTCTCCTGAATTGATATGTAAAAAATTTTAGTACAAAACTAAGCAGGATTGATTTCTAAAACCAATAAATCGAATGATAAAACTTAGTTCTAGTCAATTTTATAAATATTTTATTTACTTGAAGTTATAGAATAATAAACCCAAATTACGGTGTTTGACATTAGCAACAGTTTGGTTTACATTTGATTAGCATTTTTGAGAAAAGCAATAATTTAATCACATCATACGGGGTGCGTTATGAAGTGTAAATTACTCTCCTTTAAAACTAGACCTGCAATATGCCTCTGGCGGGTAAGGGGGATAACTATGTTTAACAATAAGTATAAAATATTTGAAAAAATCTGTATTTCAGTAAATGATTTATTGGTTGGTGAATATTATCCCTTAAGCAAAAAAAAATTTATTATTTATCCTAAAAGGTATCAAAATGAAAAATAGATTACTTTTTTTATCACTGGTCTTTTTGTTTTCAACAGTTGGCTATTCTCAGATTATAACTTTTGATAAGTCAATTGATATTATATCACCAGACCAGGTTTGGCAAACCAGCGATGGCGGTTACATTTTAAACTCGCGTATTTTTAATATCGTAAAAACTAATCAATTTGGTTTTATTGAATGGCAAAAAGGTTATGATGATTCCCTTTACACATCCCAATCTGCGCTCTACACTCCAAGAGCTATTAAAACATTAGATGGCGGATACGCAATTATATTAAATAAATTTGATTCACTATTAACTAATATTTGTCTAATAAAAACAAATGAAAATTTTGATACAACCTGGACAAAAATTTATAATGGAAATGGTAGTACTGAAGAAGGATATGGATTAATCCAGCTATCAGATGGCACTTTTATTATTTCTTCCTATAATGAATTTGATTATAGTTTTTATTTAAGAAAAACTGAGGCGAATGGTAATCTCATTTGGACAAAAAAACTTTTTACTTTAGTAACACTAGCAGGACGAGCCTCTTATTTGGTAAATCTTGAAAATGATAATTTTTTGTTTGGCAGAATTGGAAATGGCGGAAAAATTATAAAATTAAATTCAGAAGCTGATACACTTTGGGTAAAAAATAATATCGCGACAAACAAAAGTTTTTTTACAAATGATCAGCATATATTAGTTTCAACTTCAACTAATTTACAAAAGCTTGATACAGGTGGTAATCTTATATGGCAAGTTCCTATCAGTAATGTTGAGTCTTTTGTTCAAACAATAGAAAACAATTATGTTTTATTGCAACGATCACCACAAGCTCCATTTCAGTCCAATCTTGTGGAAATGGACTTAAGCGGTAATATTTTATTTGATACTGAAATGGGTAGTGGCGGCAGTACAATCATAAAAACTGCAGATGGCGGTTACACAATTTGCAGTAACTGGTTGAGTCGTTTAGTTAAAACTGATTCTGAATTTAATTATACCGCTATTAATTTAACAAATCCGATGGATGTTGAAGAAATTAATACTGCACTATTTAACCAGTATCCAATAACATGGAATTCAAAAAACGTTAATTATGTTAATATTGAATACTCAACAGATAATCAAAATACCTGGAATAGTATTATAGATTTTTATCCTGCTGACGCAGATACTTTTATTTGGGATATTCCATTATTTCCCGATGTAGAACTATATCTAAAAATCAGTGATTCTTTCAATTCTGATATTTTTGATAGAAGTGATCCGCCACAAAACGTAATTAATTTTAAAGCGTATGACTACATCGCAGCTAATGAAATATTTATGTGGGTGGGCAACAATGGTATGAATTCTCACGATCAGAGAACTGATGCAAGCGGTTTTTATTGGCCGGGTGGAGAGAATGCAACAATCTCAGCAGTTTATTCAGATGGATTGGTTTGGGGTGGAAAAGTTAATGGAGAAATTAGAGTTAATGGTGCAACTTATAGATATGGACTAACACCAGGTTACATACTACCATCCGGTTTACCTTCTGATCCAACAGATGTAAAAGCCAGAATTTTCAAACTAAAAAAAGACTGGCAGATGTTACCAATTGGGTCCGAAAG
>CXWK01003270.1_pt3 | contig 22839 bp, 22 predicted proteins | sample 590851 | NCBI WGS metagenome assembly CXWK01 (sample SAMEA3498364, study PRJEB10139) | wastewater metagenome | biome: wastewater treatment plant; material: activated sludge | place: Denmark | collected 2014-08-01
CTACTCCCCAAGCAACACACCCAACGCCTCAATCAGCGCCGCCACATCCTCGGCCGTGTTATAGGCCTGAATGGAGACCCGAATGAATGGCCGGTCGTTCCAGCGGGTGCAGGGGATTTCGATGCGATAGGCGTCCAGCAGCCGCCGTTTGAGGGCCACGATGTCGGTTGCCGGGGGTAGGGGGGCGACGGCCATCTGGTGATAGTGCGTGTCATCGGGGTAGACGGACGGCAAGCCGGTCAGCGCGCCAATGCCCGCCAGCGCATTGCCAAGCAGGTGGTGACACGCCTGTTGCACTGCCGGCCAATCGTGTTCGGCCTGGAAGCGAATAGCCGCCGGGACGCTCAGATAGGCTGCGTAGTTAATTGTGCCCAGCCATTGCAGCGTGTCGAGAAAGCGCGAGCCGTAGGACATCTCCGGCTCGGCGTCGTAGCCCCAGCCGACGACCAGCGGTTCGATCAACGCCTGCGCTTCGCGGTGGGCATAGAGGAAGGCCGCGCCCTTGGGACTGCTCAGCCACTTGTGGCAGTTGCCGGTGTAGAAGTCCGCGCCAATGGCCGGCAGGTCGAGATCGATCTGTCCGGGAGCGTGAGCGCCGTCAATGAGCGTCAGGATGCCGGCGGCGCGCGCACGGGCACATAGCGTCGCCACGGGCAGGCGCACGGCCGTCGGCGAGGTGAGATGGCTCAGGAAGATGACACGGGTGCGCGGCGTTACGCCTTGCCAGAACTGGTCAATCAGCTCCTCATCGGTGGTCAACGGTAAGGCCACGGGTTGCCGGCGATAGGTAAAGCCGCGCTCCCGGCTCAGATAGCGCCACACCCGGTCGCACGCGCCGTACTCGTGGTCGGTGGCCAACACCTCGTCGCCCGCGCCCAGCCGCAGCGAACGGGCGACGACGTTGACGCCGAAGGTGGCGTTGGGGATGTAGACCAGATCGGCGGCATCGGCGCCCAAGATGTCGCCCAGCGCCGCCCGCGCCTCGGCCAGGTGGCCGGCCAACTCCGTGCCCAGAAAGCGCACCGGCTGCCACTCCAGCCGGCGCTGCCAACTCTGGTAAGTGTCGAAGACCGTCCGCGGCGTCGCGCCGAAGGAGCCGTGGTTGAGAAAGATGACGTTGGGGTCGAGCAGGTAATGAGTGCGTAGTTGGTTCATGTTGAGTGATCAGGTTAGTCAAGGCCACGCGGCCGATTGGCTGTCCGGCAGATGGAGAATAGCGGAATCGGGCCTATCGGAGAAGACAAAGGGGGAAGTTGGCCGCTCTACCCTGGCTCTGAGAAAGAGCCACAAGGGACATAGTCGCGCTCTATACCACAGGCATAGGCGACCATCGTATCTTTCTCAGTGCCGATTTATGCGCCAACTGTGCCTCCTTTCTATACCGGGCGCAGGGGCGATAGCGCGGCGCAACGGGTAAGCTAAGAACACGAATCAATCGTGGACTTGCAAGGCGTTGCATTGGGCGGCGTTGAGGCAGTCCAACCTGTCGAGGAGCAAACAGTGTCAAGCATGCAGGCGGTCGTAATCGACCAGGATGGAGAGCGGGGCGTTATTCATGCCCACAATCCGCAGGATGAAACGTATCAAGTGGAGCACGATGGGCGAACGTTCATTGTGCCGGCCGACCTGTTGACCGCGCTCGGACAGAGCTACTACTCGTTGCCGACCAGCTTCCAACTGCTGGCCCGGCACGAAACGGTAGAAGATCAGGACGCGCTGATCGTCCCCGTTGTCGAGGAGACGCTGGCGCTAAGCAAGCGGACGTTGGAACGGGGCGCGGTGCGCGTTCACATGAGTGTGGGCGAGCGCCAAGTCATTGTAGACGAGCCGCTGGCCGAAGACCGCGTAACTGTTGAACGGGTGGCAATCAATCAGCCGCTCGATAAGCCGGTTCGGTCGCGCGTCGAGGGCGACACGACCATTATCCCTGTGATGAAGGAAGTGCTGCTCGTGCGCAAGCAACTGATGCTGGTCGAGGAAGTACGCCTCACAAAGACGCGCGTTGAGGTACGCCACCCGCAGACCGTTCTCCTCCGCACGGAGGCAGCGCACGTCGAGCGCGTGGATGGGCTGGATGACTTTGCTCCAAGTGAGAGCAGGAACGAGTAACAGTAAGGAGAAAGCAAAATGAAAACTATTGTTGGTCTCTATGATGACATTACGACGGCCCGACAGGTCGTTGAAGAACTGGCCAATGCCGGGTTTGAGCGCGGCAATATCAGCCTGGTCGCCAATAACAAGATGACCGGCACGACCGCTACCGGTACTACCGGTGGCGACGGCGAGGCGATGGCTGAGGGCGCGGCCGGTGGTGCGCTGGTCGGCGGCGCGCTGGGTGGCCTGGGTGGGCTGCTTCTGGGTTTGGGCGCGCTGGCCATTCCGGGCATCGGCCCGGTGATCGCCGCCGGCCCGATCGTGGCCGGTCTGACCGGCGCGGGCATCGGCGCCGCCGTCGGTGGGCTGGCCGGCGCTCTCATCAACTGGGGCGTGCCGCAGGAAGAGGCCGAGTTTTACACCGAGGGTGTTCGCCGTGGCGGGACGCTCGTTGCTGTGAAGTCGGACGAGGGCATGGTCAACGAGGCCCTGCAAATCATGAATCACTACGGCCCTGTTGACGTGCGCGAGCGCTCCAGCATGTGGCGTTCCGAGGGCTGGACGGGCACGAATGTGGACACCCATGCGGATACGATGGCGACCCGCGCCACGGCAACCACACCGGCGATGACCACCAACAAGCGCAACGTAGAAGGCGAGACGGCCATTCCGATCGTCGAAGAGGAACTGGTCGTTGGCAAGCGCGAGGTTGAGAAGGGTGGCGTTCGCGTCCACACCTACATGGAAGAGAAGCCGGTGCAGGAGAGCATCGAAGTGCGCGAGGAGAACGTCTACGTCGAGCGTCGTCCCGTTGATCGGGCCGTTGACTCGGCGACCGTGGACGCCTTCCAGGAGCGCACCTATGAAGTCCGCGAGCGCGCCGAGCAGGTCGTGACCGACAAGCAGGCCCGCGTGGTCGAAGAAGTTGTCGTTGGCAAGACCGTTGACACGCGTACCGAGACCGTATCCGACACCATCCGCCGCACGCAGGTGGACGTGGAGAAGGTGGGCAACGGCAGCAGCGACTACGATACGCACTTCCGCACCCACTTTGACCAGACCTATGGCAGCCGTGGCTACGCCTACAGCCGCTATCAGCCCGCCTACACCTATGGCGCGGGCCTGTCCAACGAGACGCGCTTCACCGGGCGCGACTGGAACAGCATCGAGGCGGACGTCCGTCGCGATTGGGAAAGCCGCGGCAGTGGCCCGTGGGAAGAGTTCAAGGACGCCGTTCGTTACGGTTGGGAAAACGTGAAGAGCACCGTGCGCAACGCCGGCTAACGCCGGCTAACGTATTCCCCTTGGGGCGGTCGTTAGAGACGCCCGCCTGCACCAAGTAAGTAACAAGAGCGCGAGCCGAACTCGCGCTCTTGTTACTCGCTGAGGCCAGGGCAGCCGCATACAGTAAGAGTGGCACGCAGATGACGCAGATTTCGCCGATGGGCGCTGATAAGAAATCGTTGTCTTATCTGCGCCCATCGGCGTCATCAGCGTCATCTGCGTACCATTTCTTTGTATGCGGTTGCCCTAGCACTGAGGCCCTATCGTTTGACGAACGAGCCTGAGTAAGCCTACAATGACGACCTGACCCCCCGGCAAACATAGGAGAAGGGTATGACCAAGAAGAAGCGTGGTGGTTTGCTGGACAGCATCGGCGATCTGATCGAGGACAGCTTGAAAGGGCTGGCCGAGCAGGAGCCAGACCGACCCGCGGGCGGCCAACCGGCCCCGGTGACCCGGCGCGTGTCGCTCATTGTCCACAATCCGCGCGTCCCCAGCGCCGGCAACGAGCGGCTGAACAAAGTGTTGGGCTGGAATGACCCAGGCCCGCTGGTGCAGGGCTATATGGACGATCTACACGCTTGTAGTGGCGGCTATGTCACGTACAAGATCGTCGAGAACCGCACCGTCAGTCGCTTTCCGCGCAAGGCCGACGGCTTTACGTATGAGGCCGACGACTTCGTCAACGCCTGGCGCACGCGGCAGGGCTTCCATCAGCCCGACGCGGTGGACTACGACGCCCTGATCGACGAGTTTGACATGATCCAGAAGGTAGACGCCGATAACGTGGATGAGTTCTGGCTGTTTGCCTTTCCCTATGCCGGCTACTACGAGTCGATCATGGCTGGGCCGGGGGCGTTCTGGTGCAACGCGCCGCCGCTAACCCAGACGGCCCACGCCAGCCGCCGCTTCGTCATCATGGGCTTCAACTACCAGCGCGGCGTGGGTGAGATGCTGGAAAACTTTGGCCACCGCGCCGAATCAATTCTGAAGCACGCCTTTCGCAACAAACGCGGCGACGACAACCTGTGGGAGCGTTTCATCCGCCACGAGTTCAAGAATCCCGGCCAGGCCGAAGTCGGCTGGATGCACTACGCCCCCAACAGCGAACGCGACTACGACTGGGGCAACAAGCGCAAGGTATCGAGCCGCTGGCGCACGTGGCAGAACTTCCCCGATCTGCGCGGCGAGGCGCAAATGGTGGACTGCAACGATTGGGGCAATGGCGACATTCGGCTGCACCACAAGTGGTGGTTCAACCTGTTGCCGCGCATCGAAGGCGCGGCCGATGGCATCGCCTACAACTGGTGGAAGTACGTCGTCGATCCGAATACGGTGACGTGGTAAAGGGGGAAGAGCAAATGAACAATTCAACCCTGCGGTTGCTCCTTGTAATCGGCCTGATCCTGATTTTCGGGCTGCTGGGGTGGTGGCTGTTTGCCGGGCGCGGCGGCGGCGCGACCGTTGAGGCGACGCCCGATGGCGGCGTTGGATCGCCCACCGAGTGCCCGCAGGCCACACCGGAGTTCTTCACCGTTGAGCCGGTCACGTCCCCGACTGACCAGTTGACACAGGCCATCACCGTTGACCTCGGCAACGGCGAGACGATCACCGTCACCACGGAATCAGGCACGTTTACTGCCCCCTTCGACACCTTTCCCAAGGTGATTACCATTGATCTGCTGCCCAACACCACCCACAACCTGACGGTCGAGGGCAAGGTGCGCGAGGTCACCCAGGGGGATTGCACCTATGGCGGGTATGTGCTGAGCACGACGACCGACCGAAATGGGGAGCCACTGGTTATTGAGCAGGCAGGAGAGTAGCAGGTAGTTCTTTGATGCCGCCCGAATGGCTACGGGGGAGTTAATTCTATTGCGCCAGACCGGCTAATAGCTACCTGCCGCCCATTCCGAATCAAGGCATACGACTCGCCCGCCACCACGACCGGCACCTCCACCCCATACATCTCCCGGGCCACGGCCGCGCCCAGGGCCAGTATCCCGTCCATCTCCGCCAGGACGATGGCCGACGGGGCCGTGCCCAGCCGCGCCGCCTCCAGGAGGATGCTGCTGGCGCTGCTGCTGCCCTTGCCCACCGGCATAACCAGCACCCGGCCGCTGACGTTCGCGCCGCACTGGGGGTGGCGCTGGTCAATGATGTCGCCGGTCGTCGGCTCCAGCCCCCCCCATAGGCTGAGCGGCGCGTCGAGCACGAGGGCCTGCCCAGGGACGAGGGACGAATGACGAGTGACGAGTTCAAAGGTCTCTTCTGACTGACCTACTGAATACTGACCCACTGAATACTGACCCACTGAACACTGACCACTCTCTCCGGCCCACAAGCCGGCATCCCGCCACACACGCCCCGCCGCCGCCGACCGCACACACTCCTCCAAACTGCCATAGACCACCTGCAAGCCGATATTGCCCGGCGCGTAGTGGGCGAACTTGCCGGAGTTGGTCATCAGCACGCCGCCCCGCGCCCGGACGATGGGCGTGACGACCACGCAGGTATCTACGATGACCTGTACCCCGGCGGCCCGCAACCGCGCCAGCCAGCCTCGTTGCTGCAGCGCCGCCAGCGCCAGCCGGTGGGTGCAGACGATGAACTCCACCGCCGCGTGTGGCGGGTGGGCCTCAACCAATGGTAGCAGCCGGGCGAACTCATCGAGCGAGAAGTGGGGGCTGCCCAACGCCACCACGTCAATCGGCCCATCGGGCGCGGTGGACAGGACGCTCAGCGCCCCGCGCAGGTCGGCCAGCGTCACGTCGCAAACCGCTTCCGGCGGCCGGCCCTGGAATGCGGCCTCGAGAGTTGGCGCTTCCGGCGTCACGCCCACGGCGTGAAACAGGGCCACCCCGCCCGACGAAGCTGCCGCCGCGCCCAGCGCTTTGAGCTGGTCTTCGGTCGTGTCCGGCAATAAGCCCTCGATCACCGGGGTTTTCGTTCCCGTCCGCGTCCCCAGCCAGTAGCCCAGCACGGGAAACAGGACGTCTTCACCCCGCAGCCGCGCCGGGATGTCGCGCAGCCGGAAGAGCAACTGCCCGCGCCGGTTCTCCGTGCGGTGCAGCCCCACGTCCGGCGCGCGGCCGGTGATGGCGCAGCAGATATCAATGAAGTCGCCATAACGGTTGGTGCGCGCCCCCAGCACGGAGTTGGCGAAGACGATGGCGTTGCTCTCGGCCCAGGCGATCTGCGCCCCCAGGGGCGGGCGGTGCATGGCCTGATAGGGGGCGCAGGTGAACGTTGGCCGGCAGCCCATCGCCTGATACGCCTCCATCAGCCGCGTCGCCCACTGCCCCACTTGCGCTGTACCGCGAAACACCTCCGGGTGCAGCAGATCCATCGCCCCGACGTTGAGCGTGGTCGGCACGGCCACCCGCCCGCCACCGCTCACCAGCCGCTCGGCGAACTCCAGCCCGGAGTAGCCGTGGTAGAGGCAGCCATCAATGTGGGCCGATTCGATGTCCAGCAGCCGCGTCGCGCCATAGACGCCGGCCATCGTCACCAGGATGCGCATGGCCATCTGTATCGCCGCGCCCATGTCGCCGGCCAGCATGGCGGCATCGCGTTCGGTCAGGTGTAGTTGGTCTTCGGCCATCTCGCTTCTCCTCACGTAGACTCAGGCCGGCCATTGTACGCCCGCCGCTGCATCGAGCAAGTGCGTCCCGCCGGCTTGTTCCGAAAAGCACAATGTTGACAGAGGTCCGGTCAAACGATTAGACTGTCACACGTCCGTCACCTTTCACCCTCGTCGCATCATGCGCCGTTCCACCCCGTTTAGCCGGATACGGACGTGTCCGCGAAAACTTTCCTCGCGGGCAGATATTCCCATGCTTGGAGGTTCTATGGGTCAGAAGCGAACACGCGGATTGGCGCTGGTAAGCGCGTTACTGGTTGTCGTCTCGTTGGCGGCGCTGGCCGGGGCGCAGGCGCCGCAGGCTGTGCAGTACGACGTCGTCGCCACGGGCCTGTTCAGCCCGCGCCACATGGATTTCACAACTGAGGGTGTGCTCTATGTGGCCGAAGCCGGCCGCGGCGGCGACACGTGCGCCGGCGAGGGCGAAGCCCGGCGCTGCATCGGCGCTACCGGGGCGATTACCGTCGTTGACGGCGAAGACCAGAGCCATTTGGCCGATGATTTGCCGTCCATCGCTCTGGAAGATGGCTCCGACACGACCGGCCCGCACGACGTCGCCTGGGACGCCGACGGCAATCTGATGGTCATCCTGGGCCTGGGCATGAATCCAGACAACCGCGACCCGGCCGGCCCGTTCGGCCCCCTGGTCGAGAACATGGGCCACCTGGTGCAGGTCGGCGCCGACGGCTCGTGGGCCAGCGAGATTGACGTCGCCGCCTATGAGGCCACGGCCAACCCCGACGGGGGTGAGATTGACAGTAACCCCTATGCCATCGAACGCATCACCGGCGGCTACCTGGTGGCTGATGCCGGGGCCAACGCCTTGCTCAAAGTGGCCGACGACGGCGCTATCACCACCGCGGCCGTTTTCCCGCCGCGCATGGTCGAGTTCCCGCCCGGCAGCGGCAACATGATCCCGATGCAGGCCGTGCCCACCAGCGTTGACGTGGGGCCAGATGGGGCCTACTACGTTGGCCAACTGACCGGCTTTCCCTTCCCCGCCGGTGGGGCCAACGTCTACCGCGTGGAAGAGGGTGAAGAGCCGGAGGTCTATGCCTCAGGCTTCACCAACATCGTTGACCTGGCCTTCGCCGAAGACGGCACGCTCTACGTGGTCGAGATCACCTCTAACGGTTTGCTCTCCGGCGACCCCAACGGCTCGCTCATCCGCGTGGAAGACGACGGCAGCCAGACTGTCATGGCCGACAATCTGTTCATGCCCGGCGGCGTGGCCATTGGCGACGACGGCAGCCTCTACGTGACTACCTGGGCCGCGCAGGGCAACGGCATGGGCCAGGTGCTGCGGATCAACGCGCAGTTCATGTCCTACATGCCTCTTGTCCCCGTGCCCGGCCCGGCCGCGCCGTAACGTGCTAAATCGAACGGGGTTGCCCCTCAACTGGAGCAACCCCGTTCTCCGTCTTGCCGGTCTAGCGCTTTCGAGACGTCAGACCGCGCAGTAACCGCAGCCGCAGACTCTCGTCCCCCTGATAGTGCGCCCCCTGTAGCGACCCGGCCCGGACTAGTTGTTCGCGGGTGATGTTGGTCTGGCGCAGGTCAACTCCGCTAAAATCGGCGTCAATGACGTTGGCGCCGGTCAGGTCGGCGCGCCAGAGGATGGCCCCGGCGAAGTGGGCGCGGCTCATGTCGGCCCCGACCAGGCGCGCCTCTTGCAGGATCGCTTTCTCTAGATGGGTGTCCCATAGGAGCGCCTCGCCCAGGTTGGCCCCGCTGAGCACGGCATGGCGGAAGTCGGCGTTGCTGAGACGCGCGCCACGCAGGTCGGCCTCGGTCAGGTTGGCCAGCCGGGCGTCGGCCAAGCGCATGTCCACCCACAACATCTTGGCCCGCCGCAGGTCGGCTTCCTGAAGCACGGCGCGCTCCATCCGGCATTGGCGCAAGTCGGCGTCGGCCAGATTGGCCAGCGATAGGCACGCCCCGGTCAACGTCGCCTCGTGCAGCACGCCCCGGCTCAGATTGACCCGCGTCAGATCAGCATTGCTCAGATCGGCCCCGCGCAGCACTGCGCCGGTCAGGTCAAGCCCCACCAGCGAAATGCCTGCCAGATTGGCGCCGGACAGATCTTTGCCTTCACCCAGCAGGTCCAACAGTTCCGGGCGCGACAGATGGCCGCCACGCCCTTCCCGGTCTGCCAACACGTCTCTCCCCGTGGCCGCGCCGTGGCCGCATTGGCCGCGGGCGGCCCCACTTTGACGGCGCGCCGGCCACACAAGCCCCGCGCCGCGCCCCAACACCGACTACACCCTTCCTGATTGTGTCGTCGCGCGTTTAGACTGTTCTCCTACGGAAGCATAGCGTAATCCGCGACAATCGTCACCATTCAGCCTACACCTGACAGGGCTTTTCAGAGTTCAGCGGTCGGAGTTGTAGGGCGGGATGGTATCCCGCCTCTGGCCGTTTGCAGAGGCGGGATACCATCCCGCCCTACAAGGGTCGTTTTGGTCGATTACTGAAAAGCCATGCTACACCTGACAGGTGTTAGATTGGCGTGGGGAGTAGGGCCGCTAACTGAGGCGGCGCAGGGCCGAGCGCGCGGCGTGGTAGCCGCACATGCCATGCACCCCGCCGCCGGGCGGTGTGGCGGCAGAACAGAGGAAGAGGCGCGGGTTGGGCGTACTATACGGGTCGAGCCGGGCCACGGGCCGCGTGAAGAGCTGCCGCCAATCCTGGACGCCGGCGTTAATGTCGCCGCCGACGTAGTTGGGGTTATAGGTTTCGTACTCAGCGGCGCTGATGGTATGGCGGGCCAGGATGCAGTCGCCGAAGCCGGGGGCGTGGCGCTCGATCTCTTGTTCGATAGCCGCGGTCATGTCCACGGTCGAGCCGCGCGGCACGTGGCAGTAGGCCCAGGCGGTGTGGGCCCCCTCCGGCGCGCGCGTGGGGTCAAAGAGCGATGGCTGAGCGAAGAGGACGTAGGGCGGGTCGGGCGCGCGGCCGTCCCAGATGGCCTGCTCGCCGCTGACGATATGGGATAGGGAGCGGCCCAGATGGATTGTGCCGGCGCGCCGGGCGGCTTCGTCGCGCCAGGGTACGGGAGCGGACAGCGCCCAATCCATCTTGAACACCCCCTGGCCGTGGCGATAGCCGGCCAGCCGGTTACGATAGCCCCCCGGCAGCGCGTCGCCGGCAATGCTGAGCAGGTCGCGCGGCGTCACGTCGAACAAAATGACTCGCGCCGGAGGAATGTCGCTGAGCGAGCGCACCCAGACGCCGGTCTGAATCTCGCCGCCCAGGGCGCGCAGATGGGCGGCCAGCGCCGTGGCAATGCTCTGCGAACCGCCGCGGGCAAAGGGCCAGCCGATGGCGTGGGCCACCAGACCGAGCATCAGCCCGCCGGCAGCCGTCGTCAGCTGATCCAGTGGTACCGTGATGTGGGCGGCCATGCCGGCAAACAAAGCGCGCGCCTCTTCACTGTCGAACGTGCGCTCAACCAGCATCGTCGCCGGCTGGACGGCCCGCAAGCCGAAGCGGGCCATCATCAACGGCCGCCGCGGCAGCCCCAGCGGCCCCAGGAATACGTCGAGCAGCGCGCTCCACTGTTTCACCAGCGGCGCGAAGAGGCGGCGATACGCCTCGCCGTCGCGCCCCAGGCCGTCGGCCGTCTTGTCCAACGAGCGATGCAACGAGACGGCGCGGTCGTCCAGCAAGTGAACCAGGGGCAGGTCGGGGAAAACCCACTCCAGCCCATGCTCGGCTAAAGACAGATCACGGAAGAAGGGGGAGCCAACGCCAAGAGGATGGACGGCTGAGCAAACGTCGTGGTAGAAGCCGGGCAGGGTGAACTCCATCGTTCGCATCCCGCCACCAATGACCTCTTTGCCCTCCAACACCAACACCGACCGCCCGGCTTGCGCCAGGGTGATGGCCGCCGCCAGGCCGTTTGGCCCGGAACCAACAACGACCGCGTCATAGGGAGTCGCCTTAGCCATCGGAATGGTCAGCCCTCCTCGTTTGGCCCAGCAGTCGCCGCAGGGCGTGAATCGGCAGATAGAGGGTCGTCCGAATGGCCGAGTTGTGCCAGACGTTGGGCGCGGCCCGCCAGCGCACGTGCCGGTCGAGCAGCGTGCTTTCCATCTCGATCGGCTGCCCATGCACGCCGAAGTCGGCGGCCAGGCGGGCCAGCGTCTGCTGCCAGAACGTATCCTCGCGCCGGTGGACGATGCCCAGCCGCGCGCCGATCTCGAACAGCGGATCGCCGGCGCGAATGATGGATTCGATCTGGGCGACCGTCACGCCGGGCGCGGGCGGTTCGTCACGGTAGGCCGTGAAGGTGATGGTGCCGGCGAAGATGTGGCCCTGGGGGGTCATGAAGGCGAAGGAGCGGTCGTCGGCGTGGATGACGGCCACGCCGGTGGCCAATGGCGCGCCGCCAGGCCCTTCGATGTTGATGACGGCCACCTCGCCCTGCTCGATGCGCGGCCGCGAGCCGTAGAAGTCGCTGCCCTCCGGCCAGTAGTCGGAGAAGCGCACCTTCCAGCGGCGGATGACGTCTTCGGGTGTGTGTTCGGCCCCGACCAGGCGCACACGATAGACCTTGCGCCATAGCTGGCCAAAGCCCTGGTTCGGCCCGGTCAGTTCGCGGCCGCCGACGTTCAGGTTAATCGCGTCCGGAGGGGTGTCTGTGTCGGGTAGTTTGCCGTCCGCAGTCGAGGGATCGACTGGAGATTCACTCATGGCCCCTATCATAACCGCTACTGGCCGGGCGGCGAATTACTCCCCCCTGATTTTTAGCAAAGCCTCACGCGGCTGTGCCGTCAGAAAGCAGCTACCGCCGCCAGCGCCTCTTCCTGCGACTCGTAGATGCCAATGGCCTCATTGAGCCGCGTCAGATCGAAGATCTGCCGGTAGTGCTCGCTCAGTCCACAGGCCAATAACCGTTGTCCCTGGCGCTGAGCGCGGATCAGCAGCGTCACCAGCAGACCGATGCCGGTGCTGTTCATATACTCCAACGCGGAGAAATCGAGGACGACCACCGGGCAAGAGCCGTGGCTGGCCTCGTTGTAGGCAGTCATCAGCGCCTCTTCGGCAAAGCCGGTCATCTCGCCCCGGATGGCGATGACGCCCACACCCGGCTCCTGCCGCACCTGCATCCAAACGTTCGGTTGGCTACCATTCACGCTCATTCTCGTGTTTTCCTCCATTTCCTTCACGCCCCGCCGTCTGACCAAGGCTCACAGAGCGCATTCCCTCGCGTATGGGACAAAATCTGTGAAATCTGCGCAATCTGTGGGTCCTTTCTCTTTTAGGCGGCGACGACTTCCTGCAAGGCACTCTCCTCGTCGGCGAAGACGGTCATGAAGTCGGAAAGGCGCGTAATGTTGAAGATCTCGCGATAGTGCTCGCTCAGGCCCGACGTCACTAACCGCCGGTGGTTCTTGCGCGCGCGGGCCAACAGACCAACGATGAGGGCGATGCCGGTCGAGTTGATGTAGCCGACGTTGGCGAAGTTGAGCAGGACGGCCGGCGTGTCGTGGGTTTCTGCCTCGCTATAGGCGGTATCCAGCGCCGCGTCGGCAAAGCCGTCAATGTCGCCGAAGAAATCGAGCACGGACAGGCCATCGCGACGGCGCACGGCCACGCGAAAGGAGTTAGTCTGCGGTTCCACGTTGCGCTCCTGGGGTCAGATGAATGACCAATTCCACGGTGTGATGCACGTCATCGGTGGTCACGTGCATCGCGTCAACCATGTTCTGGATGAGAAACAGCCCCCAGCCCCGCGCCGACTGTTGCCCGGCCAGCTTGGCCGTCAGGTCGGGCGTCTCGGCTTCAGGGATGGGCTGCTTCAGGCCGCGATCGGTGATTCGGACAGTCAGGTCATTCCCTTCGCGGGCCACTTCGATCAGCACCGGGATCGTCTCGTCGTACTTGTTGCCGTGCTCCATGCCGTTCATGGTCGCCTCAGCCACAGCCGTCTTCAGCCGGTCGAGTTTGATCTGCGGCAGACCCAGTGGGCCTACCACGTCGGCGACCTGCTCCATCGCCCGGCGCTCGTTGCCCGGCCGGCTGGGCAGCTCGAAGCGGGCCAGCACCACACGGCTGGCATTGTCGCCGGCATCGTGACCGTGGTCAGCATCGCGGCCGTCGCCGTCGCCCCGGCCGTCGCCGCCATCCCACCCCTGCGCCGTCAGCAGCACCATCGTGACGTCGTCCTCCTGCTCCCAGGCTGGGCCGGTAAAGTCGCGCAACTGGTCGAGCAAGAAGGGCACGAGGTTCGCTTCGGTCGGCTCGGCCAGCAGCGCTTGCAGGCGGGGGAAGCCGAACATTTCGCGCGTCGGGCTGTGGGCTTCCACCAGACCGTCGCTATAGAGCAGCACACATTCGCCCGGCCGCAGCGTCGTCTCGTGCTGCTCATACTGCATCCCCGGCAGCAAGCCCAGCGGCATCCCACGGGCGCGCAACTCGACCACACCCTCGGCCGTGCGCCGGAAGGGCACGTCGTGGCCGGCATTGGCAAAGACGAGATGGCCCGTGGCCGGGTTCAGCAGGGCGTAGAGACAGGTGACAAACATTTTGGGCGGAATGTCCTCGACTAGCAGGTTGTTCGTCCGCTCCAGCACCGCGCCGGGCGAGACCAGTTGCTCGGCTATCGTCCGCAGCAGCGTGCGCGTGGTGGCCATGACCAGCGCCGCGGGCACGCCCTTGTCGGTCACGTCGCCAATGACGAAGCCGATGCGGCCGTCGGGGAAGTGGATGAAGTCATAGAAGTCGCCGCCCACGGCCCGCGCCGGCTGATAGTAGGCCGATACCTCCCAGCCCGCCACGTCCGGCACCTTCTTGGGCAACAGGAATTGCTGGATGAGCCGGGCGACGCGCAACTCCTGCTCGATGCGCTGCCGCTCCAACGCCTCTAGTTGTTGCTGGCGCACGAGTTGGGCCACGCGCACGGCCGGCGCGGCCTGCGTGGCCAGGTTGCCCAGCAGCCGGCGGTCGTCGGAAGAGTAGTCCTGCTCGCTCAGGCGCTGGCCGAGATTGATCAGCCCGACCAACTCCCCCTGGCTGACCAGCGGCAGCGCCAGGCGCACGCCGGCGGCGCGCAGGGCGCGCACGCCGTCGGAGTCCAGCGTCAGCCGCTCAACGTCCACCACGCCGCTCTGGTTGGCCTGCAAGAAGGCGACCAGTGGGTCGGTGCGCGGGATGTCGAGCGGCACGACGGTCGGAGCGGCCGGCGCGGGCGGCGTCGGCGGTGGCGCGGGCGGCGCCTCTTCCGGCACAGCCTGGGCTCGACTGCGATTTCGCCATAAAGCTCGTGTCGTCATAGTACCCTCAGCATAGCCGACGATCGTCTCCTGATCGTTACGAAACCGCGCCCAGACAGACCAAACCAACGGAAAGTGCCCAACAACCGTTACGAACCGTCAGCGCGGGCGTCGCTGGGGGTGGCCGCGGTCGTCTCCGGGTCGCGCCGCTCCCACTCGGCGGCGTAGTGCGGCCCCATCTCGCGAAACTCCGGGGCCAGCTTCATCAGCCCCAGGTAGTGGACGGCGCGGCGGGCGGCCAGACCGACGATGGCTACGTAAGTCGGGTAGGACAGCTCCAGCGCGGCCAGCGTTTCGACCGGCATCTCGGCGGCCATCGCCGCGCTAACGAGCTGCACGATCTCCACCGCCTGCTCGCCGACCACGTGCCCGCCCAAGATCTGGTGCGTCTGTCGGTCAACGATGAGCTTGCAGAAGCCCTCGGTCTTATTGTCAATGACGGCCCGATCCATGTTGATGTAGGACGCCAGAGCCACGACCACGTCACGCCCCGCCTCGCGCGCCGCCTTTTCGGTCAGCCCCACACTGCCGTATTCGGGATCGGTGAAGCCGCCGTGGGGGACGATCTGCGGACAATACTCACTCATATCTCCCCCGTTGCCGCGGCTGGCGACGGCGTTTTCGGCGGCGATGCGCGCCTCATAGCCGGCGCTCTGGACGAGCATCATGCGCCCGTTCACATCGCCGGCAGCGAAGATGTGGGGCACGCTGGTGCGCAGGGCGTCATCAACGGTGATGTAGTTGCGCTCCGTCTTCACCCCCACCGTTTCTAGCCCCAGGCCCTCGACGTTACCGGGCCAGCCGACGGCGACGATGACTGCATCAACCGCCAGTTCGTGTTGCGCGTCGTTCTTTTTGTAGACCAGCCGCAGCCCGTCGTCGCTCTGCTCCAGCCGCTCGACGCCGCTCATGCCACTGACGATGGTGATGCCGCGGTCGGTGAACGCCTTGGTCAGCGCCTCGGCCACGGCCGTATCCTCGATGGGCAGGATTTGCGGCGCTACGTCGAGCAGCGTCACCTCCGAGCCGAAGGTGTTCATGATGGACGCCAGTTGGCAGCCGGTGGCCGCGCCGCCGACGACAGCCAGCCGCCGCGGCAGCTCGCGCAAGTTCCACACGTCGCCGTGGGTCAGCGCCAACTCTGCGCCGGGGAACGGCAGCTTGCGGGCGTGACCACCCAGGCAAAGGATGAAGCGCTCGGCGCTGAAACGCTCGCCGTCGGCCGTCTCGATCGTGTGGGCATCAATGAAATGGGCCGAGCCGGCGCCGAGATACGTTTCGACGCCCGAATCCTCCAGGTGCTTGATCAAATACTTCTTCTCGTGGACGGCGGCCACAACTCGATGGGTGCTGTCAATCAGGCGAGCGAAGTCCACCTCCGGCCGCGGCCCGATCAAGCCGTAAGCTTCGTGCTGGGCCGTCTCGCGCATCAGGCGGGCGGCGTGGGCCAGAACGCGCGTCGGCACGCAGCCGTCGTTGGTGCACGTGCCGCCCAGCCGGCCGCGCTCGATCAGGGCTACACTGGCCCCCAGTTCGCGGGCGCGCAGGGCGGCAGTGACACCGGCCGGCCCGCCGCCAATTACCAGGACATCGTACATGGTACTCCTCAATTTAGTCGGATTAAGTGCCAGGATGCTAAGACGATGCGGCGACTAATCTTATTCTCGTTCAGTAGGGCCAAAAGATTAACGCAAAGACGCCAAGACGCAAAGGCGCAGAAGCTAACACTCTTCTTGCGTCTCTGCGCCTTGGCGGCTTGGCGTTGAACTTCTACAGATATATGCGCCTACTCAGTCACCGTCAGCGTCGCCACCATGCCGTGCGCCGCGTGGGAGGTCATGTCCCCGGCCAGGTCAGGCAGGAAGCAGATGACCGTATACTCGCCCGCCGGCAGATCCCAGGTCGCGTAGCCCGTCTCGCCGGGGCTGTTGGGCGACCAGAAGGCGACCTCCTCGAACGGCGGCGGCCCGGCCGGCTCCTCTTCCGACTGCAACATCGCTACCACGTCAGCCACCGTCGCCCCTTCGCTCAGCTTGACGATGGCCATTTCGTGCCACTGCTGGCCCTTGTTACTGATCTGCCACACCTGCGGCCCGGCCTCGATCTCGGCCGGGATGGCGAAGTTGAAGTCCACCAGGTCTACCGTCACGTCGGGCGTCGGAGCGGTTGCGCCGCTCGGCTCGCCGGCAGTGAAGGGCACGGCGGAGGGCGGCCCGTCCTCCGGGAAGTTCACCAGCACGTGCTGGCCGGCTTGCAAGTCAACGATGAGCTGGCCGTCAGTCGTGTTGCTGGCCCCGCCCAACAGCGAGACCAGGGCAACCGCGGCCGTCGGGTCCGGCTGGCTCAGCCCTTCGTTGAGCTGCTCCAGGGTAACCCCCTCATTGAGCCGGGCCAGGAGCGCGCCCGGCGCGGCGCTGAGGTTGAAGGCTACCACGCCGGATGGCACTTCCGCGGCGATGCTCGGCCCGGCGTCGCCCATCTCGACGGCAATCTGTGGGATGTCGCCGGCCGTCTCTTCGACAGTCGCCTCGCCGCCGCCCATCGTACACGCGCCCAACACCAGTAGGGCCACCATCAGCACGCCGACCACCGTCAGCATACGCCGCAAACTACGATTCCACGTCATCTCTCAACTCTCCTTGCAGACGAATCTCCAGGATTTGTGATGGCCTCGAATGGCCAACACTGAGGACAGCATAAGCGACGAGCGTCTATAAATCGTTACGAACAAAGTCGCCTGCGGTCGGTCAGCCTGTAAATCCGTTTACACCGGCGTCCGATTATCGTTACCAGACAGCAGAGCCAAGTTGTTTAATCGGTAGTTCTCCGTTATTATCGGAGTAACTATGAATAAGACGCTACTAGGTGGGACAGACAACGTAGAGCGTATTCAGTCGCTCATAGAGCAGGAAGGCCCCTTCCTATCCTTATCTCAGGCCGCGCGTCAGACGGGCATCCCCCTGCAAACTCTGTCAAGTGCAGTCTACGCTGGTCGGCTTATCGCGCTGACGATGCCGGACGGCCGCAAGTATGTTCCCCTGGCCGCTATCCTCAGTGTATTTGGCAAAGCGCTCGATAGCAGCACTGTTTGGCAGGCCAAATTATTAGAGGCCGGTTTCATTACTGAGATCAAGCCGCGCACGGCCCGCCGGCCGCGCCAGTCTGACTTCAAGCCGGTTCGTATCAGCGGCGAGCCGATCGCCGAAACAGTCAGACGCGAACGACGCTAATGGCCATCTATTACTTCGATACCAGCGCCCTCCTCAAACGCTACGTTGTCGAGGACGGCTCAGTCTGGGTAAGAGCAACGCTCGAGGAGCCGGAAGCCGATATCGTTGTCTCGCAACTCACCATTGTCGAAGGTGTGGCCGCTCTGACTCGTCGGGCCAAGGGAGGGGCATTTCGACCAGGAGACGCGGAACGTGTCATTCAACAACTGGAAGCTGACTTTCGTCAGCACTTCCTGGTGATCGAGGTGAACTCCCAGTTAATTGACAAGGCGGTCGAACTGGCCCGGCGGCAAGCGCTACGCGGCTATGATGCTCTGCAATTAGCCACAGCGCTCAGTGTTAATTCGCTGCTGTCGCCCGAAACGCTCATGTTCGTGGCCGCCGATGAAGAACTCGTTACCGCCGCGGAGCGGGAAGGGTTGCCAAGTGTAAACCCTGTTGCGACCTAATTTCGTCTGCTCTACTCATCTTGGGCAGAAGTTGGGGCTGCAATCGCCAGACTATGGCCGTTCATTGGCCGCCGGTCGTCCGCCATCCACCGGCCGCAACCACACCGACACGTGCTCCGGCTGCATCGTCTCCCGGATGACCCGCGCCAGTTCGGCCGTCAGCGCGTCCAGGTCGGTCTCGTCGCGGGCTGTGGCGGCGAAGCGAGCCAGCACCTTCTCGGCATCGTACTTGCGGCGGAAGAAGCGCCGGTCAATGAGGTCCTGCACCCGGCGGCGCAGCGGCAGGAAGAGGGCGGCAATCAGCAAGGTGGACAGAGCAACAGCCGGTGCGGAGTTGCCGGTCAGGGGCGTCAGCAGCCGTTGGAGGACGACCACGCTGCCGAAGTAGACCAGGGCCAGCAGCGCCGTCAGGATGGCGTAGGCCGTTGTCCGGCGGATGATGACTTCGATGTCGAACAGACGATAGCGCAGCACGGCCATCGTCAGGCCCAACCCCATCACCGGGATGCCCAGACTGGCGACGACGCTGAACGCATAGGCCGCGTCACCCACCCAGCCGAACGCCGCCGGAAAGTTGAACAAGAAGAGAGCGATGCCCAGCGCCAGGCCGCCAAAGGCCCACAGCAACTGGGCGCGGCTGACGCTGTCGCGCATAGTCAGGACGCTATGCCCCAGAGCGATGAGAGAGGCCAGCAGCATCAACAGGGTGCCATACCAGCCGGGCTGCCACATGCCGGTTGCCACGAGTGCCACGAGTATCAGCGCGCCGAGTAGAAACGGCGCGAACGCCAGCCAGGGGCGGCGCACGACGGCCGGCTTCGGCCGGGGAAAGACCAACGTGAAGGACAGCAACGCCGGCGCCAGCAACACGCCGAAGATCATGTAGCTGAAGAAGCCCGACGTGATGGCGCCGACGGAGTCGAATCCGGTCGAGAGGCCATCGGGCAGCAAGCCGCTGATCGCCTGCGCGCCGATAACTGATACGAAGATGAGCAGCGCCCGCGCTGCCGGGTCGGCGGGGCGTTTGAGAAAGGCCAGGAAGCCCATGCCCACCAGGGCCATTGACCCCAGGAACTCGATGAGCCGCGACGGGCTGCGCGTCACCCCCCTGAGAAGCGCCTCCGGCGTCCAGTGAACGATGGTAACAGCGGCGGCCATCGGCTCACCGTCCCGTCGAATGTCATAGCGCACCACGTTGCCGGCCGCCCAGAACGACGGCTTCTCGCCCGGGGGATACTCACTCAGCGGCGTCCCCTCGACGCCGACAACTAAATCGTTGACCATCAGATGCGATGGCGCGCCGACCAGATCGGCATAGTACAGCAACTCGGCCGTACCCAGATCGTCGGTTATAACTAGCCAGCCGTCTGTCGGCAGGAGGTAGCGGTAGCCAAGCTGGGCCGTGCTGACCAACAGAATCAACAAGGCAAAGAGCAGCGAGAGTATGGCTGGGCGATCGAATCGTCGTTCGGTTCGTCCTGATGGCTGCGGCGCATTGTCATGCATGGCGGTCACTCTCCCGTAGTGCGGCTTGCAGCCGCCGTGCAGAGCGCACGGCGACTGCCGCCAGCCCCACCTACCCTAGCACGAGACAAGACAGATGGCGACATCTGTGGCCTAGGCCGGTTGATGTCGCCCCAATACGTAGCCTAACACGACTCCGTAGAGTACATGGGCAGGAATGAACTGCGCCGGCGAAATATCGGTCAGGGCAATGCCCAGGCTAGGCAACAGCACAAACTGCGCTACCACCCATACTACCAGCCCATAGACGACGCCCAGCAACCAGCCATAGCGCCGCCAATCAGCCCAGCGCCCGCCCAGGACGTGGAGAAGCAGGGCCAGCCCGACGCCATAGAGGCCCGACACCGCCAGATGCATCAGCATCCCGGTCAGCGGCGAACCCTCGCCGGCGGGGTCGAAGCGGCCGAGCATCTGCCCCGGCCTGACGCCGCCGATCAGGCCCGCCGCCACCAGAAAGACGCCCATTGCCCCCCCGGCCAGCAAGCCCGACAACAAACCATCCACCATCACGTCGCCGATGGCTCGCCGCCGCTGCGTTACGAAATCCGTTCTCTCCGTCATGGCATCGTCTCCTTTTGTGCCCTTGGTGGACAGAGTAGCAGACGATCGTCTCCTGATCGTTACGAAAAACACAACGCGATACGATTCAAGACGTTTTCTGCTTTGGATTAGATATAATGAGGGCATGGCGCTTATGAACGACATCCGCATCAAGGTCGAACAAGACCTGTTCGAGTTCACCAAACATGCGGTTGACCGCACTCTCCTGCGTCACATTCGTGTCTCAGAAATTCGCGAGGCCATTGCTAGCGGTGAGATCATTGAGGATTATCCTAACGACAAGTACGGACCTAGTTGCCTGATCCTGGGAATCACGAGCACCGGCCGCCCTCTTCACCTTCAGGTAGGGTACGCACCGCACCGGTTGCTAAAGGTCATTACCGTGTACGAGCCAGACCCTGATGAATGGGTAGATTTTAGAACAAGGAGATAGGGCCATGTCACTCAATACGACTAAAATCGGGCAGGACGAAACCCTTGTCCTCTATACACTGATTCACGATGGCGAACTCATCGTCATCGAAAACGTTCCAGCACGTGTTGACTCTGAAACAGGCGAGCAGTTCTTCTCGCCTCAAACTGTTGAACGCTTGCAAAGCATCGTCTGGAACCGACGCCGCCCAGCGCGCATCATGCAGACGCCCGTCTACGAATTCGCTGGTTAGCGCGCCAGCGACGGCCGCGATGCTGCGTCTACATCTCCTCGGTTCCCCCCGCCTTGAACGCGACGGCCAAACCCTTGAGCCGGACACGCGCAAGGCGACCGCCCTGCTGGCCTACCTGGCCGTCACCGGCCGTTTCCACACGCGCGACGCGCTGGCCGCGCTGCTGTGGCCGGAGATGGACGACAGCCACGCCCGCGCCGCCCTGCGCCGCACGCTCTCGTCGCTCAAGTCGGTTGTCGGTCATTTGCCGCTCTACGTCACCCGCGACAACCTGGGGCTGAACAAAGATGAGGTGTGGTGCGACGCGACTGAGTTCGAGGCGGCCATTGCCGAAGCCGCCCATCACCGCCACGATGTCGCCGAACAGTGCCGGGATTGCACGGCGCGGCTGGCCGCGGCTGTCGCTCTCTATCGCGACACCTTCCTGAGCGGCTTCTCGCTGCGCGACAGCGCCGAGTTTGACGACTGGCAACTGGCCACGGCTGAGCACCTGCGCCGGCTGCTGACGACGGCGTTGGCCGGACTGGTGCGCGCCCACAACGCTGCCGGTGACTACGCCCGCGCCATTGAGTACACCCGCCGCTGGCTGGCCGCCGACCCGCTTCGCGAAGAGGCCCACCGCTGGCTCATGCAACTCCACGCCGCCACCGGCGCGCGCGATGCCGCCCTGCGCCAGTATCGCGAGGCCGTGCGCATTCTGGACGAGGAGCTTGGCGTTGGCCCCCTGCCGGAGACGACCGCTCTCTACGAAGCGATTCAGGAGGGGCGCATTGTACCCGCCGTTGTTCCGCCTCGGCCCGCGTCCGCGCCGCCCACTCCTACCGCGCCGGCCCTCATCGGCCGCGAATCGGCCTGGGACACGTTGCTGGCCGCCTATGCCGACGTGGGTACGACCGGCCGGCTGCTGGCCGTCACCGGCGAGGCGGGCATCGGCAAGACGCGCCTGGTCGAGAGCTTTCTGGCCCACGCCCGCGCCGCCGGGGCCATTGGCGTGGCCGCCACGTGCTACGAAGGGGAAGCCGACCTGGCCTATGCCCCCTTCGCCGCCGCCCTGCGCGCCCTGGCCCGCCAGCCCGACGCCGCCGCGCGGCTGGCGGCCGTGCCTGCCCAGTGGCGCGGCGAGGTGTTGCGCCTGACGCCGGAGTGGGCCGAGAGCGGCTCGGCCCCGCCGCGCGCCGACTCGCCCGGCCCGGGGGCGCAGGCGCGCTTCTTTGCCGGGGTTAGCGAGGTCATCTGTCATCTCCTGTCCAGCACCGTACCGGGTGTGCTCTTCCTCGACGACGTTCACTGGGCCGACGCCGCCTCGCTCGATCTACTGGCCTATCTGGCCCGCCGGCTGGGCGACCTGCCGGTGCTGCTCGTCGTTGCCTGGAGCGAGGCCGGCAGCGCCCCCCGCCTGCGCCGCCTGCTGACCGAAGCCCAGCGCGCCGGAACCGGTCGCGTCGTTCCTCTGACCCGCTGGCGGCCGTCGGACGTGCTGAGCCTGGTGGCGGCTGACGAGCGGCTGCGGCCACAGGCGGCGGCGATCACCGACCGCCTCTATCGTGAGACGGAGGGCCTGCCCTACTTCGTCGTCGAATACGTCAACGCCCTGGCCGGCCGGCCCGACAACTGGACGATGCCCCCCTCGGTGCGCGATCTGCTGGCCGGGCGGCTGGCGCTGGCCGGCCAGGCTGAGCTGCAACTGCTCCAGACGGCGGCGGTCATCGGCGGCTCGTTCGATTACACCAGCCTGCTGGAGGCCAGCGGCCGCAGCGAGGAAGAGGTGGTTGGCGGTCTGGAGCGGCTGCTGGAGCGCGGCCTCATCCGCGAGGCCACCGACGCCCCCCGCGGCGACTGGGCCGATCCGCGCTACGACTTCAGCCACCAGCAGTTGCGCTCGCTGGCCTACGACGAGACCAATCTGGCGCGGCGGCGATTGCTCCACCGGCGCGTGGCCGCCGCGCTGCAAACCCAGACGCGCGGCGCCAAGGATAGCGCGGCCAGCCTCATTGCCTACCACTACCGGCGCGGCGGCCATGACGCCGCCGCCGCCGACTACTACCGCCGCGCCGGCGATTACGCCCGCGCCCTCTACGCCAACCGCGAGGCGCTGGACCACTACGAGACCGC
>CXWK01016530.1_pt1 | contig 22829 bp, 19 predicted proteins | sample 590851 | NCBI WGS metagenome assembly CXWK01 (sample SAMEA3498364, study PRJEB10139) | wastewater metagenome | biome: wastewater treatment plant; material: activated sludge | place: Denmark | collected 2014-08-01
AAATACTGATATTCATTGATTTGGCACATCATCTTTTACAGGATCGGAGGTTAATCGGATTGCTGATACGCGTTCAATGATCGTGTTCGCCAGATAGCGGAATAAGTGTTTTCCATCCAGCGCGAGGACGGCAAATTCTTCCAATTCCGCAATTCCAGCCATGGCTCGAAACGCCGGTTACCTGCTGCGACGTATTTTCCGGTTTCGCGCTGCACCGGCACTCATGTGACAGAGCGTAAGCTCATCAAGACTATTGGCTGATGGTCGATAGGCGGCGGATATTCATAGCGGTTTTTACCTTTGCAATTGAGCTGCTGCGCCCATCGTCTCACAATTCTCTCGTGAACAATTACAATCGCCTCTCCTGTACATTAGTTGAGCAATGCGGTGGCGATCGAGCTGCGCTGTCTCGATTGGACAGCGATTGGTTGGATGCGGATTTTATTTCGAATCGAAATTTCCGTCATTCGACGTTGCGCCATGATCACATTTCATGACGCCAGAATTGACATTTCGTACCATTTTGCGCCGCGCGCCGCGCGCCGCACCGCCCGGCCCCTTCGCATCTGCAACTCTCAATCGCGCGATGGGCCGTGAGCAGCGGGGCGCAACTCGCTTGTTGTTCCTAACGTCAGAACGTCGCCCAATGGCCGTCGACGCTCATAGGGCCATGGTTGGCGCGCGCGAATGGCGCTAGTCTCGACCGGTTCCGGCGGTATTTCTGCGCCGGACCGAGAGGGCGTGGTGTTGGCAACTATTGTATTGGGAGCGTGCAATGTTGAAGGCGTTTCGCGTATCTATCTTGGCCGGTATCATCGCGGCCGCTGCGTTGGTGTCCATCGAGCCAACGCCTTCCGAAGCCGCAACGGTCTGTGACCTTCCAGGCCGGTCCGGCAAACTCAACATGCGCAGATGTCCGAGCTTCAATTGCCGCGTCACGGGCGTCTATCGCGAGGGCACGGCCGTCAGAGCGCTCGCGCACAGCAACTGGTGGATCAAGGTCCGCGTCAAAGGCAAGACCGGCTGGATGCGCCAGCGCCATCTCTGCGGCGACGACATCGACTTCGGCTAAGTGCACAGCAGTGGACTTGAGCACGTGGAAGGCGGCGCTTCCGCAGCGCCGTCAATTATCATCCATTTTCAGCGCGTTGATGAAGGCCTCCTGCGGAATTTCGACCTTGCCGAATTCGCGCATCTTCTTCTTGCCGGCCTTCTGCTTGTCGAGGAGTTTGCGCTTGCGCGAGATGTCGCCGCCGTAGCACTTGGCGAGCACGTCTTTGCGCAGCGCCTTGATGGTTTCGCGCGCGATCACCTTGGCGCCGATCGCCGCCTGGATCGGGATCTGGAACAGGTGCGGCGGGATCAGCTCTTTCAGTTTTTCGCACATGGAGCGGCCGCGGCTTTCGGCGCGGGTGCGATGGACGATGATGGAGAGCGCATCGACCGGCTCTGAATTGACGAGGATCGTCAGCTTGACGAGGTCGCCCTCCTCATAGCCGTGTATGTGATAGTCGAACGAGGCGTAGCCGCGCGACACGCTCTTCAGGCGGTCATAGAAGTCGAACACCACTTCGTTCAGCGGCAGCTCATAGATCACCATGGCGCGCGAGCCGGCGTAGGTCAGCGTCTTCTGGCGGCCGCGGCGGTCCTGGCAGAGTTTCAAAACGGCACCCAGATATTCGTCCGGCACCAGGATCGTCGCCTCGATCCACGGCTCTTCGATGTGGTCGATCTGCGAAGGGTCCGGCATATCGGCCGGATTGTGCATTTCGATCATCGAACCGTCGCGCATGTGCAAATGATAGATGACGGACGGCGCCGTGGTGATGAGGTCGAGATTGAACTCGCGCTCCAGCCGTTCGGTGATGATTTCCAGATGCAACAGGCCGAGGAAGCCGCAGCGGAAGCCGAAGCCGAGCGCGGCCGAGCTTTCGGTCTCGAACGAGAACGAGGCATCGTTGAGGCGCAGCTTAGCCATCGCTTCGCGCAGATCCTCGAAGTCGGCGGCATCGACCGGGAAGAGGCCGCAGAATACCACCGGCTGCGCCGGCTTGAAGCCCGGCAGGGCTTGCGTGGTCGGGTTCTTTTCGTCGGTGATCGTATCGCCGACGCGGGTGTCGGCCACTTCCTTGATGGCGGCGGTGAAGAAGCCGACTTCGCCGGGGCCGAGCTGATCCAGCATTTCCTGCTTGGGACGGAAGATGCCGACGCGTTCGAGCTGATAGTTGGCGCCCGACGACATCAGCTTGACCTTCTGGCCCTTCTTCATGACGCCGTCGATGACGCGGACGAGAACGACGACGCCGAGATAGGCGTCATACCAGCTGTCGATCAGCATGGCCTTCAAAGGTTTCGATGCATCGCCCTTGGGCGGCGGCAGGCGCTCGACGATCGCTTCGAGCACCGCTTCGACGTTGAGTCCGGTCTTGGCCGAAACGCCGACGGCGTTGGAAGCATCAAGGCCAATGACATCTTCGATCTGCTGCTTGACGCGGTCGGCGTCGGCCGCCGGCAGGTCGATCTTGTTCAGGACGGGCAGGATCTCGAGGTTGTTGTCGAGCGCCTGATAGACGTTGGCGAGCGTCTGGGCTTCGACACCCTGAGACGCATCGACGACCAGAATGGCGCCCTCGCAGGCGGCGAGCGACCGGGACACCTCGTAGGCGAAATCGACGTGGCCGGGCGTGTCCATCAGGTTCAGCTGATAGGTTTTGCCGTCCTTGGCGCGGTAGTCGAGCCGGACGGTCTGGGCCTTGATGGTGATGCCGCGCTCCCGCTCGATATCCATGGAATCGAGGATTTGCTCCTTCATATCCCGGTTTGACACGTTGCCGCACAACTGTATCAACCGGTCCGACAAGGTCGACTTGCCGTGGTCGATATGGGCGATGATGGAGAAGTTTCGGATCAAGGAGATATCGGTCATGGGCGGCTCATAGCACCGCCGATGACCCGGCAAAAGGGGCGTTTCTTAACGCTGGTCCTTTGGGGCCGGTCAATGCGTCGCGGCCGAGGTTCCTCTTCGGGGAGGGGTAGCCGTCAAGCAGCCAGTGTGCAATTGTCGCCCCAGACCCCTGAGTTCCCCGGAGTGAGTTATCATGGCAAATGACTATATGAACTTCGCAAATAATCCCGCCTTCAAGTCGATGACCGACGACGCGCGCAAAGCGATGGCGGCGACGTTCGATGCCATGTCCAAGTGGCGTAACGATCTTCAGGACATGTCGGAGAAAAACAGCGAGGCCGTGTTCAACAACATGGCGCAGGCGGCCAAGGCCGTCGGCTGGCCGACCGAGTTCGTCGAGATGAGCCGCAAGCAGATGCAGGCCGCATCCAAGCTTCAGGTCCAGGCCGTCGAGCAGATCATGGATACCTGGGAGAAGCAGGTCACGGCCGCGGCGTCCGGCAAGCCGCCGGCCATGCCGTCGTTCCCCGGCATGCCCGATTTCACCAAGGGCTTCCCCGGCATGGGCTCGATGCCCGGTTTCGGCGCCAATCCATTTGCTGGAATGCCGGGCATGCCCGACATGACGCAGATGCCGATGGTGCCGCTGCAGTTCTGGATGCAGGCTGCGGAGATGTGGCAGAAGAGCTGGCAGCAGGCGCTCAACACCTGGATGGAAGCGCAGAACGGCATGGGCGGCAAACCCGGTCCGCGTTGATCGAACGCGCCACGGCTGACGACAGTGAATGAGCAAGGGCCTGGGCTTTCCCGGGCCCTTGCTCATTTTGCGGCTGTGCACGGTTGCTCAGGTGGACTTCCGGCCTTGCCGCCACCCATTGCTTGAACTTTCGTATTGTGCCAATCGAACGCAGGCAATTCCAGCCGCCGGGCAGGCAGGGCCCGGCAGCTCCAGCGCACACCACTCGTGCCGGTAAATATAAGGAGCCGTTGCGAAACGGCCCGCAGGGGAACGACATGGCATCAGTCACAACGGCCGCCGGCAAAGCGGACAAGAACGGTGTGCCGGGCGGCGGCGCGCGATCGGCGTTCGGCAGCGATCTGCTGGCCTCCGTCGTCGTGTTCCTGGTCGCGCTGCCGCTTTGCATGGGTATTTCGCTCGCCTCCGGCCTGCCGCCCACGGCGGGCATCATCACCGGCATCATCGGCGGCATTGTTGTCGGCGTCATTGCCGGGTCGCCGTTACAGGTGTCCGGGCCGGCGGCGGGACTTGCGGTGCTCGTCTACGAGCTGGTCAAGGATTTCGGCGTCGAAATGCTGGGCACCATCGTTCTCTTCGCCGGCCTCATTCAGATGCTCGCCGGCATGATGAAGCTCGGCCAGTGGTTTCGCGCGGTTTCTCCCGCGGTCATACACGGCATGCTGGCCGGTATCGGCATCCTGATCTTCGCCGCTCAGTTCCACGTCATGCTCGACGGCAAGCCGATCGGCACGGGCATCGAAAACCTGCTCGGCATTCCCGGCGCCGTCATGGACGCCATCCGGGCCGGCGATTCACATCTGACCGCCGGCGAAGTCGGCGTGTTGACCATTGCCTCGATTTTCGCCTGGGCGTCATTTGCGCCAAAGTCGCTCAAGATGATCCCGGCGCCTCTCGTCGGCGTCGTCGCCGGTATGATCGCAGCAGCGGTCTTCAATCTCGACAGCATCAAATACGTCAGCGTTCCCGACAACATCTGGTCGACGGTCGTGTGGCCGACCTCAACGACGGTGACAACGTTCTTCTCCGACTACCACATGATCGTCGGCGCCTTCGCTATCGCTTTCATCGCCTCCGCCGAGACGCTTTTGTGCGCGACCGCTGTCGATCAGATGCACTCCGGCGCGCGAACCAAGTACGACAAGGAACTGACTGCCCAGGGCGTCGGCAACACCTTGTGCGGCGCCTTGGGGGTTCTGCCGATGACGGGCGTGATCGTCCGTTCCGGGGCCAACGTCGAAGCCGGCGCCAAAACGCGGATGTCGGCCATTTTGCACGGCGTCTGGCTGCTGCTGTTCGCAAGCCTGTTGCCATGGACATTGACCTACATTCCCCTGTCGGCGCTGGCCGCCGTGCTCGTCTACACGGGCTACAAGCTCGCCTATCCCAAGATCGTGCCGACGCTTCTGAAATTCGGCTACGCCAAGGTTTTCATCTATGCGGCGACCATCGCCATGATCGTGGCAACGGACCTGTTGAAAGGCGTGCTGACGGGTGTCGTGCTGTCTCTGGCCCGCGTGTTCTACGCGCTGTCGCGGCTCGACGTGAAGAAGGTGGCCGCGGCAGATTCAAAGCGTATCGACATGCATTTGGAAGGGACCGCGACGGTTCTCGGCCTGCCCAAGCTTGCCCGCGAACTCGAAAGCCTGCCGGCGGGCTCAAACGTGCACGTCCACATCGCGGAGCTTTCGTATATCGATCATGCCTGTCTCGATCTGCTGACCAACTTCGACAAGCAGCACAAGACGACCGGGGGCTCATTGACGATAGAGTGGCAGCAGCTGGCGCAGAAGTATCACGAACGTCATGGCACGGGCCTCAACGGCAACGGCAATGGCAACGGCAAAGCGGCCTGAGCGGCGGTTGAGATCGTCATGAACGGCAAAAAAGGCCGGGGCAAACCCCGGCCTTTTTTCATGTGGGCGCGGTGAGGCGTCCGTCGTCAAACCGAAACGGGTTTGGCAGCCTGCTGCTCAGCGCTCTTGGAACCCTTGTCGAAGCGCTTGCGCAGGTGATCGAGCGAAGCGGTGAACGGGCGGCCGTAGATGACACCGAGCGAGCGGAAGTCCTTGGTTTCCTCGCCGATGCCGTACTTGATGTGCTCTTCCTCCTTGGGGATGTAGAGCGTCCCGAAGATGCGATCCCACACCGCGAGCGATCCGCCCATGTTGGTATCGAAATGCTTCGGGTTGTCCGAGTGATGGATCTGGTGCATGGCCGGCGAGATCACCCACTTTTCGATCCTGGGGCCAAACGAGATCCAGAACGGCGAGTGACGCAGAACGCCGCCGGCAATGTTGAATGTGAACAGGAAGATGTTGGCGCCGGCAACCGTGGTGACGGTGAGATTGTCGCCGAACAAGCCAATAAACAGGCCGTTGACGAGGCCGTAGGCGAGGCTGAGGATTGCGCCGGTGGCAATCACTTCAACCGGGTGCTGGCGGTCGGCGGTGGTGAAGTTCAAGACTTCGGCCGTGTGGTGAACCTTGTGGAACTCCCACAGTTCCGGGATCACGTGGAAGTAGTAGTGCACCAGCCAGCGCAGGAAATCGTCGACGACGAACAGCGTCAGCGTCAGCGCGAAGCCGAGCATGATCGCGGTGCCGTCGGTCGCCGTTCCTGTGACGCCGAAGCTGATGAGCGTCGAGGACACCCAGTTCGACACGGCCTGCCAGTGAATCGTGGTCCACGACAGCACGGTCAAGCGCAGAACCGGCGTCAGCACGACGATGAAGTAGTCGTTGAGCGCCGAGGTCGAGAGCCACATCTCCTTGCTGAAGAGCGCGCCCTCGAAATCTTTCATCGCCCGCTTGTGCCTGTGCCAGGCGTAGGCGGCGATGGCGATGCCGGTAATGCAGTAGAGCCAGTAGAAGCGCGAGGAGCCGTCCATGATGAAGTCGGAAATCGGCATCAGCGCGCCGACGAACGCGTTCGTCACGGTCTCGTTGAACCAGGTGAGCATGGGTGAAATCCTTTGCGAGCGACGTGTGCTCAGACCTGCGAAACGCTAGAGAAAAGCCATGAAAAACGGCTTAAGCCTCCCTTGATCTGGATCGCTTTGGGCCAGGACCGCGCGCGACTGACGCAGGCGCTCCTGACTTGCAACAGGGCTGGGATTCCGATAAATTTAGAACAATTCTAAATAATTGCCGGGGCGCCGTCGACCCGCGCCGGCCCTGCGGAGGCTCCCCCATGAGGCGTTTCAAGGACCTGGACGAGCGGGAAATTCTGGCCCTGGCAATTTCGCTGGAGGAGGAGCACGGCCGGATTTACGCCGAGTACGCGGCGGGCCTCAGAGAAACCTTTCCGGCCTCAGCCGGCGTCTTCACCGAAATGGCGGCCGAGGAAGACGAGCATCGCCGCTGGCTGATCGACGTATTCCAGAAGCGGTTCGGCGATCACATTCCCTTGATCCGCCGCCAGGATGTGGCGGGCTTCGTCAAACATGAGCCGATCTGGATGGTCCGGCCCCTGGGGCTTGAAAAGGTCCGCGCTCAGGCCGAAGCGATCGAAAGCGAAACCCGGCAATTCTACCGCTCGGCGCTCGAGCGCACCAGCGATGCTTCGACCCGCAAACTCTTGGGCGACCTGATCGCGGCCGAGGAAAAGCATGTGAGCCTTGCCCAGCAGCTGAGCGAAGGTCTGACCGAAGGCGTCAAGGCCCAGGAAGCCGAAGACGAGCGGCGCGCCTTCGTCCTGCAATATGTTCAGCCGGGCTTGACCGGACTGATCGACGGCTCGGTATCGACGCTCGCGCCGATCTTCGCCGCCGCGTTCGCCACCCAAAACACCTGGCAGACCTTCCTGGTCGGCATGGCGGCGTCGGTCGGCGCCGGCATTTCCATGGGCATTGCCGAGGCCATGGCCGACGACGGGCTGATTTCGGGGCGCGGGCATCCCTGGATGCGCGGCGCGATCACCGGGTTCATGACGGCGCTGGGCGGCCTCGGCCACACACTGCCCTATCTGATCCCGGATTTCTGGACCGCGACGGCCATCGCCGCCGTGATCGTGCTGATCGAACTGTGGCTGATCGCCTGGATCCGCGCGAGATATATGGACACCAAGTTCCTTCGCGCCGCCTTCGAGGTCGTGCTCGGCGGTATGATCGTCTTCGCCGTCGGCATCGTGATCGGCAGTGCGTAACGGCCGGCGCCGGTCGCACACGTCCCGCGTCGTGACTGACGAACGCTAGGTGCCGGTCCGCGCCCTCAAGGTGGCGCCTTCCTCGATCAGCGCCTCGGATACGGCTTGGTATTCCTTTTCGATGGCTTCGACGGTTTCGCGCGCCCGCTCGAACTCGCCCTGCATCGCCTGCACTTCGAGCAGCTGGCAGAGTTCCATCAAGCCGGTGGCGGCCATGTTGCCGCTGCACGATTTGAGGTTGTGCGCGGTTTCCTTAAGCCCCGGGAGATCGTGACTGGCGTCCGCTTCCCGCAGCTTGGCGACCAGCACCGGCGCGTGTTCGAGATAGATGTCGATCAGCTTCTGCAGCAGGCTCGCCTTGCGGTCGCGCATGGCGGCGATCTGCTGGCGGTCTAGCGGCTCCTGGCGCGCGCCGGAGATGGCGTCGCTCAAGGCATCGGCGCCGCCTTCCGGCGTTTCCGGTTGTGAGGATTTCAGCCATTTGCCAAGTTCGCTCTCGAGCGCCTGCTGGCTGAACGGCTTGCTGAGATAACCATCCATGCCGGCCTTGAGGCACTGATCGCGGTCGCCAGCGAATGCCCCTGCCGTCAAGGCGATCATTGGAGTGCGCGGCGCGTTGGCGGCCGTCTGCCGCTCGCGGAAGATGCGGGTGGCTTCGAACCCATCCATGACCGGCATCTGGCAATCCATGAGCACCAGGTCGTAGCTGCGCGCCGCCAATGCGTCGAGCGCCTCCTTGCCATTGCCGGCGACGTCGAAGGTGCAGTCGAACGCCTTCAGGTATTCGATGGCGACTTCCTGGTTGACCGGATTGTCCTCGACCAGCAGCACGTGCGCGGCAAAAGTCGCGCCGTGGGCAGTCGCGACCGCCGCATTCAGGGGCAAGCGAACATCGCTGTCATCGGCACTGAGCGTCAGCGCGGCAATGCGCTCGAACAGTTGTGACTGCCGGATCGGCTTGGAGATCGTTGCAATCCTGTTCGCCAATTGGCTGGCGCGGGCATCGTCAGACCAGTTGAGCGGCGTTGCCAGGATGATCCTGGTCGACTTGATGATCGGGATCGACGAAATGCGTGCCGCAAGCTCAAGGCCGCTGATATCGCCGAGCGAGGTGGAGAGGATCGCAATTTTGAACGGATCGTTCGCCTTGGCCGCGGCGATGAGCTGAGCGATGACCGCATCGCCGGAAGTCGTGGTGACGACGTCGAGCTTCCATGATTTCAGGTAATTGCACAGAATTTCGCGCGTCACGGCGTTTTCATCGGCCGCAAGCACTCGGCAGGTGCCGGTGAGGCGCAGCTTGGCATAGCTGCTCGCCTGGCTGGCGGCGCGTTTCAGCGGCAGTTCGAAGTGGAATTCAGAACCCGCTCCCGGCGTGCTCTGGCATGCAAGGGTTCCGCCCATCAGGTGCACCAGATGATGCGAGATCGAAAGGCCGAGCCCGGTGCCGCCAAAACGCCGCGTCACCGACGGATCAGCCTGCTTGAAGGGATCGAACAGATGCTTCTGGAATTCCGGCTCGATGCCGATGCCGGTATCGGTGACGGCGAAGCGGATGAGGGGTTCGTTGTCTTCGCAGGCGGTGGCGACGCGCAGCACGACAGAACCGGTATCTGTGAATTTCACGGCATTGCTGACGAGATTGACGAGAACCTGGCGCAGCCGCATCTGGTCGCCCACGACCATGGTCGGAACGTCATTGGCGATGACGTAGGCCAATTCGATGCCCTTCGACTGGGCCTGATCGGCAATGAGATCGGCCGAATCGGCGATCAGCTCGCGCATGTCAAACGGCGCGGTTTCAAGTTCGATCCGTCCCGCCTCGATGCGCGAGAAATCGAGTATGTCGTTGAGCAGGCCAAGAAGCGTGCGCGCCGACTTCTGGATCAAGGTCAGCTGATGGCGCTGGCGCAGCGTCAATTGCGACCGCGACAGCACATCCGACATGCCGATGACGCCGTTGAGCGGCGTGCGGATCTCGTGGCTCATGTTGGCGAGGAACTGAGACTTGGCCTGTGCCGCGTCCTTCACCTCGATCATCAGCCGTTCCAGATCGGCCTGATGCTGCTTGCGTTCGGCGACCTCCTGGCGGAGGCTGTCGTTGGTTTCTCCCAGTCGCGCCACGAGATCGTCGTTGCGGAAGCGCAGCCGCAGAGCCTCGCGCGTCACCGCGCTCGTCTTTTTCGACGTCATGTACATCGCCGCCATGAACGCCAGGCACATCATGCCCATGGCGATCTGCATAGGGTCGCCCTGTTCGAACATCCGCAGCGCATAGGGTGTGCAGGCCGGAATGATGAAGGCGAGGAAGACGGCATGCGAGGTGATGAACGAGGCGACCGCTCCGGCGCTCATGCCGGCCAGCACGAAGCCGATGAAGGCCTGGTGGGCGAAATTGTCCGAGGGGAACAGCACAATCGCCGTCGAGCCCCAGAGCACCGATGAGGCGAGCACGCCGGCAAAGAACGCGCGCCTCCACGCCATGACGTTGGCGCCGCCCCGGTCCGAGCGCCGGTAGCCGAAATAAAGGGCGAAGCGCAGAATGGAAATCGAGGCGATGGCGACGAACCAGGCGACTGCCGTCTCGGGCGGGATCACGACCGACTGCACGACGGCCAGTGCCGCCGCATTGATGAGCGTGACGGTCAGTCCCTGCGGCAGCTGATCGAACAGCGCGCCGGTTTTGATGCGGGCTATCTCAGCGGCGTTGCCGGCTTCGGCCGCCGGCGGCGTCTGGTCACTGAAGGTGATGCCGGCGAGCGGAGCCGGTTCGGTGCCGGTGACAGTCATAGAGTTTCCAATGCGGCATCGAGGTCAGCCAATTTCAGTGGCTTTCTGAACGCGCCGATGACGCTGAGGCCATAGAGTTTCGCCAGTTGCGCGGCGGCGTTGATTTGCGAGGGCGGCGCACCGCTGATAACGATGATCTTCGAAGTGGTGGATGTCGCCTTCATATGCGCGAACAGTTCGATACCGTCGGACTCCGGCATGTGCAGGTCGCAGATCACCAGTTGCGGCGCGCAGTCGAGGGCGGCAAGCAGCGTCTTCGCCTTTTCGCCATTGGGCGCGCTCAAAATGCGCGGCACGTTCCGGTCGTGAAAGTGATCCTTCAGGATCGCGATTTGAACCGGGTCGTCGTCGACGATCAGGATGCTGTCGAGGGGGTGAGCGACTGACATGGGTTGACGATCCGCTAACGAAACGGTCTGCGTGGAATTGTTCCGTTCCGGGAGGATAGCTTTCGAACCTTAAAAAATTCAGTCGAAAGGAGAGGGTGAAGGTTGACGATTCGGTAATCGGGGTCCGATTTTCGAGGGGCGAGGCCGCGCCCATAACCTTGTGTTTGCTTTCGGGCGCGAACGGCGCCGGCCCCGATAAGGTCGGCCGTGGCAACGGAAATGGCGCCGCCGCAGCGTTGATTATAAAGGAGCCTGGTGGCCCTGGGGCCAGTAAGGCGGGGCGTGACGTGAGGAAAAGTCATCATGAAAATCGGGTTAATCGCAATTGCAGCCGTGGCTATGATTTCGAGCGGCGGGGCAACCCATGCGCTCGATGCGCAAGGCGAGGCCTTTGTGAAATCGTGCGCGGGCTGTCATGCGCGCGCGGATGCTCTGGCGAAAAAGCTCAAAGGCGCAACTCTCGAAGAACGCAGACTTGAGCTCGACGCCTTCCTGAAGTCGCATCACACCAAGGACGAGGCGATGCGCGCCGCAATCGTCGACTATCTCACCCTGTTGTCCTCGCCCTNNNNCAGGCCCAGGACGCCGGCGAGCCTTCGCCGGTCGATGCTGCTCTTGCCGGCCGCGTAATCGAAGCGTTCGTAGTGTATGGCAGTTGGCGACAGCCCCATGTCGAGCAGTGTATCGGCGGCGAGTTCCATCATTGCGGACGGACCGCACAGGAAGGCGGCGGTGCGCCTGGCATCGGATGTCTTGGCGAGTTCCCGGATCTGGTTCACGTTCAGCGGCCCCTTCAGGATGCCCGGCGCGTCCTCCGGTTCTTCGGCACAATAGGAAACCGCCAGATTGAGTCTGCCCGTCAACGCCGTGATGCGGTCCTGCGCTGCAAATGCGCGTGCGCTGCGGGCGCCGTAGAGCAGACGGAACGTCCTCGTGTCGCCGTTTGCCGCAGCGTCTTCGAGCATGCCGAGAAGCGGCGCAATGCCGACTCCGCCGGCAACCATCAGGATAGTCTGAGTATCAGCAGGCAGTTCGCTCAATACAAAGTTTCCGTGCGGGCCATCGATGGCAACCGCGGTTCCAGGCGCAATGGTGTCGAACATATTGGTGCAATTGCCGGCGCGGCGTATGATCAGACGCAAGCGTGGAAGCTCCGCGGCGCTCGACGCGATCGAGAACGGATGATCATGAAACGGCGGCCGGTTGGGGGCAATTGTCATCCACAAGAACTGCCCGCCTTGAAACGTGAAGCTGCTGGAGGGCGACCCCTTCAGAACCATTTCAATTGTGCCTTCGCCGCTCGGTCTCACGCTCTCAACGTGCCAATGATCCCGCCACATGCGCCACGGCCTCAGAAAATAAATCTGTGCTAGAGCGAGGATGGCGGGCAGTGCCAGACCGAACCAGGCGAGGCGCGCAGCCGTTGCGGCGCTGTAGCTGCCGGCGGTGATCGCGTGGTGAAGTATTAGCCCGGCAGCGGCCATTGCCGCCAAGCCATGGGTAACCCGCCAATATTCGTATTTTACGAAGCGGTTGTGCCGCACGCTCGCCAGCACCACGATCAGCGCCAGTACCGCCAGAGCGATTGCGCCCGACCGCAGGCGTGGGCTTGCAAACATGCCGGTCACTTGCTGGTAGCCCAATTGAGGATCGGCGGCGAGATTGGGGAGCGCATAGGCCAGAGGGTGGAGTATGGCGAAGGTCACAAGCACAATCGCCGCGATGCGATGGAAACCCATGACCCGGTCGATCCCGGCGCGGCCCGTCAACCGCTCGAAGCGTCCGGAACTCAAGAATTGCAGCAGCGCCATAGCACCGGCGATGAACGCCAGCGCCGTTCCCAATTCGAGGAACATTTGCCCCGAAGTCGATCCACTTGCGGCGGCAACCATGAGGGGTGTCGCGGCAAGGGCGATGTAGGCGAGCGCAAGGGCAAATCGGGGCAGGCCCCCAAGCCGGACGCGCGCGCGAGCCTCAGTCGGCATGATTGAACCCTCACGTCAGCACGATAGCAGCAACAGTCGCCGGGCATCATAGCGGCGTGGTGCGTGATGAGACGCTGACACGGACGGCGCGCCCGCTGCGGCCAATTCTCCATGCCGGAGCCTACAGCGTCCTGCCCCCGGCGGTGCACGTCTTTCGCGAGTATGGGCCGGGCTACCGCTGGTATCGGCCTCAACTCCGCCATAGTCCCTTGACGCAGTCCCCCGGCCCGGCAATCTGCGGGCCTTGCTTGGCACTCATGTGGGACATTTAAATGCGCGCTTCGTTGGTGGGATCACTCTGTCTGGGGCTGTTGGCTCACGCGGTCACTCCGGCCGCGGCCGAAGAATTCACTATTCCTCCGCCGCCCGAGGCCGCGCCGCCGTCGAAGCCGCGCAACTGCCAGAACACCGTGCCGTTCCAGACCTGGATTGCGCAGTTCAAGAAGGAAGCGGCGGCCGAAGGCATCAAGACCAGAACGATCGAATCCATGATCGGCAACATGACGCCCGATCCCGGCGTCATCTCGCGCGACCGCAAGCAAGGGTTCTTCAATCAGACTTTCATCGAATTCTACGGCAAGCTCGCCACCAAGAGCCGCGAGAAGATGGGGCAATCCTATCTGCAGAAGTATGCCGGCATCTTCGACCGCGCCGAGCAGGATTTCGGCGTGCCAGGCCCCGTCATCACCGGCTTCTGGGCACTCGAAAGCGATTTCGGCATCGGCATGGGCAACCTGCCGGTCATGCGCTCGCTGTTGACGCTCGCCTGGGATTGCCGCCGCGGTGAACTCTTCCGCGAGGAATTGAAGGCGGCGATGAAGATCATCGAGCGCGGGGATCTGCGCGCCGACGAGTTGATCGGCTCGTGGGCCGGAGAACTCGGCCAAACCCAGTTCCTGCCGAAGCACTACTACAACTATGCCATCGACTACGATCGCGATGGCCGCCGCGATCTGATCCGCGACATCCCCGACATCATCGGCTCCACCGCGCGCTTCATCGCCTCCATGGGCTGGCGGCGCGGCGAGCCGTGGCTGGAAGAGGTGCGGCTGACGCAGGAACTGCCGTGGGATCAGGCCGATCTTGCGATCGAGCTGCCGCGCTCGCAGTGGGTCGAGTGGGGCGTGACGGGGGTGAGCGGCAAACTGCCGGCCGATGGTCTCAACGCCTCGCTGCTACTCCCCATGGGCCGCAACGGCCCGGCGTTCCTCGCCTATCCCAACTTCCGCGTCTACACGCAGTGGAACCAGTCGCTCACGTATGCGACGACGGCCGCGCATCTGGCTGCCCGCATGGCCGGTGCGCCGCAGATCACACGCGGCAACGGCCAGCCGACCAACGGGCTCAGCTACGAGCAGACGAAGGAGCTGCAGATCATGCTGACCAAGCGCGGCTTCGACGTCGGCGAGGCGGACGGCAAGATCGGCGCGGGCACGCGCAAGGCGGTGAAAGAGATGCAGAAGAAGTACGGTCTTCCCGCCGACAGCTATCCAACCCCCGATCTGCTCGCCGCCATGCGCCGGGGGTGAACGGTGCCGAGGGCAAGCGGGTGGGTTGGCACAATGAACGCGCATGTCGCATTCCCTGTGCTGACCCTAAGCAGACAACCATGCCTACCGAATCGGATCATCTCCAAGTGAGTGAGCAACCCGAGCGATGCCGATGATCGATTACGTAGTAGATCGAGAGTACTTCCACGTGACGAGGTCGCTGCACTACAACAATCACGCACCTTTGGCGATTGGAGCCGTTATCGACGTTGGAACCAAACATAATCCCTTCTTCGGTTTTTACGAAGGCGTACGCGCCTATCCTGTGACGACCCCTACCGGCCAGGTCCAATGCCCCGCGATAAAGTTCTTGAAGAGTGTCCGAGACGGAATGATCAACTGCCCGAACATTGCCTTGATAGCAGTGGAAGTCGCTGATCACTATGTGGTGCTTGCCCGTGAACTTATACTGGAACAAGTCCGCATCGAAATCGCTCCGCATGCGCCGTCGCGCCAAAAGTGTCTGTGGTTGGCTGACACCCTCGATGAAGCCAAGTTTTGGAAAGAGCGTTTGGGAGCGGTTGGCTCGATCGCAAGGTTGCAGGTCAGTGGCATTGTTCATCGGGCTGACGCTTTTCACCTTCTAGGTGATAGCGAGCCTCTAACAACGACCTACGACCGGGCCCACCGATATTGGCGTGGCGAACCATCAAGCATTCCTGAACTTGAAACCTTGTTTTGCGGGACAGCCAAGATCGTAGAAATTTCGGATTGAGCGACTCCTGCTCCAAGCTCCGAGCGGCCCCTGCCTAAACCTCACGCCACCGCTTCGCCCGAGCCGTCGTAGGCGGGACCCATGACGTTCAGTTCGCGCTTGGGCGCGGCGTAGGGCAGGAACCCCTTGGCTGTCGCCGCTTCGTAGAGCTTCTGCACCTTGCGCCTGTCGTTGACGTAATCGACGGCGAGGACGGCGATACCGGGTTCGAGAAAATCGCGGCTCAGCGCGTCGATCGCCTCCTCGTCGGGGGCGAACGGATTGTTCTCGATTTTGTCGCCGCGGAAGAACAGATCTTCGCAGGCGATCGCCTGGATGGCCTCCAGATACGCATCGCGCCGCGCGTGATCCTCATCTTCCAGCGCGTCGATGATGAAAGCGCCGTTCTGCGGAATGATGATGAAATCCGGATTGGTCTTGCGGGCGTGCGCGCCCATGGCGCCGATGAAGTCGATCATCCTCTGCGCGGCTTCGAACTCGTTTCTGGGATCGCCGGGGTGAGACGTGGCGCTGCCCGCCACTTCCGTTCCCCAGTGATAGTAGCCGAGCACGATGTCGAGATAGGCGCCGTCGAAGCCTGCGGCGACGATGCGGTCGAGCCAGCCGGTCTTGTCGTTGTTGAAGATTATCTTCTGCCAGTCCGGGTCCCAGTAGCGCACCTTGCGCGAATTAGGCCACTGCTCGTTCCAGGCGCCGAGCCACTTGGGCGCGTGTTCGGTCAGTTCGCCGGCCGCCCGCTGGTCGGGATCGGTGTAGGTGGTCCAGTTGTCCTGCCAGTGGTCGCGATAGTCGGAGGCTTCGCCGATCGAGATGTAGGACACGACGACGGATTGAGCGCCGGGCCGGTCCTTCAATCGCTGCACCTCCGCGCGCGTGAAAGAGTGGGCGAAGGTGCCGTCCTTGGTCGCGTCGATGACGATCAGGTCGTGCGGCTGTCGTGAAAGGTCTTCGATGTCGAGCGGCTTCGCCTTGCCGCGGCCGTCTTTTCCGCCGGAGCTTTGCAGCTGGTAGCCCCAGTGGCGAACGACCTTGACGCCCGACGACGTCTCGAAATTGAGTTCCATCGCTTGCCCTCCGCTCGCCCTGGCCTCAGTGCAGCTTGACGTGCGGCTCGGTGCGGCGCGTGATCAATCGCGACATGGTATCCATCGCCACCTTGAACGGCCCGTGCAGCGCATACTCGTGCATCTTGTAGAGCGAGCGGTACATGAATTTGGCGAACCAGCCTTCGATGCGCATCGACTTGCCGGAGACAAAGCCCATCAGGTTGCCGACCGTCGTGTAGTGGCCAAGCGATACGAGCGAGCCGAAGTCGCGATAGACGAACGGCTTCAATTCCTCGCCGCGCAGGCGCCGTTGGAGCTGCTTGACGAGATGCGAGGATTGCTGATGCGCGGTCTGCGCGCGCGGCGGCAGCGGCGTCTCGTCTCCGGGGAGCACAAGATGCGTGCAGTCGCCGAGCGCGAAGATATTCTCGTCCTTGGTCGTCTGCAGCGTCGGCTTGATGACGAGGGTGTTGGAGCGCGTCACTTCCAGGCCGTCGAGGTCTTTAAGAACGTCGGGGCCCTTGACGCCCGCCGCCCAGACGACAAGCTCTGCCGGGATGAAGCTGCCATCTTTGAGCGTCACACCCTCTCCTGACACTTCAGTGACGAAGGCATTGGTGCGAACATCGACGCCGAGACCCTTGAGCACGTCGCGGACCGCATTCGACATGCGCTCGGGCAGCGCCGCCAGAATGCGCGGCGCGGCCTCGATCAGCGTGATCTTGATGTCCTTTTCGGGCTCAATCTTGTCGAGTCCGAACTCGACAAGGCCGCGGATGCTCGAATGCAGTTCGGCCGAAAGCTCGGTGCCGGTCGCGCCCGCGCCGACAATCGCCACATGCAGCTGCCCTGGGCGCACCGGTCCCGGCTGCGCATGCGCGCGCACGGTAGCGTTCAACAGGCGGCGGTTGAAGCGTTCGGCCTGGGCCGGCGTATCGAGCATGATCGCGTATTTCTCGACGCCCGGCGTGCCGAACGAGTTCGACACCGAGCCAATGGCTATGACGAGCGTGTCATAGGGCACCCAGCGGTCGGGCGTGATCTGGCGTCCGTCCTCGTCGACCGTTTCAGCAAGGTGCACGCGCTTGTGGAAGCGGTCGATGCCGACCATCTCGCCGTAGCGGTATTTGAATCCGTGCCAGTGGCCCTGCGCCTGATAGGCGAGTTCGTGCCGGTCGATGTCCATGCTGCCGGCCGCGATTTCGTGCAGCAGCGGCTTCCAGATATGGGTGCGCGATTTGTCGACCAGCGTGATGTGCGCCTTTTTCCGGCGGCCGAGCTTGTGGCCGAGCTGGGTCGCCAGTTCGAGCCCGCCCGCGCCGCCGCCGACGATGACGATCTGGTGCAGATCGTTCGGCCGTTCGAGGACAACCGAGGGGGCCTTGTCTTCGACGCCGGGCGGCGGAGGAATGTCTGTCATGGCGGTCCGATCTGATGCAATTGATCTTCGAGGTGTGATCTACAAGCCGGCGCTGCCAAGGGGCAGGCGGCCGTGCGCGGCCGGTGGTGGGCGAATGTGGTACGCTTCTTTAGCCGCTTAGCGCAACACCGGCCACACGACCAAGTGCCACCGTGGGCTGGCTTCGGATACGCGCCTGCTTTGTTTTCCGAAACGTGAGGCAGTGTCGCCCCGGCGCGCCGGCACGAAACGCAAGAAGCGATCTTTCCTCTCCCAAGGGGAGAAGGAAGTGAGGTTTCGTCTCCCTTGGGGAAAGTGTCAGGGTGAGGGGGCTGTCATCGGCATTTTGCATTTGCCGCAGCAGCCCACCCCCTCATCCGGCGCTTCGCGCCACCTTCTCCCCAAGTGGAGAAGGAAGTGAGTTCCCTCTCCCCATTCAAGTGCAGGATTGGGAGTGGGAGAGTTACCCCCGGATCTCGCCGCCGGTCGCCTTCTTCACATCCGCAACGATCTTTTGCGAGATGGCGTCGATGGCCGCGTCGGTGAGCGTTTCCGTCGTGGGCTGCAGCGTCACCTCGATGGCAATCGACTTCCGGCCCTCGGCAGCGAGCGCGCCGCCTTCGAACACGTCGAAGACGGTGACCGACTGGATCAGCGCCTTGTCGGCCCCCGATGCGGCCTTGATCACCTCACCCGCCGCAACATCCTTGGCGACGATGAAGGCGAAGTCGCGCGTCACCGGGAGCAGGTCGGACGCGGCGAGCGCAGTCTTTGCGCGGGATTTCTTCTTCTCCGGCGGCAACGCGTCGAGAAAGATTTCGAACGCCGCCACGGGGGCTTCGACATCGAGCGTTTTCAGCGTGCCGGGATGCACCTCGCCGAAGTGGGCCAGAACCACCTTCGGGCCCAGTCGCAGAGTCCCGGACCGGCCCGGATGATACCAGGACGGCGCATCGCGCGTGATCTGCGCCTTGGCTGGATCGACGCCGAGGCTTGCGAGCGTCGCGAACACGTCGGCCTTGACGTCGAACACGCCAGCCGCGTCGGCCTTGCCGTCCCAATGCCGGCCGGCACCGCCGATCCGCGCCGTCCCTGCGCGCACGCCCGCGGCTGAAAGATATTGATCGGCCGGCTCGGGGCCGCGATAGGCCTGGCCCAATTCGAACAGCGCGACATCGGCCGCGCCGCGATTGCGGTTGCGCGTCACCGCCGCCAGCAGGCCCGGCAGCAATCCGGGCCGCATCGACGACATCTCGCTCGAAATCGGATTGGCGAGGATCAGTTCGGCCGCGCCGCCGCCGAAGTGCTTGGCTTCCCCATCGGTGATGAACGACCACGTCACAGCTTCGACGAAACCGCGGGCGGCAAGCGCGCGCCGTGCCCGCCGGGCTCGCTTCTGCTTGTCGGTCAGCACAGCTTGCGTCACGCCGGCCATGCGCGGCAACGGCGTTGACGGAATGCGGTCGAGACCGGCGATCCGCACCACCTCTTCGACGAGATCGGCCGCGCCATGTATGTCCGGCCGCCACGACGGCACCTTGACCTTGATGAGGCCCGAGCCGCTTTCCAGCCCGCAGCCGAGCGCTTCGAGAATCGATTTGATCTCGGCCGTTTCGAGCTTCACGCCGGTCAGTTTTTCGACCCGGCCGGCATCGAAGGCGATGACGCGGTATTCGATCGGCTCCTTGCCGGCCACCTTGGCCTTGGTCGGCTCGCCGCCGCACAGCTTCAAGATCATGCCGGTGGCGAGATCGAGGCCCGGGCGCACGGAGGCGGGATCGACGCCGCGCTCGAAACGATAGCGCGCATCGGTCTGCAACCCTGCCTTGCGGCCGGTCGCGGCCGTGCGCACCGGATCGAAGTAGGCGCTTTCGATGAAGACGTTTCTGGTCGCTTCCGTCGAGCCGGTGGCTTCTCCGCCCATCACGCCGCCGAAACCGAGCGGACCGCTATCATCGGCGATGACGCACATGGTATCGTCGACCGCGTACTCCTTGCCGTCGAGGCCTAAGAACGTTTCGCCCGCCTTGCCGAGCCTTGCGCGGACGGCGCCCTTCAATTTGTCGGCGTCATAGACGTGCAGCGGCCGGCCGCGGTCGAGGGAAATGTAGTTCGTCACGTCGACCAGCGCGTTGATGGGGCGCAGCCCCACCGCCTTCAACCGGGTCTGCATCCACTCGGGCGACGGGCCGTTCTTGACACCTTTGACCAAACGCCCGGCGAACACCGGGCAGGCGTTCGCCGTCTGCGGCGTGAACTCGAGCCTGATGCCGATGGGGCATTCGGCCTTGCCTTCGACCGTGCCGAGCATAGGTTCCGGCTTCAGTTTGCCCATGCCGGCTGCGGCCAGATCGCGGGCGATGCCGCGCACGCCGGTGCAGTCCGGCCGGTTGGGGGTGAGCTTAACTTCCAGCACGGGATCGTTGAGGCCCGCCGCATCGATGTAGCGGGCGCCGACCTTATCCGCCCACTCGGACGGCAGATCGAGAATGCCGTTGCTCTCGTCCGACAATTCGAGTTCGGCGGCCGAACACATCATGCCGTTGGAGACGACGCCGCGCACCGGCTTCTTTTCAAGCGTGATCTTGGAGCCGGGGATATAGGTGCCGAGCGGCGCGAAAACGGCCATCATGCCGGCCCGTGCGTTGGGTGCGCCGCAGACCACTTCCATCAGCGGCTGGCCCTTGGCGATCTCGACCTGCAGCACCTGCAGCTTGTCGGCGTTGGGATGCTTCTTGGCTTCGACCACGCGGGCGAGCGTGAAGGCGCCGAGTTTCGCGCCCGGGTCTTCGATGCTTTCGACCTCGAGCCCGATGGCGTTCAACTTCGCGGCCAGTTCCTCAACCGGCTTGTCGGTTTCCAGATGATCCTTGAGCCAGGAGAGTGTGAGTTTCATCAGAGAGTCTTTCACTTGTCTGCGCTTCTCCCTCTCCCCGTCCTTACGGGGAGTGGGCCGGAGTGTGGGGCGGCTGGGCGTTCGCTGCGTCGTGCCGCCCCTCACCCTAACCCTCTGCCCATTCCAAGTGCAGGGGAATGGGGAGAGGGGGCTTCATCCGAGGCGTGGGTCTTAGCGGGTTCGGCCGCATTTGGCCACCCGGAATGGCGGCACCCTCCCCTCGGCATTTGCCGCGGCAGCGCCAGGGAAAGTGCTTGGTCCTCCTACGTTCGTCGGACGGCGTAACATGCAGGCGGTACCGGGCGTATGATCTCCCGTGCACCGTCAGGCCATGTCGGGCAGGGCCGGTATTGAGGGAGGGATGGCAGATGCAGCTCTACGGGGTCTTCGGCCGGCCGCGATCGTTGGTCTTTGCCGTTCTGGCGATATGGTCCTCGGCCGCCGCCGCCGCGACGCTACCAACCGGGAAAAAGGCGATCACGCTGGTCGCGGCCGATGGAATGCGCCTCGACATCGGCCACGTGACGTTCGCCGGCGATCAGGCCGGCGCAGCGATCGCCGTCGTCCTCGATGCGCCGCAGTTCACGGATGAATTTCTGTCGATGCGGCCGTTCCGCTGCATCGCCGGCACCAAGGAATCCTGGTGCCATCTCCCCTACCCCTATCAAACCAAGGCGCACGTCACACCGGACGATCTGACCGACCTCGAATATGCCCTGCTGTTTCTGTTCAAGCCGCCCGCCGGTTACGGCATCGACGCCTGGAACGGGCTCTACTTCCAGCTCGCGCTGGCGCCTGACGGGTCGATTGGCGGCGCGCTCCACGAGGTCGATCTCAACATCCTCGCCGTGCCACCCATGGCCGGCAACCTGCGCCCGATTGCGCGCGCGGCGCTGACCCCGGTGGCTGCGGACAGCCACCGCTTCGCCCGCATCGAAATCCGCTAGCGCGTTTTCCGGCGAAGCGGAAACCGGTTCGCCTTAGAAAATGCGCCCAAGCAAAGATCTAGAGCGCCGATCCCTTTCCATCGGATCGAAATGCGCTCCAGCCCGGCGATCCTGCGGTCATCGGCGTTCAACGCCCAATGCGCGCTGCGCCTGCACCCTTAGCGCTGAAACAGCATGCGCACGAATTCGCGGTAGAGCATGACCTGGCGGGCGATGCTGCGCTGGCAGGTGGCGACCGGTGTCGGCTGGCACTACATCCAGCCCGGCAAGCCGCAGCAGAACGGCTTCATCGAGTCGTTCAACTGGCGGCTGCGGGACGAGTGCCTGAACGAGACACTGTTCTCGAACATGCGCGAGGCGCGCCAGATCATCGAGACCTTGGCGGATTGACTACAACGAGGACCGGCCTCACACGAGCCACAACGGGCTCACACCGAACGAGTTTGCACGGCGGTCCGGCGAGGACCATAACCAGAACGGAGTCTACTTATAAACGAGTACCAATCGGGGGGAGGGTCACCAGAGATGAGACTACAGGCGTTTCAGAGGGGACGGGATCACGGAATTGCAGTCTCACCAAGCGGGGATTTTCCTTATTGAAAAGTGGGACTACATGTTTGGCGATCACGTATGGCTTGTTTGGTTGAGTCGTTATCTAATAATGTCCTTGTTCGGATGATATCTAGCATGTGCGGGGAAAAACTGCCTTATGGCGCAGAAGTTGAAATCGCTGTGTTGCGGAGAGCATTCTGAATGATTTCGGTAGGCACGGTTGTCGCCATCTTCTTTCTGATAGTCTTTGTTCTGGCCCTTCCGGCGCTGCTAAGAACTCTTGTCGAAGGCGTTAGAACTGGATCGATTAGCGGGCGTTTTGGAGTTTACCACCGGAATTCAGTTGCCTATTGGTATGTAATGGTAGTGTTGTTTGTTGTTGTGCTGGTTGGCATTGTGTTGGCGGCTTGGTTCGTATTAGCCGCTAGCAATGAACTTGCCTTGAATTAGTGTCTAAGAAAAACAAAAGTGGGAGAGCAGATGCCGACGTTCTTGGAAGATTTACAGGTAATGTTCGAAACGAACTTTGCTGGGCAGGGCGCATACTTCAATGGCCTTGTATTCGATGGCTGAATGTTGATTAGGTCTTATTGCGCAAGTCTAGCGAAGGTGCATTCAATGTCCATGCTTTGCGGCGGGTTCTCGGTGTTCACGTATATGTCTTTTTACCTCGGAGCACAGATGCTCATTGACCTGAGACCCTTCTCTCATCCATTCAGAGGGAGAGTCCTGGGTTGATGTTGTGCCCGTTG
>CXWK01007316.1_pt4 | contig 22824 bp, 20 predicted proteins | sample 590851 | NCBI WGS metagenome assembly CXWK01 (sample SAMEA3498364, study PRJEB10139) | wastewater metagenome | biome: wastewater treatment plant; material: activated sludge | place: Denmark | collected 2014-08-01
CCGTCGGCCCATCTGTTCGCCGACACGCCCCTTTTCGCTCGCGTCTTTGACCACAGTCCCGTAGGCATGCTGGTCAGCGACACCGACGGCCGCCTCGTCGCCGTCAACGAGGCCCTGGCGCGAATCCTGGGGCGTCCGGCGACGGCGCTCGTCGGCCACACCCCCGTCGAACTGGGCCTCCTGTCTGACGAGGAGTATCGCCCCCTGCTGGCCCACGTGCGCGACGCGGACAATCTGGCTGACGTGCCGCTGCGGCTGCTGGGCGGCGATGGCCGGCCGCGCTATCTGATGGCCTCCTTCCAGCGCGTCGAGATCGGCGGCCGGCCCCATGCCGTCAGCCTCATCCAGGACCTTTCGGAGTTCCACCGCTTGCGCAACGCCCTGACCCAGAGCGAACAGCGTTTTCGCCTGTTCTTTGAAAACGCGCCCCTGGCGCTGGTCGTCAGTGACAACGCCACGAACGAGATCGTCGCCGTCAATCCGGCCGCCTGTCGCCAGTATGGCTACTCGCGCACCGAGTTCATGGCCCTCCCGGCCGATTCGCTGCCGGAAGCGGCTGACGACGATGCTGGCCTGGCCCGCCACACCACCGCCGACGGACGGGCGCTCGACGTCGAGGTCAGCACCTTTGCCTTCGACCTGGCCGAGCGCACGCTGAACATGAACGCCATGCTCGACGTGACCGTTCAGAACGCCGCCAATGCCGCTTTGCGTGAGAGCGAGCGCACCTTCCGCATCGTCGCCCAGGTTTCCAACGACGGCCTGTGGGAGTGGGACTTGCTCAACAGCCACGTCTGGCGCAACAACGGCGCCCCGCTCCACAGCCTGCTTACCAGTGACTCCCCCGGGCCGTGGCTGGAAAACATTCACCCCGATGACCGGGCGCAAGGCCTGGTCGAATTCGAGGCCGCGCTGGCCGCCCGCCGGCCGGGTTGGACGAGCGAGTACCGCGTGCAACGGCCCGACGGCCAGTGGGCCAAGATGCTGCAACGGGCCGTGATCCTCTATGACGACCGCCGCCCGATCCGGGTCATTGGGGCCACGGTTGACATCACCGAACCGGTGCAACTGGCCGAGGCCGAAGCCCAGGCCGCCCAACAGGAGCGCGACCGGCTGGCCCGTGACCTCCACGACTCCGTCACCCAATCCCTCTATAGCATCAGCCTGTTGGCCGAGGCCGCCCGCCGCCACGCGGTGATCGGCCAGGAACCGGACACGGCTGAGTTCATCGCCCGGTTGGGCGGCCTGGCCCAGCAGGCCCTGCGGCAGATGCGCCTCCTGGTCTATGAGCTGCGCCCGAGGGTGTTAGACCAGGAAGGGCTGATCGGCGCGTTGCGCCACCGGCTGGAATCGGTAGAGAATCGCGCCGGCATCGTCGCCAACGTGATCACGCGCGGCGAGCGCCCCGTGCCCGCCCAATGGCAAGCCGACATGTACCGCATTGCCCACGAAGCGCTCAACAACGCCCTCAAGTATGCCGCGGCTTCGGCTGTCACCGTGCGTCTGGACACGCTGGACGACAACATCCTGATGGAAATAAGCGATAACGGTCGCGGCTTTGACCCCAACGAACCGTACACAGGTCGCGGCCTGACTATGATGCGCGAGCGCAGCGCGCAACTGGGCGGCGACCTGACCATTCTGTCGGCCCCCGAAGTGGGCACGACAGTGCGCCTGATCCTGCCTTCCTCCGCTTAATTGCCCCTTTAATCGCCCCTCAACCTTTTGATAGGAGAACACCTGTTTAGCCGATAGGCCATTCGACTTATGGCGTTACGGCAAAGCGCCGGTATAATATAGGTGTCGTTTTGTCCAGTGTGAGTTGCGACCTTATGTTACCGTCTATTTTTGCGCCCGGCACACTCTTTGCCCGTATTTTCCACGCCAGTCCCGTGGCCATGACGGTCAACGCCTTGCCGGATGGTGCGTACCTGGACGTCAATGACTCCTTCGTCCGGCTGGTCGGCTATTCACGCGCGGAGTTGATCGGGCGGCGGGCCATTGACCTGGGCATCATCACGCCCGACAAGCGCCAGCCGGTCGTCCAGAATTTGATCAACAAGCGCCAACTGGCCAACAGCCCGCAAGAGCTACGCCATCGGTCTGGCGCGGTGCGCCGCGTGATTGTCTCGGCCCAGGTGGAGGAGTACGAGGGCGAGCTCTTTACCGCGGCCATCATCCAGGACCTGACTGACTACCACCACACCCAGGACGCGCTGCGCACCTCCGAGGCGCGTTTCCGCCTCTTCTTCGAGAGCGTCCCCCTGGGGGTGTGGGTCTTTGACCTGGAGACACTGGCTATCCTGGACGCTAACCCGGCCGCCTGTGAAACCTACGGCTACACCCTCGACGAACTGCGCGCCATGACCATCCGGGACATTTGTCCGCCAGCGGAGCGCGAGGCGTTCGAAGCCTTCCTGCCGGAGTTGCGCCACTTACCATCGCACAATAGCGTCTGGCGACATTGCAAAAAGGACGGCACGATCATTGACGTGGCCGTCAGCGGCTACACACTGGAGCTAAACGGCCGCCCCGTGCGCCTGGCGGTGCTGCGCGACATCACGCAGCAACTGGCGGCCGAGCGCGCCCTGATTGCCAGCGAGCAGCGGCTGCAAATCATCACCGAGTTGAGCACTGACGGCATCTGGGATTGCGACGTGATCAACCGGACGGTGCAACTGAATGAGACGTTCCGGCTCATCTACGGCGCGCCCGAAGAGCCGGGGAATGCGCTCGAATGGTGGATCAGCAGCATTCACCCCGACGATCGCCCCCCCGTCTTTGCCAGCATCCAGGAAGCGTTGGCTGGGCGGGGCAACTACTGGTCAACCGAGTTCCGCATGCGGCGCGCCAACAGCAGCTACGCCACGGTCATCATCCGCGGCCACATCATCCGCGACGAGCAGGGCCGGGCCACGCGCCTGACCGGCGCGCTGGTGGACATCAGCCGCCAGATTGAGATCGCCGAGGCCGGAGCGCGCGCGGCGCTGGAAGAGCGGCAACGGCTGGCCCGCGACCTCCACGACTCGGTGACCCAGTCGCTCTACAGCGTCACCCTGCTGGCCGAAGTCGCCCGCCGCCGCGCCCAGGCCGGCGACGCCGCGGCCACGATGGAGCAGATCAACCGGCTGGGCGAGCTTTCCCAGCAGTGCCTGCGCGAGATGCGGCTGCTGGTCTACGAACTGCGCCCGGCCATGGTCGAGGAAGTCGGTCTCATCGGTGCGCTGCGGCAACGGCTGGAGGCGGTTGAGCAGCGTTCCGGCGTCAGCGTGCAACTGGTGGCCGATGATGATCGCCACATCCCGCCCGGCGTGCAGAACGAGTTGTTCCGCGTGGCCGAAGAGGCGCTCAACAATGCCCTGAAACACGCCCATGCCTCGCGGCTGACAGTGCGGTTGCATACCACCGCGGAGCAGATCGAGCTGGAAATCGCCGACAACGGGCGCGGCTTCGACCCCGTTGCTGCCTCCGGCAACGGTGGCCAGGGGTTGGCCAATATGCGCGAGCGCATGGCGCGGCTGGGCGGCTGCTTCGTCATTGACACCGCCCCTGGCCGCGAGACGACTATTCGCGTGTGGCTGGGCCTGCCCGACAACAGAAACAGGCGCGTCAGTCGTATCCGCGACGCAGTCTGATAGAGCAGCGGCGCTTCACAGTCCGGCGCGCACCATCGCCGCCCTCTGTATCAGGAAAGAGGGCCTATTGGACACCATCATCGCGTGAATCATCATCGCCAGTGCAACGTTCATCGCCATGCCATCGAACCCACCCGCGCCCGATACGCTCTTCACGCGCATTTTTGAAGCCAGCCCGGTCGCTATGGCCATCCACAACCAGGCAGACGGCCGCCTGGTTGATGTCAACGAGGCCTGCGCCCAGCTGCTGGGCTTTTCGCGCCAGGAGTTGCTCGATCACCCTATCGAAGAGTTGGACTTGGTCAATAAGGCTCTGCTAGGCAGGTGGGCCGAGACCATTGCCGTAGCCGGCCATCTGCCCGACAGCAGGCTGTCCATTCGTGCCCGCGACGGCTCCGTTCGAGAGGTGCTGCTCTCGGTTCAATTGGCCGAATGGGACGGCCAGCGCCTGGTCATCTCCCTGCTGCAAGACCTGACCGACTATAAGCGCGCCATCGCCGCCCTGCGCGAATCCGAAGCCCGCTTTCGAACCTTGTTCGAGGCCATCCCGCTGCCGGTGGTCGTCTTCAATACCGCCTCGCTGGCCATCCTCGACGTGAACCACATGGCCGTGGCCCAATATGGCTACAGCCGCGACGACCTGGTGGGCCGGCCCATCACCCTTCTCTGGCCACCAGAGGAGCGCCCGGCCCAGACCGTCGCCCTGCGCGCTGCGGACGCCCCGGCCGGCTCCACGACCCACCAGCGGCGCGACGGCACAGTGCTGGCCATCGAAGCCGTCAGCGGGCCTATCGCCATTGGCGACCAGGACGCTCGGCTGGCCACCTTCACCGACGTTACTGAGCAGCACGCCACCGAAGCCGCCCGACGCCGCAGCGAAGAACACCTGCGCATCATCGCTGATGTAACCACCGACGTGATCTGGGAGTACAACCCGGCGCAACAGACGGCTGTCTACTCCGGGGGCATGAAAGCCCTCTTCGGTCACGACGCCGGCCCACGTCCCGCCCCCGCCTGGTGGCTCAGCCTCATCCACCCCGACGACCGCGACCGCGTTCTCCACGAGTTGAGCGCCGCCATTCCCCAGTTCCACGGCCTGTGGAACAGCCAGTACCGCTTTCTGCGCGCCGACGACAGCTATGCCCACGTCCTCGATCGCGGCTACGCCATCCAGAACGAACCGGAGGGGCTGCGTGTCATCGGCGCGATGGTGGACATCACCCGCCAGATCGAGCTGCAAGAGGCGGCCGCCCACGCGACGCACGAGGAGCGCCGCCGGCTGGCCCGCGACCTCCACCACGCTGTCACCCAGTCTGTCTATAGCCTGGCGCTGATGACCGAGGCTGCCCGCCGCCGCGCCCTATCGGGCGACGAGCAGGCGGCCTTCGATTACGTGGATCGTCTGGGCGAGCTGGGACGCCAGGCGCTGAAGGAGATGCGCCTGCTGGTCTATGAGTTGCGCCCGGCGGCGCTGCAAGAGCAGCCGCTCGTGGCCGCGCTCCAGGCCCGCCTCGATGCCGTTGAGCAGCGCGCCGGCGTTCAGGCCCGTCTACTGGTCGAGGCCGAGCCTGACTTGCCCCTCGCAGTCCAGACCGAACTGTTCCACGTGGCCGAAGAGGCGCTCAACAACACACTCAAACACGCCGCGGCCACAGCCGTCGACGTGCTTATCGGCGGCGATGAGCGCCAGTTGCGGCTCGAAATCCGCGACAACGGCCAGGGATTTCTCCATTCGCCCCCCTCTTCTCCCAGTGAAAGTGGTTTAGGGCTTGTCAGGATGCGCGAGCGGGTGCACAATCTGGGCGGCACCTTTGCGGTCGAAACCACCCCCGGCAAGGGGACGACGATGCGCGTGACTCTGGAACAAGGGAATGGAGAAAATGGATAAAGCGATTCGCATCCTCATTTGTGACGACCACGCCGTTGTCCGCGAAGGGCTGCGCGCCCTGATCGGCACCGAGCCGGGCATGGAGATCGTCGGCGAGGCGGGGGACGGCGAACAAGCCGTGACCGCCGTCCGCTCGCTGCGTCCCGATGTGACCCTCCTGGACATGGTCATGCCGCGCATGGATGGCCTGGAAGCCATCCAGCTCATCAAGCAGGAGACCCCCGACGCCCGCATCCTCGTACTGACCTCGTTCGCCGAGGACGATATGGTCTTTCCGGCCATCAAGGCCGGCGCGCTGGGCTATCTGCTGAAGGACTCCTCGCCCGACGAACTCATCCGCGCCATCCGCGACGTCAATCGCGGTGAGGCCTCGCTCCATCCCAGCATCGCCCGCCGCCTCATCCTTGAACTGAGCCAGCCGACAACTCTGCCGCCAACGCCGGAACCACTGACGGAACGCGAATTGGAAGTGTTGCGCCTGGTGGCCAAAGGGTACTCCAACGAGGAGATCGCCACCACGCTCATCGTCAGCGAGCGCACCGCCCGCGGCCACGTCAGCAGCATCCTCAGCAAACTCCATCTGGCCAACCGCACCCAGGCGGCGCTCTACGCGCTGCGCGAAGGGCTGGCCTCGCTTAACGACAGCGGCGACTCTATCTAGTCCTATCGCTTGGGTCTTTCTACCTACCTCATGCACTGTTTGGCCCCCTTCCGACTGATGCCGGAAGGGGGCATTTGTAGTTCTCAAGTGGGACCGGAAAGCCGGTTAACTAACCGTACCACCGTGTTAGACTGGCAGCAGAGGTATAAGAGTGTATGAGCGTAATGGTGGATACCGCATTTTTGGTCACTGGTTCGCGTGACCTGTCCCTGGGGCTGGTGGCGCTACTCTTATCCATTCCGCCGCTGCACCATGTCGAACGGCTAAGCAAGCCGGAAGCCCTCATCGAGCGGCTGGTCGAAGGCCGCCAACCGCTGCTGGTCGTCTTCGATTCGAGCACCCTCGGCCCCGCGATTACGACCGTTGTCAAGACCGTCCGCGCCATCGCGCCGGAGACACGCACCGTCGTTCTAAGCGACACCGTGGAGGAAGTGCGCCAGTTGACGTCTCAAGGTATCGAGGTGGTTGTGGTCAAGGGAGTGGATGCGCCGACGCTCGCCGGCACGATTGAGACCCTCTTAGGCGACAGCGCGGCGAGCTAAATGCCGACGCCGCGCACGATTCCGGCCGCGGCGGCGATCTCATCCTCGTTGATCGTGTGCCCCAGCCGCGGATAGATGCGTTTGTCCACCACCGCGCCCAACCCGGCCATCACTACCGCCGTCTCTTCCACCCGCGCCAGAGGAATGTGCGGGTCCACGTCGCTGCAACCGATGAAAACCGGCGTGCCGTCCAGCGTCCCGCGATAGTCGCGCGGTGTGCCCGGCGGGCCAATCACCCCACCGCTGAAGACCAACAACCCACCGTAGCGCTGCGCCTGGCGGGCCACAAATTCGCTGGCCAGGCACGCCCCCTGGGAGAACCCGGCCAGCACAATGCGCTCGGCCGGGATGCCCGCCTTCGTTACCTCGGCCACCAACGCTTCCAGCCGCCGCAATGCCGACGACAGCCACGGCTCATTCTGTTCCATAGGCGCCAGAAAGCTATAGGGGTACCAGGTGTTGCCGGCCGCCTGGGGGGCCAGATAGGCCATGCTGGGGTGTGGCAGATAGTCGGCCAGCGACAGGATGCTCTCAGCCGTCGCCCCGCGGCCGTGGACGAGGATCAGCGCCGCCTGCGCCTCGGCCAGCGGCCGCCCGGCGCGCCGCACGGGCGCATGATCATGCGGGAAATCAGTGCGTGTCTGTGTCATTGTCCTAACCCCAGCCGGCGACACAGGGCCGCCAGCACCGTCTGCTCCTCGGCTGTCAGTAGCGCGAAGGCGGCGACGACGCCGTCTACGTGGCCGGGCATCAGCCCGGCGATGAGCGCCCGCCCGTCGTCGGTCAGGCTGACCTCGATGCTCCGCCGGTCGTCTGGCCGTCGCTCCCGCGCCACCAGACCGCGCTTGGCCAGGTTGTCCACCACCAGCGTCAGATTGGCGCTGCTGCGCAGAATCTTCTCCGCCAGTTGCCCGACCGGCATTGGCCCGCGATAGTACAGCGCTTCCAGCACACCGAATTGGCTGACGGTCAGGCCGCGCGCGTGCAGATGATCGTTGACGCGGTTGCTGACCGCCTCGGCGGCGCGACTGAGCTTGATGTAGGCATCCAGCGCCCGGTGTTCGACGGCGTTGCCCGGATAGTGTGTTGCCATTCCAATTTATTCCACGTCAAATAGTTTGATGTCATAATAATACCCTGGCTTCGTGCTGGTGTCAAGAAGAGGGACACAGAGGAAGGAATCTGCCTCTGTGTCCCTCTGTGTTCCTCTTACGCCCGCCGGGCCAGCTTCAGCCCGCGGAAGCCGGTGTTGGCCAGCACAAAGCTGCCCAGAGCCATCCCCAACGCGATCAGCACGTAGCCGACCAGCACGCGCACCACGAACGCCTCCGGGGCGACGACCGGCGTATGCACGGCCATCCAGTGAATCGCAAACCCGCCAACCTTGGGCGTCGAAGCGTAGAGCGGGGCCATGACCAGGTTGTTGGTCAGGGCCATGGCCGTGAAGAAGGGGGCGCGCGGCAGCCTGTCGTAGCGGCGCATGATGAAGGCGGCGATGGCCATGTCCAGCAGCGGCAGGGGGATGGTGCTGACCAGCGTGCCCGCGGCGAAGGCGGTGGCCATCTCGCCGGCTGGGGCTTCGGCGGCCGTCATCTCGCGCCAGTGGGCCAGCGCCTCGCGACGAATGCGGTCAACCCGGTTCACGGCCATTTCTTTCAGTTGTGCAAAGTTGATCGTTTTCATCGTTTCCCTCGCCGGCCGCCGGTTTTTCTCGTTTGTGCGGCCCTACAATAGGGAAACGACAGGGAGCGGGGGGTTGTTCCCCGTTTTTGCCGGGCGTGGGGTTGGCGACGGGGGAGCGTAGGAAACCTACGGTGCTCATCCCCCTCCCTGAGGGAGGGGTTAGGGGAGGGGGTTGCTTGAGCCGGTAAAGAGCGCCCTCTCCCTAACCCTCTCCCGGAGGGCGAGGGAACCAGAGTGAGGTAGCGGCATAAATCTCGCGCAGGAAGCGGCTGGGGCGGCGGCCGATCAGCTCGACGTGACCCAGCCCGGCCCGCGCCGCCAACTCCGCCCACGTGGCGAACGACAACGGATGGGGAACCCACACGTTGCCGCGATCGACGTTGTACTCGACCAGCAGGAAGCGCCCGCCCGGCCTCAGCCAGGCCACCAGCCGGCGCACCAACGCTGCCTTGTCCCGGTCGTGGACGAAGTGCAGCGCGTTGGCCATCACGATCCCGTCGAGCGGGGGCAAGGACAGCGGGCGGGTGAAGTCGGCCGGCTGCGGCCTGACCACGACGCCGGGGAAGCGCCGCGCCACCTCGGCCGCGCCGCGGGCCAGCGCCGCGCCGTCACGGTCAATGGTGTGGATGGTCGCCCCCGGCCCCAGCAGTTCGGCCAGGGCCAGCGTGAACGCGCCGTCGCCCGCGCCCAGGTCGGCCCAGATGGCGGCCGAGTCAGCGGCCGGAACGCCCGGCCGCAGCAGGGCGACGTGGTCGTTGTGATCCATACAGTTTCCAATGTGGCACAGGATTAATGCCTATTCCCAATTAAATCACGTGTTGGGGCGGGACAATGCGGCCGAAACCCCTTGTCTTAAAGAACGTTGTGGATGCCGCATTGTCTCGCCCCCCGCACCCACGGACGCGCCCGCGTGCGGGGGCGGGACAATCGGCGACCGACGGCTTGGTGGTCAGAGGGGCGAGACAATCGGCGACCGACATTCCGGTGATCAGGTCAGGTATCTCGCGCCGATTGTCCCGCCCCTACGCCCAGGGGCGCGTGCGGGCAAGGACGTAGGGGCGGGACAATGCGGCCGAAACCCCTTGTCTTAAAGAACGTTGTGGATGCCGCATTGTCTCGCCCCTACTGCCGGAATTCTGGGCTACACGTTCGGCCGCAACGTGGGGCCCAACAGCAGGCGGAACAGCGCCGCCGCCACGCCGGCCAGCGCCGCGCCGAAGAGGAACGGCGCCGCCGGCCCAAAGCCGGCCCAGCCGCCCACGCCCTGCCACAGCACCCCGGCGATGAGGCTGGCCGGCAGGGTGGCCAGGCCGACGACGGCGTGGTACAGCCCAAAGGCCGCGCCGCGCCCCTCGCTGCCGGACAGGTCGGCCACAAACGCCCGCGCGTTGCCCTCCACCAGGCCGTGATAGATTCCATAGGCCACGAACAGGGCCACCACCTGCCACGCCGCCCCGGCCAGGGCCAGCCCCAGGTAGATGACGGCGTAGACGGCCCAGCCGGCCAGAATCAGCCGCGGCCGCCCCACCCGGTCCGATAGCCGCCCGGCCGGCCCGGCCACAGCCGTGTAGACGACGTTGAAGGCCAGCAGCATGGCCAGCACGCCGATGACCGACAGCCCTCGCTCCTGAGCGCGCAGGATGATGAAGGCGTCGGCCGAGTTGCCCAGCGTGAACAGGCCGAAGATGAGCAGGAAGCGGCGGAAGTCGGGCGGCATGGCCCGGAAAGAGCCGAGGATGGGCCGGCCGCCGGCCGGCGCTTCGCGGCGCACCTCGCGCAGGCCGACCGCCAGCACCAGCACGGCCAGCACGGCCGGCATGGCGCTGAACAGGGCGATGCGTTGGAAGGTGGCCCGGCTGAGCGCCAGGGCGTTGCCTTGTGTCAGCCAGACGACGAGCAGCGCCAGCCCCAGCCCAACCACGGCCCCCAGACTGTCGCCGGCGCGGTGGAAGCCGAAGGCCGCGCCCCGCTGGGCCGCGGGCACGCTGTCGGCCAGCAGGGCGTCGCGGGGGGCGGTGCGCACCCCCTTGCCGAAGCGGTCGCCGAAGCGCACGGCCAGCACCGCCGTCCAACTGCCAGCCAGGGCCAGCAGCGGCTTGGAGAGGGCCGAGAGGGCGTAGCCGGCCACGGTCGGCGGCTTGCGGCTGACGACGCGGTCGGACCACCAGCCGGACAGCAGCTTGATGAAGCTGCTCATGGACTCGGCCACGCCCTCCACCAGCCCAATCGTCCCCGTGCGCGCCCCCAGCGCATTGGCCAGGAAGAGCGGGATGAGGTTGTTGACCATGTCGCTGGACACGTCGGTCAGGAAGCTGGCCGCGGTCATGACGAGGACGTTGCGTGGAAGTCTCATGGGAAACAGGTTCCAGGGGCCAGGTTCCAGGGGCCAGGGAAGAGCGCTCTTCCCTGACCCCTGGAACCTGGCCCCTGGAACCTTATAAAGCTAGACCGTCCGCAAATACTGATGCACCTGACTGACCACATTCGCCCCCTCGCCCACGGCGGCGGCGACGCGGCGGGTAGCGCCCTGGCGCACGTCGCCGGCGGCGAAGATGCCGGGGACGCTCGTCTCCAGCAGGAACGGGTCGCGCGGCAGCTTCCAGCCCTTCGGCCGCTGGCCGTTGACGATCAGGTCCGGCCCGGTCAGGATGAAGCCGACGCTGTTGCGCTCCACGATGCCGGCCACGCACTCGCTGTGGGGCACGGCGCCGATGAACAGGAAGAGGGCCGGCGTGTCAATGCGGTACTCCTCGCCCGTTTCGTGATTCTTGACGGTGATCCCTTGCAGCCGATCGGTGCCATGCACCGCCTCGACCGTGTGGCGCGTCAGCACCTCGATGTTGTCGGTGGCGGCGATCTGGTCAATGAGATACTGCGACATGCTCTTGCTGAGCGACGAGGAGCGGACGAGCATCGAGACCTTGCTGGCGTAGCGCGAGAAGAACATGGTTCCCTGCCCGGCCGAGTTGGCCCCGCCAACGACGCAGATGTGCTCGCCGCGGTAGAAGGCCGCCTCGGTCAGCGCCGCGCCGTAGTAGATGCCCGCCCCGGTCAGTTCGGCCGCGCCGGGCACGTCCAGCTTCTGCGTCGTCACGCCGCTGGCGATGACCAGCGCCCGGCAGCCCAGTTCCGTGCCGTCGCTCAGCGTCACGTAGCGGTAGGGGTCTTCGACGCGCACGCCCATGACCTCGCGCGCGGTCAGAATCTCCGCCCCCAGCCGGCGGGCCTGGGCCACGGCGCGCGTGGCCAGGTCGGCCCCCGATAGCCCTTTGGGGAAGCCGAGATAGTTCTCGATGCGCGAGCTGGTTCCCGCCTGGCCGCCGGTCGCCTCGCGCTCGATCATGACCGTCTTCAACCCCTCCGACGCGCCATAGACGGCCGCGCCCAGCCCGGCCGGCCCGCCGCCGATGATGATCAGGTCGTAGAACGGGGCCAGGGCGTCGGTTTGCAGCCCGGCCTTGCCGGCTATCTCGACCACCGACGGCTGGATCAGCGTCGAACCATCGGGGAAGAAGACCACCGGCAACTGGACGGCGTTGTCGGTGAACAGCGCCTCCACTTGCGCGCGCGCCTCGGCGTCCTTGTCAATGTCGAGCCACTGGTAAGGGATGCGGTTGCGGGCCAGGAAGTCCTTGACGGTGTGGGACGTGGGCGACCAGAGCGTGCCGGCCACGCGAATGCCCTCGAACGGCAGCGGCGTGGTGGCCCACCAATCGCCCAGCAGGTCGTCGAGCACGGGGTAGAGGTTCTGCTCCGGCGGGTCCCACGGCTTCATCAGGTAGTAGTCGAGGCCGACCTTGTTGATGCTGGCGATGGCGGCCTCCGTGTCGGCGTAGGCCGTGAGCAGCACCTTGCGCGCGTCGGGGAAGAGCTTCTGCGCCTCAGTCAGGAACTCGACGCCGCTCATCTCCGGCATACGCTGGTCAACCAGGAACAGGGCCACCGGCGTATTGCGCTGCTTCAATTGTTGCAGGGCTTCGAGGGCTTCCGCGCCGTTGCTGGAACTGACGATGCGGTAATCGCTACGAAAATGAGCACGCAGGTCTCGGCCAACGGCGTTCAAGACCTGCGGCTCATCATCAAGGGTAAGAATGACGGGTTTAACCATAGGTTCTCTCCAGAGGCGTGGCCACTGTGGACGACGCAAGACCGCCGGCTCCCCGGCCGTCGCGCAGGGCCACACCTTGCCGGCAAGTGTAGCCCCACTGGAGAGAACACACAAATCAGAGGCGGACTACTCTTCGACGTTGATGACCTCTTCGGCCACCTCTTCCTCCACCACGACGGCGTTGTTGATGTCCACCAACCCGCGCCGCAAGGCGTAGAGCGCGGCCTGGGTGCGGTTGGCCAGATGCAGCTTGCGCAGGATGCTGCCGATGTGGTTGCCCACCGTGCGCTCGCTGATCGTCAACCCCTTGGCGATGTCCTGGTTGCTGAGTCCCTGGGCCACCAGGCGCAAGACCTCGACCTCGCGCTCGGTCAGCGGGTCGTCGGTCAGCGGCCGGTTGGCCGCGGCCATCACCGGGTTGTCCAGCTCGCGCAGCATCTTCAGGGCGATGGTCGGGTGCAGGTGGGACTCGCCGTTATAGACGTCGTGAATCGCCTGAAGCAGTTGTTCCGGCGAGGCGTCCTTGAGCAAGTAGCCATTGGCCCCGGCGCGCACGGCGGCAAAGACGCGGTCGTTGTCGCCGAAGCTGGTCAGCACCAGTATCCGCGCCTCGGGGTTATCGGCCCTGATGTGGCCGATGGCGTCTAGCCCACTCTGACCCGGCATGACCAGGTCGAGCAAGATGACGTCCGGGTTCAGTTCGCGAGCGCGCTCGACAACCTCATAGCCATCGGACGCTTCGCCGGCAACCTGCATGTCTGCCTCGCCGGAAATCAGGGTGCGCAAGCCGCGGCGCACGATCGCGTGATCATCGGCGATCAGGACGTTGATAGTGCCTGACCGCCGGCCATTGGGGCCAATACTGTAGTCGCTCATCCTATCATCTCCTCAGCATCAATAAACCGGTACGGAATTCCCTCAACGCGAATGGTTGTTCCCTCGCCGGGCGAGGAAGTAATGGTCAGGCGGCCGCCCAGATTCTGGACCCGCTCCTGCATGCCGGCCAGACCAAAACCAGCGGTGGTCTTTGACGCGCCCGTGGCGTCGAAGCCGCGGCCGTTGTCCTTGACCTCCACCGTCAGTGTACTGCGACCCAGGCGGATGTGGATACAGACCGCGGTCGCGCTGCTATACTTTAGAGCGTTATTCAGCGCCTCCTGGGCAATACGGTAAAGACCATGCTCAACCGGCTTTGGCAGGCGATAGAAGTCCACGCGCGCCTCGCGCCCGGAGGTGGGCAGCGGGAAGGGGCGCCCGGCGGCGTCGGTAATCTGGAACGTCGTTTGAATGCCGGCGCGCTGTTCCACCGTCTCCAGCCGGCGATAGAGCGCGCCCACCAGGCCCTCTTCTTCGAGCTCCGTCGGCCGCAACTCGTAGATCAGCAGCCGCACTTCGCGCAGCGCCTGTTTGGCCAGTTCGCCTAACTCGACGATGTGGGCCTTCTGCGGCTGCAAGGTGCCGGCCTCTATCTGTCGCCGCCAGGCCCCGGCCAGGGTCGAGATGCTGTAGAGCGACTGAGTCACGGCGTCGTGGAGTTCGCGCGCCAGCCGGTTGCGCTCTTCCAGGAGCGCCTGCTGCTCGCGGGCTGTCTGGGCCTGTTCGTGCAGCCGGGCGTTGGAAATGGCGATGGAAGCCCAGTTGGCCGCAGCGGCCAGCACCGGCAAATCGTCGGGCTGCAGGCCGTCAACCTGGCGGTGAACCGCTTCCAACACGCCGATGGTCTTGCCACCCTGGCGCAGCGGCGCGGCCAACAGTGACGCGGCGTGGAAGCCGGCCAGCCTGTCCGTCTGTTGGTTCACTTTTAGCCCCGGCACGCTGCTGTCGTTGGCCGTTAGCCATACCGCCTCACCGGTTTCCATCACGTAGCCGCCCACGCCGGAGTCGTGGGGCATGCGCGCGCCCTTCAACTGGATAGCGCCCGAGCCGCCGACGGCGGCAAAGAGCAGATGGTCTTCTTCCGGCAAGAGAATGGCTGCCCCGTCGGCTTTTAGAAGAGTAGATACCTCGCTGACAACGCGCGCAAAGACCTCTTCCAGCCGCAGGCTGGCGGTCACCGTCTGTCCCAACTCATTGAGAGCCAGGATCGTGCGGCGTTGCAACGTATGGGGAAGGCCTATTTGGTTTTCCATGACGGACCTACCTTGCAGCCGTGGGGTATCGGTGATTACGACGGGGCTGTGAGCCGCGCGAAAGCTACGCTCGCCGCGCGCCTCATAGTATAGGCTAACAGAGGGGGGAAGCGCAATAGTATCTAAGTCAGATGCTTTACTCTGCTCATGAACAATTCACACACGCAGTCACTACTTTGGCTTAGCGACTGTGTGAGGGCAAGGATTCCAGCCCGTGCGCCTCTAGCAAGGCGGGCCGGGCCAGCAGCTCGGCCGTCGGCCCGTCGGCCTCCACGCGCCCGTCATCCATGATCACCATGCGCGGAAACAGCTCAGCCACCAGCCACATGTCGTGAGTCGAGACGAGCATCGTCACCGGCAGGTCGCGCAACAGGGCGATGAGTTGGCGGCGGCCGCGCGGGTCCAGTCCGGCCGTCGGCTCGTCGAGCACCAGCAGCGCCGGCTCCATCGAAAGCACGGTGGCCACGGCCACGCGCTTCTTCTGGCCCAGGCTGAGCTGGTGCGACAACCGCCCCTCGAAGCCGGCCATGCCCACCTGGGCCAGCGCCCGCTCGGCCCGCCGCCGCACGTCCGCCTCCGGCAATCCCTGGTGGAGCGGGCCAAAGGCCACGTCTTCCAGCACGGTCGGCGAGAAGAGCTGGTCGTCGGGGTTCTGGAAGACGAGGCCGACCAGGCCGCGGATGAGCGGCAAGTTGTCGCGGCTCAGCGGCCGGCCGCAGATGCGCACCGGGGAGTCAGGCCCGCCGAGGATGCCGTTGAGGTGGAGCATCAGGGTGCTCTTGCCCGCCCCGTTGGGGCCGACGAGGGCGACCTTCTCCCCTTCCACGACGCGCAGCGACACGCCGCGCAAGGCCGGCTGGCCGCCGGGGTAGGTGTAGGTCAGGCCGGCCACGTCAATGACGGCCGCCGCCGGGTTGGGCGCGGCTGAGGGGGCATTTGGTGGGGTTGCAGGCGGATGAACGACAGGCATTGGTTTACTCGCTTCGTTGCGTAAGTGAGGGGCGAGACAATCGGCGACCGACGGCTTGGTGGTCAGAGGGGGCGAGACAATCGGCGACCGACATCCCGGTGATCAGGCCAGGTATCTCGCGCCGATTGTCCCGCCCCTACGCCCAAGGACGCGTGCGGGCAAGGACGTAGGGGCGGGACAATGCGGCCGAGGCCCCTTGTCTTGAAGAACGTTGGTGATGCCGCATTGTCTCGCCCCCCGCACCCAGGGACGCGCCGGTGTGGCGGGGCGAGACAATCGGCGACCAACACCTTGGTGATCAGACGAGGGTTCACGCGAGGCCTTACCGCCGGTTGCGGCGGGCAACGTACCAGACGGCCGCCGCCAGCCCCACCAGCAGTAGCGGCAACACCCCCCGCAGCAACGCCCCACCGCCAAAGCGCGCCAGCCCCAGCACCACCACCACCCCCAGCGCCACCAGCAGCCAGCGCGAGTAGCGCTGGCCGCCATTCTCCGCTTCCGCCACCCGTTGCCGCTGCGCCGCGCGACAAGCCGACGTAGTGCCGACGCGCAACGGCTGCCGGGCCAGCGTCCACTGGCAACTGCACTGCTCGCACTGGTAGCACGCTCGGTCGCGCAGCCCCGTCTCGCGGTCGGTGCGCCGCAGAATGCGCCCGCCGCAGTGGTCGCAGTCGTAGCCGGCGTCGGCCCAGGTCGTGCTGGTCTCGATGGGCGGGCTAGCCGTGCGCTTGGGCATGGTGCTCCGCGGCCCGGTGGGCGATGGCGCGGTCGCCGTCGCTGTAGGCCGGCAACCAGTCGCCGTGGGCGGCGATCAGGTCGTCCACCAGGGCGAAGATCTGCTCCGGATCCAGTTCGGCGGCCGTGTGCGGGTCGAGCATGGCGGCCTGGTAGATGTGCTCGCGCCGGCCGCTCAGCGCCGCCTCGACGGTCAGCGATTGGACGTTGACGTTGGTCATCATCAGCGCCGCCAACTGCGGCGGCAGCGCGCCGATGCGTGTCGGCTGGATGCCGTTGCGATCCACCAGGCACGGCACCTCGACGCACGCCCCTTGCGGCAGGTTATCAATCAGGTGGTCGTTGGCCACGTTGCCATAGACGACACGCGGCTGCCCTGTCTCCAGGCTGTGGATGATAGTGGAGCCATACTCGTGCGTCCGCTCCACCGACAGGGCCACTGTCTCGTCCTCCAGCAGTTGCCGGATGGCCTCCCAGGCGGCGATTTGCGACTCGCAGCGGCTAATGTACTCATCGAGCGGGATGTTGTAGCGGGCGATCAGGTCGGGCCGGTCGCGCTTGATGTACCAGGGGACGTACTCGCTCAGGTGCTCGCTCGACTCGGTGACGAAGTAGCCGAAGCGAGCCAACAGGTCGTAGCGCGTCCGGTTCCAATCGGGCACGCGCCCCTCTTCGACCACGCGGCGGATGAGCGGGTAGAGGTCTTGCGCGCCGTCGGGCGTCCGCCGCTCGAAGCGCAAGTAGAAGGCCATGTGGTTGATGCCGGCGCAGAGGTAGTTGATATCGGCCAGGGGCACGCCGATGTCGCGGGCCAGTTGCTCGGCCGTCCCCTGCACGCTGTGGCACAGGCCGATGGTGCGGATGGGCGTCGCCCGGCTCAGCGCCCAGCAGTTCATGGCCATCGGGTTGACGTAGTTGAGCAGGTGGGCGTCGGGGCAGACGGCCTCCATGTCGCGGCACACGTCCAGCAACACCGGGATGGTGCGCAGACCGCGCATGATGCCGCCGATGCCCAGCGTGTCGGCGATGGTCTGGCGCAGGCCGTAGCGCTTGGGAATCTCGAAGTCCACCACGGTAGACGGCCGGTAGCCGCCAATCTGGAACATGGCGATCACGTAGTCCGCGCCATCGAGGGCGCGGCGGCGGCCGGTGGTGGCCTCGATCGTCGGCCGCGCCTCCAGCGTCGCCGCCACCCGCCGGGCGACCACCTCCGACGTGCGCAGCCGCTGGTCGTCAATGTCGTGCAGGCTGATGGTAGAGCCGCTCAGCTCCGGGAAGCTGAGGATGTCGCCGAGCAGGTTCTTGGCGAAGACGGTGCTGCCCGCGCCGATGAACGCGATCTTGGGCATGGTACTTACCTCGATGGAGAAGTTGCGTCCATTATAGCGCATCGCTCTTAGACCTCAGAGGTCTTCTGAGGCCTCTGAGGTCTACGTTAACCGGTGCTTGAGAATTCGCATCCAGCCACGCGCCTGGATGCCCGCCAGCACAAAGGACGTCACTACACGCGGATACTTGTCGCTGTAGAACTTGCCATAGAAGACGCGCATGGCCCGCACCGACTCCTCGGCCACCCTGACCCGCGTCGCCTTGGGTGGCCGGGCGATGTCGGCCGACTCCTTGCGCAGCCCCGAGCTGGCCCCCTTATAGTGCACCACCTCGACCAGCGGGTAGTAGATGATCTGGTAGCCCGCCTCGTGGAGGCGATAGCAGTAGTCAATGTCCTCGCCATAGAAGAAGTACGTCTCGTCCCAGCCGCCGAGCTGCCGGTCAAGGGCGCGCGGCATCATCATATACGACCCGGCGATGACCGGCACGGCGTGGACGGCGCTGAACTCTTCGTAGCTGCGGAAGTAGCCGTTGAAGCGCGGGCTGCTGGGGAACAGGCGGCTGAGCAGGGTAAAGTGGCAGAAGGCGTTCCAGGGTGTGGGGAAGCCGCGGTGGTTGTCGGGGTCGCGCTCGCCTGTCGGGTAGACCAGCCGCACCGTCAGCGCGCCGGCCTCGGGGTGCTCTTGCAGATAGCGCAGCGGCTTCACCAGCGCGTCGGCGGCCACGACGGTGTCGGAGTTCAGATAGAGCAGATAGTCGCCCGTGGCCGCGGCCGCCCCCTGGTTATTGGCCGCCGAATAGCCCCGGTTCTCGGCGCTGACGATCAGCCGCGCCTGCGGATAGTACTGGCGTACCATCTCGGCGCTGCCGTCGGCCGAGGCGTTGTCCACCACGATGACCTCCATCCCTCCCGGCGGCGCGGCGGCGGCATAGAGCGAGCGCAGGCAGTCGTCGAGCAGCCGGCACGTGTTGTAGGAGACGACGACGATGGAGAGATCCATGGGTGGAATTGTACCCCGATCGGGCGGGCTGTGGCACAGGATTCTTATCCTGTGCCGCCCCCGCCACCCCATGCTCTCCGCACAGGATAAGAATCCTGGGCCACACTTACCGGCGGCGCGTTCTCACCCGCAATGCCCACACCGCCAGCCCATACATCGCCACCGCCAGCAGCAAACACGCCGCCACCCCCTGCCACAACAGCGTCGCGTCCCAGCCCGTGTTCAGCACCGAGCGCATCGCCTCCAGCACGTAGGTGATCGGGTTCAGCCGCGCCGCCGCCTTCAGCCAGCCGCTCAGCAACTCCAGCGGCACAAAGCTGGCCGTCAGAAACGTCAGCGGGAAGAAGAGGAAGCTGGCGGCCTGTGTCACCGCCGCGTTGCCGCTGCCCAGCGCCGCCGACACCGTGAACCCGGCGAAGCCGCTGCCCAGCAGAATGGCCAGCCCGATGACCGCCAGCAGCCCGACCACCCCCGTCGCCGACTCCAGCCCCATCAGCAGGGCCACGCCAATGACAAAGATGGCCTGCAAGCCCAGGATGAACCCCCCGGCCAGAATCGGCCCCAGCAGCAGCGCCGTCCGGCTGACCGGCGTCAGCAACAGCTTGTCGAAGTAGCCGCTCTCGATGTCGCGCACCAGGTTCTGCGCCGCCAGGCTGCTGCCCGACAGGGCCGAGCTGACCAACGACAGCGGCAAGATGAAGCCCAGATAGCTGTTGCCGCTCAGCCCCGGCAAGAAGCCGGCCGCCTCGCCCAGCGTGGACTCATAGATGACCAGAAAGAAGACGCTGATGACCAGCGGCGGCAAGAGCGCCTGCGGCGTGCGGAAGATGACCGTCAGATTGCGCCGCGTGATGAGCGCGATTTGGGCCAGCAGGCCGGCCCGGCCGTCGAACTGCCCGGCAGCGGCCGGGCGCGCGGAAGCGGTTAGTTGTGCCATGATGTCCTGTTCCTTCGAAATTAGCGGCGACGGCCGCTCTTGGCGTCCGCGGCCGGGGTGGGGGCGGCGCTCTCGTCGCGCAGCCGTTGGCCGGTCACTTGCAGGAAGACGTCGTCCAGCGTCGGCTGGGTCAGCGTCAGCGAAATCGGGTTGATGTTGGCCTCGCGCAGCCGCGTCACCACCGTCGGGATGGCCTCAGCGGCGTTCTCCATATAGAGCCGCAGCACGTCGCGGTCTACCTGCGCCCGCGTGCCCACCATGCCCACCTCGGCCAGCGCGCTCTCGGCCACGGCCCGGTCATCGAAGGCCAGGTTGATGGACTCATTGCCCACCGCGCTCTTCAGCCGCGCCGGGGAGCCTTGCACGGCGATGTGGCCCCGGTCAATGATCGCCACCTCGTCGGCCAGCTCGTCGGCCTCCTCCAGGTACTGCGTCGTCAGGAAGATGGTCATGCCCAACTCCCGGTTCAGCCGCCGCACCTCATCCCATACGTCGCGCCGGCTGGCCGGGTCCAGCCCCGTCGTCGGCTCATCCAGAAACAGCACCTTCGGCTCATGGGCCAGGGCCAGAGCCAGGTCGAGCCGTCGCCGCATGCCGCCGCTGTAGGTTCCCACGCGCCGGTCGGCGGCCTCGGTCAGCCGCATCAGCCGCAACAGCTCCTCGCCCCGCAGCCGCGCCTGCTCGCCGGTCGCCCCAAACAGCCGCGTTTGCAGCGCCAGCAGCTCCAGCGGCTTCATCAGCGGGTCCAGCCCGATGTCTTGCAGCGCCACCCCGGCGATGCGCCGCACCGCCTCGGCCTGCGTCACCACGTCGTAGCCGCCCACCGTCGCCCGCCCGCCCGAGGGCAGCGCCAGCGTGGTCAATATCTTGATGGTCGTGCTCTTGCCCGCCCCGTTCGGCCCCAGAAAGCCGAAGATGCGCCCCGCCTCCACGCGCAGCGACACATCCTCCACGGCGACGACCCCGCCGGGATACTCCTTGCTCAGATTTTCGACAACGATCTCGCCGTTGGCCATGATGATCTCCTTGAAGTGGCGCTGTTCTCTGCCAGGCCGCCCATTTCCCCTACCATAACATGATATCTATATATTGTCAATGTTTTGTCTACATGGATTTGGGCATCATCGCTGGCGGAAACAAAACGAGCCGGGGGTTCAGGGCGAGCATCCATGTCGCGCAACGGTGGTTCAACGGCTCGTGGCTGATGCCGGCTGAGGCGAGGTACAGCCGAGCACTGTCCTTACGCTGGCTGCCGGCGTTCACGGCCAAATCGCGATGCTAGGTGCATGAGCCATGTTCGGAGTGGGTCGCGGCGGCCAACTTTATGGGGTGGGTCAAAGCGCAGTTGGTGGCCGCCGGCGGCCGGCCCAACCGGTGCTGATGGTGGGCGATGGTGACTACGATAACCTCGATGCGGCACCTCCAGGTCAAGGTGCGCGGCCCTTCTTGCGCAAGGGCGCGGCGGCTTGCCCCCTCATGCTCATCGTTGTCCGGGGCAAAGATTACCAGCGTACCCGTCGCCAGCCCTTGCCCTTCAATGCCCGCCAGGATTAGAAAGGCGTCTGGGGACTGCCGCTCCCTCTGCCCACCCTCTTGTTCTGGGCTTGGCAGCGCTGGGAGGTCGAAGTCGCCCACCGCAAACTGAAGAGCAACTTCGGCCTCGGCCTAACATGAAGAGACCGCCATCGTGGCAATGGCGGTCTCTTCATTGTGCTAAACTCCAGGGCGGCGAGAGGACTCTCGCCGCCGCGTTGGTGGGTGGCGCACAGGATAAGAATCCTGTGCCACAGGCTGTGCCACAGGCTTAGACCTAGCAGTTCGGCCCGACGGCGTTGCACTGCTGCACGTAGCGATCAATCACCAGCCCGTCGGCCACGCCGTTGAGTGTCGGATAGTCCACGTTCAGGTCAACCACCGGCCCGACGACGCCGGCGGTGGTATCGTAAAGGTAGACGGTGTTGGCCACGCCGTCGAAGGAGCCGACGGTGAAGTCGGTGAAGCTGGTGAAGTTGAACGTCACGTCCCAGTCGCCGTCGTAGCTAAAGTCGTTGACGCTGACGTTGCGCGGGGCGCGCAGCGGGGCGAACCCGGCCGCCTGGGCGTCGAACGCCTTGAACCAGAAGCCGGCCGTGTTGGGGCCAAGGTTGGTGGCGCAGAAGGCCAGGATGTCGCCGCCGCGACCGGTCAGGGAGCCGCCCTCGGCCGCCGGCACGCGGTAGTTGGCCGAAGTGCTGATAAAGACGACCCCGGCGGCGCAGTCGCCGGGCACAGCCACGGCGTTCGGCCCCAACTCATCCGGCGTCCAGACCGACAGGCTATCAATCTGCTCATCGCGCGTCGTCAGGCCGACGTCGGAACCATCGAAAAACAACGCGTAGGGGGCTTCGGGCGTGCCACCGTTCTGCGGGGCCTCGAATACGACCGCGTCATTGGCCATCACCCAGCCGGGCACGCCGGGCACGCGCGCGCGCGGCTGGCTGAAGGACAGGTAGATGGGGCCGGGGACGGCCGCGGCGGCGCCGTTCAGTGGCGGCGCGGTCAGGTCGAAGGCGTTGACGTCCTGCCCGGCGGTCAGCCCGTTGTCGGCGGCGTCAAAGACCATGAACCACGCCCCGCCGATGCCCTGCGCGCCGATGATATCGCCGCGCTCATAAGCCAGGCCATCTTCGGTCACGCCGGCGGCGCGAGTGCTGACGAACAGGTAGTTGTAGTCGAGCGTTTGGGCAGCGACGGCCGCCGCGCCGAGGGTCAGGCTGAAGAGCAGCAGAGAGAGGGGAAGTAGGGCGCGTCTAAATCGTGGGTGCATTTTTGTTCTCCTGGGACATAATTAACAGGCTAGTCTCGGACGGCAATGCCAATTGCCGCCCCATTCGCTCCTCGACTTTCTGCCCCTGAAGAACCGCCTACCGACGATCTATCCAGGATGATAGTCAAAATTACTAACCCGCGCAAGTTGAATGCTGGGTTATTCTGACCTTTTTCCACAATCGGGGGGAACTCCCAGAGCCGTCTGGTCGTTGATTGACGCAAAAACACAGGCCGGGCTTGGTTGGCCCGGCCTGTGTCTACCTAGAGTATCAAGCCTCGGCGCAGGCTATGGAGCAGGTGTAAAGGGGTAGTCCCAGATGGACACGCTCTGCACCAGACCATTGACCGGCGGGAAGGTGTCGCTGGAGAAGTAGTCCTCACCAGCATTGAAGTCGGCC